>JABUBL010000339.1_pt1 | contig 13490 bp, 13 predicted proteins | sample 7240371 | NCBI WGS metagenome assembly JABUBL01 (sample SAMN07256343, study PRJNA390944) | subsurface metagenome | isolation source: Methane hydrate marine sediment | place: Pacific Ocean: Eastern North Pacific, ODP site 1244 | collected 2002
GCCGACGGGCCCGAACGCTCGGCCTGACCTTCTCTGCACCCTTGCCTTTGTGAAGTAGCCCACGCGACTTTCGCCCTGATCTCGTCAAACCCCGGTAAACTCGCCCACGATGTTTTTTCTCGGCCACCCATCCGAGTTGGGAATCGCTCAGAATCGCCGGGTGGTTCGGGTCGAGCATGATAACCTCAAAATACTCGTGGGTGCCGTCGGGGCCGAGCGGGTAGGAGTTCAGCACCTCCAAATTGGGGTACTTCCGGGCTGCTCGCTCCTCTGCAATCAGCTGGATGCTCTTCTTGGGGACGAGCTTACGAACTCCCATGCGCTTTGGTCGGCGTCCACGCCATGGTCGCACCTTGCGTCTACCGCCTTTCCGCACCCGAGCCCGAACGACGATGACGCCTTGCTTCGCCTTGTACCCAAGCGCACGAGCTCGATCTAGCCTAGTTGGGTGATCGACACGCACTGTCGCTGGCCCGCGCCGCCACTCGCGCATTCGGCTGCGCATGAGTTTGTTCAATTCTGCCGATTCATTTCTCAAGTACTTGTACATTATGACATCCCTACTGGACAAGTGTATCTCTTATCTTCTGGACTATAATCATAGCTGCATCTCGTTGCGCCTCGCGTGTTGAAGCTCCGAGGTGTGGTGTGAGCACGACGTTTGGCAGCTCGAGTAGTGGGCTATCACGGGGCGGCTCCTGCCCGTAGACATCCAAACAGACCCCCGCAATTTTTTTGTTCTTCAACGCTTCAATCAGTGCCGCTTCGTCAATGATTCCGCCACGCGAGGTGTTTATCAACACTGCGGTCGGTTTCATGAGTTCGAGTTCACGTTTTCCGATCATATGTTTGGTCTCAGGCATCAGTGGTACGTGTAGAGTCACGAAATCCGATTCTTGAAACAACGTGTTCAAATCGACGTACCGCGCTCCCGTCCGCTCGGCGAACTCTTGGTTTTTGATAACGTCATATAAGAGCAACTCCATCAGAAATGCCTTTGCTCTGTAGCCCACCGCCCTGCCTATCTTTCCCGTGCCCAATATGCCAAGCGTTTTGCCTCTTAATTCGGTACCAATGAGTTTAGACTTCTCCCATCGCCCTGCTTTAGTGCTTGAGTCCGCGAGCGGGATATGCCTTACAAATGACAACATGTGTCCGAGCACGAGTTCAGCGACCGCGATGGTTGGAGCTTCTGGAGAGTTGAGTACCTTAATCCCTCGTTTTTCGGCGGCTTTGATATCTACGTTGTCAAGCCCTACCCCCGCTCGGGCGATTATCCCGAGCTGTTTACCCGCATCGATTACATCTTTCGTTACCTTCGTCGCGCTTCGCACCACCAGCACATCATACCCCTTAACTTTCTCAAGTAGATCGGCCGGCTTCAGGCCCGTGGCTACCTCAACCTCTGCGAACTCACGCAGCGCCTTAAGACCATCTTCGTGGATGGGGTCCGTAACTAAGATTTTCGCCATACCACTTCCTCCCATATGCTTGAAGAAATTAAGCGAAACTGACTTATATCTGCGCGGGTTGCTTCATCCGCCGGTGAGTTGTCGGACAGTCTCCCTAAAACTAGTCCTGGACTTGAGGTTAGCCAAAAGAATTTTCATGCGGTACTTACTTTGCACGGTCTTCAGGATTTGCGGAATCCAGAACGTCGGCCGCTTGATGAACTTTGAGTAGAAGCGGTCAATCATCCTGCTGAGTTCCTCTTCTTTCAAATAGGACGGAAAAACATTGATCGCGGTGACCGCATCTTCCCAATACTTATCTTCATCAAGGTAGCCCTCGTGCACCGCTGTGTCCCATAGGTCCATTCCTGGCGAGAGCATGAGGACATTCATTTGCGGGAAGTCCATGCCTTTCAAGTTTAAGGCGAAATCTAAGGTTCGCTGGACATCTTCTCTAGTTTCGATTGGGGCGCCAACGATAAAGGAGCCTATGATGTTCTCGATGCCCGCATCCTTACAGTTACGCATGGCTTTTCGGCTGAGTTCCGGCGAGATATTTTTCCCGTAATAGTTCAAGACTTTCTGGTTGCCACTCTCCACTCCAAAATAAATCGTCTTGCAGCCAACTCGCGCGAACTTGCGCAGCACCTCGCGTGATGCTTGGTCAACCCTACCCTCCGCCCAAAGGGTGAGCTTGATTCCATTCTCCTTCAACAGGTCACAAATTTTTTCCATCCTATGTCGGTCCAAGAGCAAATTGTCATCAACGAATCCAACTTCTTCGTAACCCTCCATCTGCAACAGCCCCATCTCAGCTACCACGGATTTTGGAGATCTGAACCTGACCTTTCGCAAGGAGAAGGCCGAGCAAGCGCAATATCTGCAGTTGTAGGGGCAGCCTCTTGACGTCAACATGGTGGTGAACTTTCCGCTACTCCCGAGCATCCCAACCACCTCGGAGTGATACTCCTGCTCCAACAGCGTTCGGTCAGGGAGGGGGAGTTCGTCGAGATTTTGGATAAATTGTCTCGGTGGCGTTTTGACCACCCTACCATCGTGCCTGAAAGCTATTCCTTTTATTTTCTTTATTTCCTCGTTTCTCTCCAGAGCGTTGACGAGTTCCAAAAAAATTTGCTCGCCCTCGCCTAGCGCGACGTAGTCAACAAAGGGGTACTTCGTCAGCAGTCTCTCATAGGTAAAAGTGGCGTGATAGTTCCCAAAAACTATTTTTAAATCTGGGAGTTCAGCCTTGATGGCGCTAGCTATTTTTATGCCCTGCTTGAAGGTTGGAGTGAGAGTACTCACCCCGAGCACTCCCGGATCCTCCCGTTTCACCCGCTCGACGATTTTCTCGACCGGCAGCTGGATTCGTGCGTTGTCGATAACTTTGACTTCGTGCCCGGATTTTTCTAGCACCGCCCCTAGGTAAAGCAAGCCCAGCGGGGGCCATGCCGCTTCGTTCTCTATACGCTCGACTCGTCCGGTGTTTGGATTAATGAGGGCGACTTTCAATGGCTCATCTTCCCTTTGCCGCGACTATTCTAATCACATCCCTCTCCTTGAGCTCGTAGTCTTCACCCAGCCTTCGCTTCGTCCGAGCGTCTATCGCGTGAATAAAAGACTCTCCGAGGTCGGTGTGGATCATGTAGGCAAACTCGTGGGCCGTGGTACCTTTCGGAACAAGGTATGTATCAGGAAGCACATTGCCCTTCTTGTCCGTGAGCTTGTGCTCATCGTCGACGGGGTAAACCACGATTAGATTTAGCAGTTCATAGATTGCCTTATCTACCACCTGTTGGACGCCCGTCGAGCCCCACTTTTTCAACAGCGCACGGGTCATCTCGATCGCCTTTTTCTGCTGCTCGTTCAGCTCCTCAGGCTTGAGAATCTCGAAATCTTCGTCGCCCGGCTCGTAGCCGCACCACCAGCACATCATACCCCTTAACTTTCTCAAGTAGATCGGCCGGCTTCAGGCCCGTGGCTACCTCAACCTCTGCGAACTCATCGCTCCCGCGCCGCAGAATGAGCTCGGCTTCGGAGCAAGTCGGGACCACGATGTACCCCCGCTGGCGCAAACGCTCGATATTCAGCTCGGCCGCCGGAACATCGGCTTTGTTCGCGGCGATCACAATGGGCTTACTCGCTTTCCGAACTTCTGCCACGAATCGGAGCAAATCATCATCCGTCCATTTTTCTGGGTTCGAGCGATCCACGCTTGCCTGCCGGAATGCTTGGGCAACGTGATTTTCCTTTATACCTAGCCCGCTCAGGCGTCCGGCTATCTCCTTAACCAAGTCGAGCTCTTCGTACTTCGCCCTGCGCGCGAACTTCGGCCAATCTTTCACGAGCAGGCTCCGCAGCCATGCCGCGATCTCGACTTCGAGGAAATCTATGTCTTGAACGGGGTCGTGGGTACCTGGTGGGCAGGGTTTGCCCTCAGCATCGGTTGCTCCGGCTGCGTCGATAATGTGGACTAGTGCGGCTGCCATCCGAAGGTTGTCGAGGAAGCGATTGCCCAAGCCCCGCCCCATGTAGGCGCCCTCTACCAAGCCAGCGACATCGATCATCCGGATGGGCACGTACCGAACCCCATCAACGCACTTCGAATTTTTGGGGGTGCAGGTCACCTTGAACTCACGGCAGGGGCATGGGCTTCGCACGTAGGTGACGCCGACATTAGCATCGATTGTTGTAAAGGGGTAACCCGCTACTGGAGCATTCGCAAGCGTTGCGGCGTTGAAAAAGGTGGTCTTGCCTGTATTTGGTTTACCCACGAGTCCCAATTCAAGCATGCTTGACCCTACTCGCTGCACAAGTAGCAGCCGGACTTCCTTCGCTTGCCAAAGCTCTGTAGTCCACGCTCGGCCAACTGGGCGCGCAAATACCGTGCATAACTAGGCTCGATTTTTCCGTTCTTCTCAAGGAAGTTTATTATCTCAAGCGCTTGGGCATCGTTTTCGCAGCGTCGGATGAAATCGACGGCGGTTGGCTCGTAACCATGCAAGTTGTGTGATGTCTTCTCAGCCTCTTTCGCACTCGTTCGAACGGCTTGAATTTTGACTGTCCCTGCCCCACCCAACTCTTCAGCTAGGTTCGGATATTTCCTCCGGAATTCTTTGCGGGTGCGCTTGCGCATGTTAAAACCTACTAGGGTTTCCACTTCTTCTTTTCCAAGATAGGTTTCACGGATATCATCGTATTTGGGGGAATATCCTTGTAAACGACCGCTCCGGGTCCGACCGCCGAATCTGGACCGATTTTCACACCAACGTTTATCGTACAGTTGATGCCAGTTTTGACATTGTCGGCGATTATCGTGCCCAGCTTCAGTCTACCACTGCTGACCACCTTACCGCCGACTTTCATTTTAATAGGCTTCTCGTCCAAACGCAGATTCGCGATGGTTGTTCCCGCTCCGAGGTTGCAGTGGCTCCCGATAACGCTGTCACCCGCGTACGAGAGGTGCCCGATGTGAGTGTAATCCATGACGATGCTGTTCTTTACCTCGACCGCGTTGCCAATCCTTACTTTGTCGCCTATACTCGTGCACGGCCTTATGAAACAATTTGGCCCGATGTCGCAGTCCTTGCCGATGTAGGTTGGTCCCAAGATGTAGGAGCCCGAACGAATTCGCGAGCCCTCTCCGATGTAAACGTTATCTTCGATATAAGCGCCCACTTCAACCTCGCCGTGTATTTCGCCGCGCTGCCCTCGCAAGAAGTAATCGTTCGCCACCAGCAAATCCCAGGGCCTGCCGATGTCAGTCCATAAATTGAGTGGCGAGGTGTAAATCGCCTTGCCGTTATTAATCAAAATTTGCATCGATGCTGTTAGCTCGTACTCTCCACCGCTTGGATTTCTTCGTCTTCTTGATCGCCTCAAAAATTGTGGGATTGAAAATGTATACGCCCGCGTTCGCTAGCCTGTTCTTGACCCGCTTCGGCTTCTCAACTATCTCGCTGACTTTTTCTCCCTTCAGAAAAACTATCCCGAACTGCTCGGGTTCATCGACCTCGATGATTGCCATGATTCCACCAAAATTTTTGCTTGTTCCCTGTTTTTCGTAGCGTTTCAGGAGCGCGTTGAGCGACTCTTGGTCAATCAGGGTGTCGCCATTCATCACGATAAAACTCTCTCCGCTCACGAAATCCTTAGCAAGCGAAACGGCGTTCGCGGTGCCGAGCAACTTCTTTTGATGTAAATACTTGAGCTTCACCCCAAGTTCTGAGCCATCGCCATAGCGCTCGACGATTTGCTCTCGCCCGTAACCTACAATCATCGCAATTTCGTCGATGCCGGCATTCCTCAGGAGCAGGAGCACATGGTCGAGAGCGGGCTTCCCAGCTACTGGGAGCAGGAATTTTGGCTTCGTGAACGTGAGCGGGCGCATTCTAGTTCCGAGGCCCGCTGCAAGAACAATCGCTTTCACTGCCATCCCAAATGTTAGTTGATGCTAGGCTAATAAAAAACATGGTAAATTACTTATCAGCGATAGTTCACGGCCGTACATGGTACTAAATGGATCTTGTCCATGTGGGGGCCCCGCGGTAAAGCTAAGTAAAAGCGATGATTTCACATCAACTTAAAACGCATTCTCTCCGAGCTCCCTCTGAAGAGCTGGCACAAGATCGGCGGCTCGGTTTACCTCATCGATGAAAAAAAATTCGCGCGAATTCAGGGATTTGCTTAAGAGCTTCGATGGCTTGGCCTGAGATTCAAGGTTAAAAAGTTAACCTTGCATGGCGCTCCTCAATATTTTTACCGCCTTTCTAGCGATTTCCTTCGCTCGCGTCGGGGTCTTACCTTCCACGGTCACGCGGATGTATGGCTCGGTTCCTGAAGGTCTGACGAGCACCCAACCGCTCTCGAACTCGAGCCTGACGCCATCGATGGTGAGGATTCTCTTGACGCCCAGAAACTCTCGCTTTGCGTGAGTCTTGAATTTTTTCGTCACGTCCGCCTTTTTCTCGTTTGAGCATGCCACCTTTTCCCTCACCGTCGGATACTCTGGCAGCATATCGAGCAATTCGGAAAGTTTCTTTTCTTACCAGTTGAATCGAGTAGTTCCAAAATTTTTATCGTCGCGAGAGGCCCGTCTGGCGCAAGGTGAACGCGGGGAAAGATCCAGGCGCTGCTGGGTTCCCCGCCGAAGACCGCTTTGTGTTTTTTGATCGCCGCTGCTACGCTGACGTCGCCAACTCGCGTGCGCACTACTTTGCCGCCTCGTTTAACAACGCAATCATCAACGACGCTCGAAGCATCAACGGTCGTTATCACGACTTCCCCCTTTCGCCTGATTTGGTGAGCCGAGATTAACCCTAAGAGCTTGTCGGGCTGCGCGACCCTGCCAAGCTCGTCGACAGCGGCGGCTCGATCCGCATCACCATCGTGTGCGATGCCGAGATCGGCGCCAATTGATTTCACCACGCTGCAGAGCTCTCCCAGATTCTCGGGTGAGGGCTCGAGCCTGCGACCAGGGAAGAAGCCGTCGAGCTGTGAGTTCAACGTCACCACTTTGCAACCCAGCTTTCGAAGCAAGTAAGGCGTCACTAAGGAGCCCGCCCCATTGCCGCAGTCGACCACGACCTTGTAGCTCCGCTTTAGCTTGACAGTGCCCGCGATCTCGTCAATGTAGTCCGGCAGAACATCAATCGCCTCGACTTTGCCTATTCGGTCCCAAGCGGCAGACTTCATTCGCTTACCGAAGTAAATTCGTTCGATCGCTTCTTCCTGTTTTGGAGTGTACGCCATCCCATCGCTACCCCAGAACTTGATTCCGTTGTACTCGGGCGGGTTGTGCGAAGCGGTGATCATAATGCCGGCTTTGGCCCTAAACTGCCGCACCGCGAAGCTCACGGCAGGAGTTGGGACTACACCTAGTTTCATAACATCGCAACCTCCCGAAAGCAGCCCCGATGTTAAGCAGTTCTCAATCATGTCGCTGGAGGTGCGGGGATCTTTACCGAGGGCGACGCTGCCCTCGCCACCGAGATGTGTTGCAAGCGCTAGGCCGAGATCTAGCGCGAGCTCAAGAGTAAGTTGGTCTCCCACCACGCCTCGAACGCCAGAAGTGCCGAAGAGCTTGCGCATGAAAATTGCCAACTACGCTGGTCCTGCCAGCACTTTTGTCTTCCAGACCTCGACCCGCTTAACCGGACAATATTTCTTTGCTTCCTTGTAGATATCGGCAGAGAGCTTCCCCAGCACGACCTCCTGCACGAACTGGTCGAACGTTCGCTGCCCGGCGCGGTCTTTGATGACTTTCCGCATGTCCCTGCGGATTGCCTCGAGCTGCGAGCTCTGGACACGGCGAAGTGTTGTGATGATTGAGCTCACCCTAAGCCTGTGGCCGTCTTGGGTCGTCACAGTTGAGATGTTGCTGATGCGTGTCGCTCGCCGTCGGATCTGGCTTCGGATGTAATCGCGAGCCATGTCGTGACTTATGAAGCTGGTGAGCGCGCGGCCTTCCTCGACACCCCTCACTTGGAAGTATAGCTTGATGTGAGACTTCGAGAAGTCCTCGATGAGGTCGCCCAGTGTAGTCTCGAAGAGCCGCCCGATAAGCTGGCTCGGATCGGAGGCAAGAGTTTCACCTATCTTTGCGCTGCCGAACATGGGAGGAGCGACGATGTCGTACCACTTCTTCTCCCGCCAAGACTTCTTCACGGCCCGTTTCTTTTCTTCCATAATCCGACCTCTATTGTTTTATAAACTGTTTTCAGTGCCCCTCTCTCTCAATGAACTTAAATAGTTAGTTTTCAAAAAATAGATGGAGAATTTTTGCTGAAATGAAAGTTTACAAAGACTTTTAGATTAGGAACAAAATTTATTCCATGGGATTTGGCAATGCTTGATGTAAAATTTGTGCGCAAAAATCCTGACCTCGTAAAAGCAGATTTGGTCAAGCGGGGAGATCTAGCCAAAGTAAAGTGGGTCGACAATCTACTGAAACACGATGAAAATTGGAGAAAGTTGACACTAGAAACAAACAAATTGAGGGAAATGCGTAATAAAATCACCGCGGAAATAGCGAGGCTTAAAAAAGAGAACAAGGATGTAACGGAGAAAACTAAAGAAGCGAAAAAAATCCCTCAAAAAATAAAAAGTCTCGAACAAAAAGTGCAAGGCTACAGAAAAAAAATTGATCGTATCCTCCTTAATCTGCCAAATTTAATGCACGAGTCAGTGCCGGTAGGCAAGGACGAAAACGACAACGTTGAAATAAGAAGGTGGGGCGAGATACCCAAATTTGACTTCACACCAAAAGATCACATCGATCTCGCATTGAACCTCGACCTAGTCGACCTTGAGCGAGCTGCTAGGGTGGCGGGCGCGAGGTTCTATTACCTAAAGGGAGAACTTGTTCAGTTAAACTATGCCATAATAAAATTTGCACTCGATTTTATCGCGAGAAAGGGGTTTGCCCTATTTCAGCCGCCTTACATGCTAAAGAGGAAACCACTTGAGGGGGCAGTCGCTTTATCTGATTTTGAGGATACCATCTACAAAATCGAGGGAGAAGACCTCTACATGCTTGCTACTTCTGAGCACGCGCTGCTGGCGTTACACATGAATGAGGCACTGGATGGAAAGAGCTTGCCGATTAGGTATGGCGGGGTGAGCCCCTGTTTTAGGAAGGAGGCTGGAACACACGGCAGAGATACTAAAGGGATATTTCGGGTTCATCAGTTTGAGAAAGTCGAGCAATTCATCTTCTGTAGACCTGAGGACTCATGGAAGAGGCACGAGGAATTGATTACCAACGCTGAAGAGATATTCCAAAAACTCGGGTTGCCTTACAGAATAGTAAACGTCTGCAGCGGCGACATGGGGACGGTAGCGGCGAAAAAATACGACCTTGAAACTTGGTTGCCAGGTCAAGGAAAATATCGAGAGGCGGCATCATGCAGCAATTGCACTTCATACCAAGCCGTCAGATCAAACATAAGATATAGAGACAAACCGAGTGAACCTTCAAAATTTGTTCACACCATAAATAGCACACTAGTGGCCACTGAACGGGTTTTGATATCCATTCTAGAAAACTATCAGCAGAGGGATGGCTCAATCCTAGTTCCGCCCGCATTGGTACCATACATGGGAATCGAAAAAATAGGCCAGAAATTGGCAACTACAGGATGCTCTCAGCGGTAGAAGTGCACGCTAGCAAGTCGTCGAGCGTTGCCAAGAGAGTTTCAATTTTGCTGTCAAGCTCTATCGTGCTGACCACCTGCGTGCCTCGTGCATCTGTCGCCACCCGAATACCTTTTGGAGCTTGATGGCTATCCGGCCTTAGTGCAACGGCTATCGCCTTCGAAATACCCTCGCCCCCATAGGTGCAGCTCACTTTCGCTCGCATTCGCATAAGCATCCTCCGTAGTTCATTTACTGCCTCCCGAGAGCATTTGGTCGATCTTGACGATAAATTCGTCCATCCTTTCCCGCGGTATCCGAGCCGCGGCCGAGACATCGTGGCCTCCACCATTGCCTCCCACCGCCTTCGCGGCTTCAGCCAGAGCTCGCCCGAGATCTACACCCTGCATCGCTAGTCTAGGGGTACTTCGGGCCGAGACCTTGATCTCCTCCGCGCTAACGTCCGTGATCCCTAGAATCGGGAGGTCTGTGGCGACGAGCCCAGACTCAATCGCGAGCGAGAGCGCCTCGCCCACCATGGCTGAGTCCACCACATTATCGAAGTATATGTACCTCAATCGCGGCGTGAGCTTGAAGGAGTCGAGGTGAGAGACGAGCCATTCCAGCGTCCTCAGCATTTGCTCCTGGTGGCGGTTCAGTAGGGCGAGCGCCTCAGCCTGCGCCGATTGATCACCCACCGCCACGGCGAAGCCGAATTCGGGTTTGCGGAGGTTGGCGCAGGCGTCAAGCATCGCTGCGTATTCTCCGAGGTCGCGTGGGCCGACCAAGTCCTCGGTAACTAAGGTGTAGGTTGCTCCCTCGTAAAGCGTGCGGTAGAACTCCTCATTAGTCGCAGGGGGGCCGACTCGGGCTGGGATTGCATCTCGTAGCTTTCGTTCCGCCTCCAAGCCGAGCTCGACCAAGGTGCTAGAGGGCGAGAGCCCAAGTGCGTCGACGAGGGAGCGACAGGCAGATGGGTTCCCTGAGATGGAAGGGATGTAGGGCTTCGTCATTAACCTCAAACACTCTACCACCTGATTCAAGGTGCGCCCAATCAGCCTAAGCCCCTCGCCCACGCGCAGGAAGCCTAAGTCGATCGCCCGCTTCACTAAGGTATCATTGATGCTGGTGAAACCCGAGAAGAGCTCTTGGCGGTCACCGATTGCCCCCACGATCGCGAGCCCAACAAGAGGTCTGAAGCTTCGGTCTAGCTGCTCGACGACGGAGTAAACGGCGCCGCTAGAGCTCACGTCTTTCGCGCCGTTGAGCCCGCATGTATGAGGGTTCAAATAAGCTAAGTTGGGGTGTTCCGGAAACTCCCCGGGGTGGTGGTCGATTACGACGACATCGCGTTTCCTACCGAGGATGAACTTGTGGATCGCTTCGATCTGGCTGCTTCCTTGGTCGAGAAATATGAAGAAATCGTGGTTCCCCTTCCCGAGTTCGGCTATTTCGTCCGGCTTTAACGGACGTGCGAACTTAACGTTGAGGGGGACATTGTATGTGTAAAGACATCTCGCCATAATCGCTGCTGCGGCTATCCCGTCGGCATCTGCGTGGGAGATGATCTTGACGCGGATATCGCCGCCCAGCCTCGGCTTAAGGAATGAAACTACCTCCTCAACAGCCCGCTGGAACCTTCTAACCTCGGCACGACTAGGTGGAAATTTGACCACCCTTTGATGACTTCCTCTTTTATTTATCCACCCCAACTATTAACACTTACCAGAGAATTCCCGGATAACGTTAACTTCGCCTGGAGCGCCGGTGAAAAGTGAGGTATATATTGTTTTTACTCCAGCATGAAAGGGGATGGGAGGCGATCAATGATTATCATACTCGTTTACGCTATCGGCATTCTCCTCTGCCTGTTGATGGCGTGGAACCTAGGGGCAAACGACGCCGCCAATCCTACTGACTGTGCAGTGGGCTCAGGCGCCATCTCGATGAAAAAAGCTGTTATCCTCTTTGCGATATTTGCTGCACTCGGTGGAATACTCCTCGGTCCATTCGTGATGAAAACGATCGATCGAGGCATCATCTCCAAGGAGGCGCTGCCCGAGGGAGTGATGATTATGGGAAGTTTCGCAGCGATACTTGCAGCGGGCCTCTTCGTCGCCCTTTGCACATGGAAAGGCATGCCAACGTCTACTACTCACGCCATCATTGGGGGAGTTCTGGGTTTTGGACTTATCGCAGCTCCCCAATTGGTGAACTGGGATAAGGTTTTCATAATCTTTGGCAGCTTGTTGATCTCACCTCTCTTCGCCGTTCTTGTAGCGTTTGGCCTCTTCTATGCCTTCCGCGCATACTTTAGAAAACCCAGGAAGAAACAAACGGACATGATCCTAAGCTATCTACTTCTTTTCGCTTTGGGTTTTGCCGTCATGCTTATCATTTGTCAGAACGTTTTTGAATTTTCCCTGTTTGAATCTCTCGGTGTAACTCTCCTGAGTGCGACAATACTCGGAACTCTTGGTACGTTCTGGATTCACAAAAGATATCAAACCCCCCAAAGCGGTGAGCGCACAGATAGGGCTGGAAACGTAAAACTTATGTCCAATCTTCTCATCGTCGCCCTGTGCTTTTCTGCTTTCGCGTTTGGTGCGAACGACATGGCCAATGCTACCGGAGCCTTCGTAACCCCCACCATGGCAATATCGGGGGCACCGACAATGGAAGTGATGATAATGCTCGCCTTACTCGGAAGCTTTGGCATGGCGGTAGGCGGTCTTACTTGGGGTTACCGTGTAATCAGAACTTCAAGCTTCAGGGTTACGCGTCTTGATCCACTGACCGGGCTTGCAGGCGAGTACGCCAACGCATTCGTAATCTTTCTTTTTACAGTTGTCCCATACTATCTCATTGGGTTCGGAATACCAATTTCAACTACTCATTCAAGCATAGGGGCAATCATAGGCGTTGGTATAGCTTCAATGGGTTTTAGGGGGGTGAACAAGAGCACGGTTGGAAAAATTCTTTTGACTTGGGGTTTAACGATTCCCGTCGTAGTTGTGTTGAGCGCGATATTGTTCGGACTGTTCAACATTTTAATACCAACGTGATAAGATGGCGTATTTTAAATAGAATCGTTTCAATATTTCTTGGAGGTTATAAGAGTGAAATCAAGGAGTTCGCTCATCTGGCTGGGAAAAGAGAAGGAAAAGGAAATCATCAAGCTTTGCGAGGAGCACATGAACAAACTCATTGCGACCATTATAGGGTTAAAAAAGACAGTCTACGCGTTTTGTGAATCGGACGCGACAAAGATGAAGAGCGCTTTCAAGGAAGTCGCTGATAGAGAAAGTGAAGCGGACGAAATCAAGAGAAAGGTTATCGAGAAGCTCTCCAAGGGGATTTTTCACCCGATAAATCGAGAGGAAATTATAAGGCTCATTCTAACAGCTGACGATATTGCGACGAATGCGGAAGCGGCGACGAGGAGGTTGAGACTCATCCCGCTAGGAAAGATCAATAAGGATCTGAAGGCGGGGCTAAAGACCATGTCGGATAGCCTCGTCGACATAGTAGAGTCGGTGAGCAACGCGCTGAGGATGCTAACCAAGAACCCAAGCGACGCAATCAAACTAGCAAACGAAGCGGAGATGATAGAGGAGAGCATCGACGACTTCCGGATGAATCAACTTGTGCCGAAACTCATCGCTTGGATCAATCGATCGAAGACGGTTGGATTTTGCGTGATGTTAAAGGAAACAATAGATAGGATGGAGAACGTTGCGGATCGTTGCGAGGATGTCGCGGACGTGATAAGGAGCATCGTGATAAGTTACGCTTGAGGCAGTTTGGTAGGTAAAAATGAAAGTTGAACTGCTATTCATTACTCCAGACGCAGAAAAACTAATAGAAACGGCGGGGCGCACATCTTATTTATCATTTGGGGCTCAA
>JABUBL010000340.1_pt1 | contig 13431 bp, 10 predicted proteins | sample 7240371 | NCBI WGS metagenome assembly JABUBL01 (sample SAMN07256343, study PRJNA390944) | subsurface metagenome | isolation source: Methane hydrate marine sediment | place: Pacific Ocean: Eastern North Pacific, ODP site 1244 | collected 2002
AAAGGAGGCTGAATTAAGGCATCAGTTTGCTGAATGCCAGGTGGTCGTATGTCAAGCGGTTTCCAGTAGCTGAGCGTCTACTGCCCCTCCTCCCACAACGGTTCCACGATCTTGCCCATGAACAGCAGCGCCCCCGAGGTCCGCTCCCGGATGACGAAGACGAAGGGGCGGTCTACGCGCATGTAAAACCCACTACCAGCGGATTTTATCATCACGACTACGGTCACTGCGGAAGCTTCGGTGCCCTCCTCGTCCACCTGGACAAAGGTCTTATGCTTGACCTTGTCGATCCACACACCACCACCTTGAAACATACGAGTAAAATCAGCACCCGGATCAAAGGCAATTCCCATCCCCAGCGCCTTGAGTACGTCGTTCATCTTCAGCATATACTTGAGTTTGAACTTGGGCAGCTGAATATCGCCTGAATCGGGTGCCAGGCTGCTGATCCAGTCCTGCCAGTTCTCCGGAGTAAATTGGGCGATCAGGGAGTCCACGTGGACAGTGGAACGGGGCAGGAAAATGGTCATGGAAAATAGTCCATCGCTATAGGGCAGGTCCACAGCCTGGAACTGATCGGTGACCAGGTAGGGATATTTACTCCTCTGCTCCATCATCCGGCAGTCTACCCGGGAACCGTCCAGTAGGTTAAACTGGTCATCCCGGGTTTTTTGTGGATCAAACTCATAAGTCCAAGTACCCTTGAAATAAAGGGCATTAAGGAGAAACATAACAACGCCCTTAGCAATAGGCTTGTCCACGATCTCTTCGATCCTGCCCTCCGTGTTCTCCTTCACCCAGGCATTGATGGTGTCGGCAGCCGCGGGATCGGAGAAATCCAGTCCTTGCACCACCGCCTCGAAGTAGTCCCGGCTGCGCTGGACAAAGTCAGCAAGGACTGGTTCCCCCGAAAGGTACCATATGGAGTTGGCGATATCGAACTGGACCTGGGGGTCGGCCCCGGCCAGCAGCTCGATGAGGCTTTGGTAGGCCGCGTTGCTCTCCTCCTCGGTCAGGCCGGCCAGCTCCAGGGTGGTCCGCATCGAGTCCAGCGTGGAGCCGGCCGCCCCGTTGGCCGTCATTCCCAGGGCCATCGAGACGCTCAGGGGCGAGATGAAGATGTTCTTATCCGCATCCTGGCGCACTGTCTCCCGGAACAGCTTCAGTCCGAACCGGTCGGACGACTGGGCCAGCTCGATTTCCTCAGGGGTTAGCTGCCGAGGCAGGACGCTGTAATCGGCTCCGCCCGGCTCAGAGGGGCCGGAGCAGCACACGAGCACCAGACCGGCCAACAGGACAGGCAGTGAAAAAGCGAAAATGCGTCTGGTCATAAGGCTACCTCCTTTCGTATCAGGGAGCCGGAATGAGGACTAATGACGCCTTGTTATTGAATAATACCGAGAAAACCCGCATAAGTCAAGTACATGATTTCAATGGCCTTTCCATAAGCAGGTGTTTCTAGATACTGACGCCTGATAATTGTTCATCCTCGCACTACCAACTGGTTGAAGGAGAGTTCGTACTCCTCACGATTGCTATCTTAAGGCATCACCTTGGTCCCACACCGGATAATAAGCAAATGACATGCCGAAAAAGCCGCGAGAAATGTCTATTAGATGGGTTAAAGGCGGAGGTTCAATCGTGTCACATATAGAACAACTGTATAAAAGGAAATACCTCAATCCGGCTCTTTAGCCATTAAACAGGGTTTATAACAATCAGAAAGCTGATAGTTGTATCAAAAAGCTGATGGTTTGATCCCCGAAAACGTCCCGTTTCCGAATGGGCGCGGTGAGGAACCGCCACATTAGCTTCCTGTTGGTGAGCCAGGTGATCCGCAGGCCGTTTTTCCGGTTAGCCAGGATTTTGCCTGCCAGCCAGGGCGTAACCGTCTCCACCCGGTCGGAAAGGATGTTGAAGATACCCTTCACCTTGGCCCACTCTTCGGGACGGCCTTCATAGGGCTTGGTCACCAGGTCGGTGGCTACCATCCCGGGCCGCAGGGCCCCGACGATAATGGGCGAACCCTTGACCTCCTTGGCCAGGGCGTCGGTAAGATATCCCAGGGCGGATTTCGTGCTGCCGTAGAGGGCCATCCCCGCTACTTTGCGCCCGTCGCTGCCCATCCCTTCCATGTTGTAAAGTGCCCCGAAATCCTGCTTGCGCATACCCGCCAGGGCTACCCGGGCACCGTACATGGCCCCGATGACGTTGGTCTCCACAACCGACCTGATTTCCTCCGGTGGCATCTGCCACCAGTCCCTGGGGAAATGCCCCAGCCCGGCGTTGTTGATCCAGATATCCACTTTCCCGAAATGGCTCAGTGCGGTATCCCAGAGGGTCTGTAACTGGTCAATATCAGTCACGTCGCAAGTCCGGCCCAGAAGGTGCTTCTTGCCGCGCCCCTCGGACAGTCGTTTTAGCGCCTGCTCTATCCCCTCAGGCGTGCGCCCGCTTACGGCCATCTGGCACCCCAGCTCCAGGAAAGCATCCGCCAGCCCATACCCGATACCCCGCGTGCTGCCGGTAATTACGACTGTTTTAATATGGTCACTCAGCCATTGAAGAAGTTCAACTGTTTTCTCTGCCCCTTCTACCCGCTAGCATACCAACTCCAGCAGGCGGTCCCGTCACGGCTCCACGATCTAGCCCATAAACAGCGGCCAGCCCCCACAGGCTCAGGGTACGCATCCAGTATCCAGCATCCAGTCCCAGCGCCTAGTCAGGTTTCCATTCCCTGCATTCCGAGCACGTTCTTGCCTCTAGTAATTCTTCTGATCCGATACTATATTTAAAAAATGCATTCCGAAGCAGTGGATAACAGTCCTTATGTTTCAAGAAAAGATGGTTGTCATCCGATATAAATAACTCATAGTTTTTTATATACTTCCCAAGTTCAATACCGATCTGATATGGAGACATGTGATCATTTTTACCGGCGAGATAAAACACTTCCGTTTCAATCCCGCTTAAATCGTCTAAAGACGGATAGGTCGGCGGGGGGACTCTCTTCTCTTCAATCAAGCGAAAGACAGAAGAAGATAAATCTCTGAAGCAATAATACAGTGGATCAATATAATCAGGCTCTGGACCGAGAAGGTATAAACCGTCACATTCGAGAGGCCGCAAATACATGCCCGCTCCCATTTGCTCCTGGAGTGCCATATTTTCCTTCAGTTGTGAATAACTGAAACCCCTCTTCTCCATATATGATGTATATGTGTCCACGTTGTTTTCATAGAGTTCGTTGATGACAATCGCCTGAAAAGGGCCCGGATCCTGATGTTGATACCCAAGTCTCAGCAGCAGCCATAATAATTCCAATTTCGGTACAGTCTCTCTATCGATAATCTTCTTCAGTTTGATTTTGAGTTCCGGATCAATGGCATTCAGCGAATTGACAAGGTGTTTCGATTCGATATATCCCAGCTTCTCCATGATGAGTGGGTTTGGTGCACAACGAATAAAGGCCCTTTCTACGTGATGTGAATACCGGGCCAGATATTCCTGTACTAAATATCCACCTCCTGATCTTCCGTAGAGGTAGATTTTTGTGTCGGGATTCTCAGAAAATAGATCCTGCCTTACTCGCTCGATATCTTCGACTAATTGTCTTGAAGACAGAAGATGATATGCCTTTTCCCAATCAATCGATCCATCTTCACTTCTGACCTCGATATAGGAATATTTCCTGCCTCTGGGTTCAATGCGGACTAGATTAAACGAATCATCGAATTGATATCGCTCAGCCAGAGCGTCTACCTGACCGGGCGCACCGTGCGCTTGCTGGCTGTCGTTGATAAAGAATATCGTTGGCTGATTTTTATCAAAATTCTTGCTTAATTGATAATAAAGGGTAAATGTCCCTTCTTTAGGATTAGCATAATCAATTGGTAATTCTACATTTCTGTTGTAGAAATCTTCAACTGGATAGATATGACTATCTGCATATAAAGCTCCTTTGGTAACAATTAGAAATAAGATAAAGGGAATACAAAGACGCATGATTTTAACCCTCCTATATATAAGACGCTGAGACCGGGTGTCTCTAACTCCCGGTTCCCTAAGGTGTTGCATGTATTCACGCCTCTGCCCCTAGCATCATGCTCAGCGAGTGGTTGAGCAGTGCGCTCATAAGTCCCTATCGCTTAATAGGCCGCATTCGCACTGGCACGATAGTTAATTAACCACAACCACCGTGCCTTACCTCACTGACCGCCCTAGATAAGCCCGGCGATCCGGCGCAGAATCCACTCCGAACCCAGCAGCAGGACCAATGCCACCCATAAGTAGCGAAACTGCCACAGGGAGAGGTAATATTCTCTGGTGACGGTCCTGGTGGTGTAGGCCAGTTGCGAGATCAGCTGCTCCACGCCCTGCAGCTCGGAATATCTGCCTCCGGTGGACTGGGCCAGCCGTTTCAGGCCGTAGCGATTCTGGACCAGGGATTCCAGCTCCACGCGTCCGACCTGAACCTGAAACCCCGGGCGCGCGGTCTCCTCACTCGTCCCAGCCTCGTCGTAAACCCTGAAACGGTAGGAGCCGGCCTCCCCCGGCCAGAATTCGCCCTCGTATTCTCCCGACTCGAAATTATAATTCAGGGTCGCTGTAGCGGTACTTTCAGCGCCCTGGATCTCCACCGTCAGAATTGGCTGGAGCAGCTTTGTTCCGGCCCGGTCCCGCATGATTCCCCGGAGAAGCACTTTTTCACCCAGTTGATACTGCCTGCGGTCGGGTTGAATTACGTAGGGCGAGAAGCCCTCCGGTTCCAGCTCCCATTCCACGAGGGCCTGAAGGACGTCCCCCAGATAATCTTTCCAGGCGGTGCGGTTGAGCTTGAGATTGGTGGCGGCCAGGGCCGGAAGCAGCAGGACGCCGCGCTTGATACCGGACGCTTCCCCGTAACTGATGACCAGCCGGTCCTGCTCGTCCGAGACAAGGGCTTTCATGCCTCTGTTGGCCCGGGGCTCGAGGACATGGACCAACGGGGCGGGTGGGAAATCAACACCGTAGCGGCCAGGCGCCATGCGCGACAGCCCTTTCAACTCCGGCTGGGGCACCGGCGTGAGCCTATACAGCGAACCCTGACCCTCCTCATCCATCGCCACCTGCAAGCCCAGCGAACGCATCATACGGACAAATTCGCGGTTGAGGTTGTCCGGGCCTTCAACCACCAGGACGGGCGTTTTGTCCCGGCGCAATTTGGCCAGGAGCCGATCCGTGTAACCTTCCGGGAGCGTGGTAGTAGGATAGTTGTCCAGGACAACCATATCCTGAGGTGTGGACCAGAAGAGGGATTCGTCTCCCCGCCAGACACCTCTCAGGAAGACAAGGTGGTTGACAACGGCATGTTGGGTCCGTTTAGCTACCTGGCTGATCAACGGCGTATTGGCTGACAGGGCACCGGTAAGGAGGGTGATTCTCCGGCGGCCGGGCAGCACGTCAATCTGGAACTCCCGCCGGTTATTGTCAATGTTGGCCTCTTCGGGAAGCACCATCAGCTCCACTCGGAAGCGGGAGGCATCCAGCCTCCCCACCACTGACGTTTCGAAGGAGCGTATATATTCCTGGGAGGTGATCCTGATCTGTTCTGAATGGATTAATTGATCCTCATGAAAGACGAAGAGACGGCTACGCTTATCCACGGCATTTTTTCCCCTTACCACGACCTGTATCGTGCTCTGCTCCTGATCCAGCAGTGAAAGGGGATAGTGAACTTCAAGAATACTCAGATCGAGGCCGGTAGCGGTGTCCCCGACGCCTAACGTAAAAATCGGCATTCTGGTGGAACTGGCGATAGCACCGGGGTCCATGCCCGATGTAGCCACTCCATCGGAGAACAGGAACGCCGCCTGCAGATCACCGGTCTGGCAAATATCTTCCAGAAGACTGAAGTCCGTCAGGCGCTCGTCGGGCAGATACTCGAAGCGCAGGTCAGCTTTGGGGACCAGTTTCTCACCGAAGGTAAGGATTACCGGCTGATAGTTATGCTCATCAGCCCATTCGACGATGGATGCTGCCTGGGAAAAAACCGTAGTGGGCGAAGCCTCGGGGTGATTCGCCATACTGAGGGAGTTATCCAGGAAAATACCGATGCGGGGGGGTATCAGGACCTTTCGCGTCCACTCGACCCGGGGATCAAACAGGAGGAGCAGAACCACCACCAGAAGTGAGGTTCTCAGGGCGATAATCCACCCCCGGAAGGCCCTGGGCAATGACCGCATCCAGACTCCGTAGGTGATCAGCAGGGCTGACAGGATGAATAATGCCGCCAGCACCAGGCCCCAGGGCAGCGCCGATTGCAGCTCAACCCTGGGCATGGCCCTGCCGGCTCGCCCGTTGGGCCACGTCCAGAGGGGCACGGTCCGCGAGGCTCAAGTTGGGCTTGATCTCAAGATCAAGGGAGGACCGGTCCCCGGCCTGAAAGCGTACATAGCCAGCCAGGGCGATCATGGCGGCGTTGTCGGTGCAGAACTCCAGCGGAGGATAGGATAGCGTGAGGTTTTCCGATGCGGCCCAGGCATCCAGCCGGTAGCGCAGGCGGGCATTCGCCGATACGCCTCCGGCAACACAGACCCGGCTCAGCCCGGTCTGTCGTATCCCCTGTTGCAGCCGATCCAGCAGGCTGTCCACGATGGCTTCCTGGTAGGCAGCCGCGATATGCCGCCGATGCTTGCGCCGGTGGGATTCGCTCAGACCCCGGAGATGGTGGTAAAGGGCTGTTTTCAGTCCGCTGAAGGAAAAATCACACTTCGGTGATCCTTTCATGGGCCGGGGAAAATCTACGGACTGCGGATCGCCACTTCCGGCGGCGGCCTCGATGGCGGGACCACCGGGATATCCCAGCCCCAGCAGACGCGCCCCTTTATCAAAAGCCTCGCCGGCGGCGTCGTCCAGGGAACGCCCCAACAAAGTGTATCGACCAACGCCGTCAACCTGCCAGAGGTGAGTATGCCCACCGCTTACAAGCAGGCAGAGATAGGGATAGCTGTCCGCTGGTGGCGGTCCCTGCAAAAAATTGGCCCATAAATGGCCTTCCATGTGATCTATGCCGATAATGGGAAGGCCGAGGGATTGGGCCAACCCCTTGGCGAAATTGAGGCCCACTATCAGAGCACCGGCCAACCCCGGACCGTAGGTCGCGGCGATGCCGGTCAGATCGCGGATGGAAGTACCGGCGGCGGCCAGGGCTTGTTCAACGACGGGCACAATATGGCGCTCATGCAGCCGGGAGGCAACTTCGGGAACCACCCCGCCGTAAGCGATGTGGTCCAGCTGAGCGGCGACAATATTAGAGCGCAGGGAGCCGTCCGCCACCACCGCTGCCGCTGTCTCATCGCAACTACTCTCAATACCCAGCACGATCATGGCGCCCGACGGGTGGCAATGATCTCCAATTGCTTTGGGACCAGGTCCCGGTATTCCAGGAGGTACTCATCCAGCCGGACCTGAGGCTCCACCAACAGGTTTGCGGGTGACCACTGGGTCCGGTAATCTACAAACACTTCCACCGCATTCTCATCCAGATCGGAGAGATAGTCCACCCCCCCGGTTACTGTCAGGGACACCGTTGAGGGGCCTAAGATAACGCTAAGATTTTCAGGGACGTTAATCACATTCACCGGCACTTCCGTGAGTCGACGTTCACCAATCATCTGAACATCAAAGTTCAAGGTAACGTTCAGGGGCTCGATGGCCAGGCCCTTACCGGGATCAGGATCCCAGAGGCCGACAGTGATCTCAAAGGGTTCGGCAACGTTGCGGTACGTGCGTCGGCTGGTGAGAACCTCGTCCACCCTATCCACTGCCTCCACGGCCCCCTTGACAAGGACTTGGTGAGGTGTTATTACGATATCACCTACCTGAGTGTATCCGGAAGCAATATCCACCGTGACCTGTGAAAGGACCAGTACCCGCTTTTCCTTATAGTCACTCAGCACAATCTGAATGCTGTCAGGCCGCACGACTTCAATAAACTCAAGGCTCTCCAGAATACCCGGAATAGAGATGGAAATCCGTTGAGGACTGTTCCGAAGATATTCGTCCAGGTAGAATACATGGCGCTTTTGCACCCGCTCCAGGTCCAGCACCAGTTTCGATTTGAAGAAAGGTAGGAAAAGGTAGAGTTTGGCCAAGGCGCGGCCGGTTCCCTTAAAGCGGAGGGTTGCGGTCTGGGGCGTTTCTTCGCTGAGGGCCTTGCCCTCTCGAATGTTCCTGATCTCTATGGGAAATTCGGCGTTGGCTTCGAACTGGCTGTTGCTGATTGAGAAGAACCAGAGGATGATTGCCAGCCCTACAGCTGCCAGCTTGTAGATCAGATCAGCGTAAATGGATTTTCGGTTAAAGGCGGTCCGCGCCATTTGCCTCTACCTATTGCCCGGGTGAACTATTCACAGGAACTGAGCGAAGTAACGGTCAGGGAGAGTTTCACTCAGCTTCCAGCGGGGTTCGCTCCATAATTGCTGGGTTATCCAGCTACTCAGTTTTTCCCGTGGTTTTCTTATCACTGCTTTTGGCCGTCTTTTCTTCCGAGACTTTGGATGACTTTGCTTTAGTCTTTTTTTTGGCTTTTGCCGCCGTTTTTTTCTTGCTCCCCTTCGTCACCGATTCAGCGGCGGCCGCTTTCTTTTTCTTGGGTGCGGCTTTCTTTTCGGTCTTGGCCTTATCCGTCGGGGCTTCCTCTACTTCTGCCGTTTCAGCTGCGGCGATCTCTTCGGTTTCGGCGGCGGCCGCTTTCTTTTTCTCGGGTGCGGCTTTCTTTTCGGCCTTGGCCTTATCCGCCGGGGCTTCCTCTACTTCTGCCGTTTCAGCTGCGGCGATCTCTTCGGTTTCAGCGGCGGCCGCTTTCTCTTTCTTGGGTGCGGCTTTCTTTTCGGCCTCAGCCTTATCCGCCGGGGCTTCCTCTACTTCTGCCGTTTCAGCTGCGGCGATCTCTTCGGCTTCGGCGGCGGTCGCTTTCTCTTTCTTGGGTGCGGCTTTCTTTTCGGCCTCAGCCTTATCCGCCGGGACTTCCTCCGCACCTTCAGGTCTCACTGCCAGAACATCCGAAATGAGAATAACTTTCTTGTCAGCAATGCTGAGCTCCTGAACCGTTACCTCCATGGTATCACCAGGTTTCAGATGCTCGGTGGCCTTCCTCCGGTCTCGCTTAGGTATGTCTCTGAGAGGTATGATACCCTCGATGTCCATTTCCATCTGGAGAATTACGCCCTTGTCCAGCACACGGATAACATTCCCTTTAACCTGCTTGCCCGACGGAAAGTAGGCCTCAATCTGATTCCAGGGGTCTTCTATTACCTGTTTGAGTCCCAAGGCAATGCGCCGATTCTCACGGGAGACATCCAGTACCCGGACCTCCACCTCATCGCCCTTGCTCAACATTTCCCTTGGGTGACGGACATTCCTGGTCCAGGATAAGTCGGTGATGTGGATGAGGCCGTCAATGCCTTCTTCCAGTTCCACGAAGGCACCGAACTGTGTCAGGTTGCGCACCAGGCCTTTCTGGATGGTCCCGACCTTGTACTTCTCTTCGATCTGATCCCAGGGATCGGGCTGCAGCTGCTTGGCGCCCAGAGATATTTTCCGCTCACTGACGTCAACATTAAGGATCTTGGCTTCGATAGTCTGACCCAGTGAGAACATCTCCGACGGATGACGAACGTGCTTGGTCCATGACATTTCGGAGACGTGCACCAGACCCTCAACTCCCCTCTCGATCTCTACAAAGGCCCCGTAGTTGGTCATGCTCACTACCTTACCTTCTATAACCGAACCAACAGGGTACTTGACGTCTACGCTTTCCCAGGGATGCGGCTGGAGCTGCTTGAGTCCCAGGGAGACCCGCTGCTTTTCCGGATCAAAATCGATCACCTTGATGGTAATGAGCTCATCCATCTCAACGATTTCGGAGGGGTGGGTTACCCGTCCCCAGCTCAGGTCAGTGATATGAAGCAGGCCATCCAAGCCGCCCAGATCAACGAAGACACCAAAGTCGGTAATATTTTTCACGCGGCCCTCAAGAACCTGCCCTACGTGGAGATCGGCGATGAGGCTATCTTTCTGTTCCTGCAGGTCAGCCTCCATCAGTTCCTTACGTGACAGCACGATATTTTTCCGTGCCTCGTTAATCTTTACGATCTTGAATTCAAACTCCTGGCCGATGAATTCATTGAAATCCTGAACAGGCCGGATATCGATCTGGGATCCAGGTAGAAAAGCGGGCACGCCGCTCAGATCTACAACCATTCCTCCCCAGATACGGCGGGAAATTCTGCCGGTGATGTTTTCGCCGGTCTGTGCCTTTTGGTTTATCTCAGCCCAGCGCTGCATGAAATCCGCTTTCTCTTTGGAAAGAACCGTCTGGCCGTTTGCGTCCTCCATTCTTACCAGGTATACGCAAATCTCGTCGCCGATCTGGGGCATCTTTTCCGGGCCGAATTCCTCCCGGGGAACGATCCCCTCAGATTTAAAGCCGATATCGACCAGAACCTCCCGATCATTCATGCCGATGACCCGGCCGGTGACAACCTCATCCTCCCGGATATTGCCCACCGAAGATCGCACGATCTCCTCAAGGGAGGTATCCCTTTCAATACCCTCCGATTCTTCCATGGCTTTCAGCTGCTCGGGAGTAACAGTGGTGATTTCATCCAAGATGACCGGCGCGAGATAGTCCGCTTCGACTTCGACCTCCGCACCTGCATCGGTTTCGTCTGTGTCATCTTCGATAACTTCGGAATCAGTCGCCGCTGCTTCGGTTGCTTCAGGGTCTGTCTCTACGGTTTCCGGTGCGATATCCGTTTCGGTACCGGCTTCAGGGTTAGGATTTTCCTTATCACTCATGCTGAGCTTGCTTCTCCTTATTTAATACTTTGCTCTTACACCTTGTTTTTGTGCGGTCTTTACCAGGGTAACAATAAAATCAACCTGGGCCGGGATCGTCAAATTGGTTGTATCCACGGTTATGGCATCACCGGCTTTCTGAAGGGGCGAGAGCTCGCGGGTGGAATCTTCGTGGTCCCTTTGTCGCAGCTGCTCAGCGACGTGTTCCAGCGAAGGGCTTTTTCCCCGGGCGCGGAGCTCGTCGCAGCGGCGTCGGGCCCTTTCCTCCAGGTCTGCCACCAGGTAAAACTTGAACCGGGCATCGGGAAAGACGCGTGTGCCGATATCGCGTCCTTCACATACCACGTTTTGTTTCGCACCGATCCGCCGCTGCAAATTCACCATACGTTCCCGCACCATACCCAGTGCGCTGTAGGCACTTACCTGGCGGGTGACCTCTGGAGTGCGGATGGCATCGGTCACGTCCCGCCCATTGAGCAACGTACGCTGCTGGTTCTCCCCCGACGTCTGAAACCGGACATCCAGGGCTGCCAGCAGGTCGGCCAGTTCGGAGGATTCTCGCGTAGGCAGTCGCTGCTCCTGGCAGGCGAGGGTAACCGCACGGTACATAGCCCCCGTGTCCAGATGGATAAAACCCAGCCTCCGGGCTGCCAGCCGGGCGGTAGTGCTCTTGCCTGAGGCGGCAGGGCCGTCAATGGCGACTACCGTTGTCACGGATTTGACCGCATCAAAAAGCAAGGAAGTTTAATGCTGTAGAGCATGAATATCCATCTGTTTCTATGTGGTTTGGGAGTCATATTGCGGGGCAGCCAGGCGGTAGAGGTTATTCATTTCTACCTGTCGGAGGCGGCGGTATTTGCCCGGCGGGAGGTCATCGGCGGAAAGCCCGGCGAAACTGGTCCGATGCAGTCTCACGAGGGGCAGCCCGTAATATCTGAAAATGCGCTTGATCTCGCGGTTTTTCCCTTCGGTCAGAGTAAGTCGGTAGCTGGTTCGCTGGCCGTGACGGGCCATCTCCTGGACCTGAGCCCGGACTTTAATGCCGCCGGCAATGACGATACCCGCTACGAGCCGGGCAATGGCGCGGGAGTTCAACCGGCCTTTCACTTCCGCCAGGTAGCGCTTTTCAACGCCATAACGGGGATGAGTCAGCAGGTTGGCCAGCTCCCCGTCATTGGTGATGAGCAGGGCACCGGTTGTATCCCGGTCCAGCCGGCCAATGGGAAACAGGCGCTGGTGGTCGCGGATAAGTTCCACCACCGTTCCCCGGCCCTGGGGGTCGGTAACCGAGCTGAGCACACCGGCTGGTTTGTGGAGCAGGTAAACCACCTGTTCCGGTTGCGGCTCAACCGGGCGGCCATCCACTTCCACCAGGTCATCTTCACCGACTTCGACACCTAAAGCGGTTACCAGCTGATCGTTAACCCGTACCCGACCGGAGGCGATGAGTTCATCAGCCTTGCGGCGCGCGGCTACCCCCGACCGGGCCAGGTACTTATTCAGTCGCATAGTCTACCGGTGTCGCAACCTCCCCTTCACCCATGATCTCACTAATCTCTTTCAGCTTAGGCAGGTCGCTGAGGCGGTTGAGGCCGAAAGCCTGAAGAAACGCGGGCGTTGTGCCGTAGAGCAGGGGCCGGCCTATCCCTTCGTCACGCCCCTTGACGGTCACCAGGTTTTTCTCTAGCAGGGCCCGCAGCACCGACACGCTGTTTACCCCTCGAATCTGATCGATTTCCGTCCTGGTCACCGGCTGGCGATAGGCCACCACCGCCAGGGTTTCGAGTGCCGCCCGTGTCAGGCTCAGCTTCCCCGCCTTGCGGAACAGGCGCTGCAGGTAGGGTTGATACTCGGCCCGGGTCACCAGCTGGTAGCCGCCGGCTACGGCAACGATGTCCACCGGGCGCTGTTGCTCCTGAAACCGCTGCTGCAGCGCGGCTACCACCTCCGGGAGACTGATGTCATTCCGCTGCAGGCACTGATTCAGCCGGGCCTGGGTGAGAGGCTCAGGTGAAGCCGTAAGCAGGGCCTCAGTGATCTGCAGGATTTCTTCCGCCGCCGGATGGGCCATCAGTCCGTCAGGGTTCTCATCAGGTAAATTTCTTCAAAGGGGGCCGGCTGTTGAGCGACAATCATGCCGCGGCGCATCATTTCAAGGACCGCCAGAAACAGAACCACCACTTCCTGGATATGCCGGGCGGTTTCCAAGACCTGCCGGAAGGGAACCCGGCGGGCCAATGCAAAGGCCTGATGGATTGCCCTGATACTGTCGTCCAGCTGGACCGGTTCCGTCTCCACCTGCAAGGGCTCAGACTTAGGCATTCGGTCCATTACTTCCTTGATGACACCGATGAGCTGGAAAAGGGAAACGTCCCTGAGATATTCGCCGGGGCTGATGCCGTTATCCCTTCCATTAACGGTGCGCCCTATTGGATAGTGAGCACTACGCAGCTCTGCCAGCCAACGCAGGTCTTCCGAGGCTTTCTTGAAACGCTGGTACTCAATCAACTGCTGGACCAGTACCTGCCGCGGATCCTCGATCGGCTCATCACCGGTGGGTTCAGGGCGGGGCAGCAGCATCCGGGCCTT
>JABUBL010000341.1_pt1 | contig 13426 bp, 11 predicted proteins | sample 7240371 | NCBI WGS metagenome assembly JABUBL01 (sample SAMN07256343, study PRJNA390944) | subsurface metagenome | isolation source: Methane hydrate marine sediment | place: Pacific Ocean: Eastern North Pacific, ODP site 1244 | collected 2002
GCCATAAATATTATCCTCTCCTTCTTATCTTTCTTCTCTTTATAATATATTTTGATGATTGTTTCTTTGGATTCCTTGTTTTATAACCCTTTGCCAAAACTCCTGTCTTTGAAGTTGGATGTCTCCCTCCAGATGATCTACCTTCACCCCCACCCATGGGATGGTCAACAGGATTTTTTGCAACACCCCTTACTCTGGGTCGCCTTCCCTTTAATCTACTTCTTCCTGCTTTTCCATCCATAATAACATCATGTGCGATATTACTTACCCGCCCCAGTGTGGCATATGCACTGGATAATATTAGCCTTACTTCTCCAGAGGGCATTCTTATATGCGCATACTTACCCTCTTTTGCAAGCAATTGGGCTGCAGCTCCTGCTGAACGAACTAATACTCCACCTCTACCAGGTTCAAGCTCAATATTATGTATCATTGTTCCAAGAGGGATATTAGAAAGGGGAAGAGCATTGCCTGTGATGAGTGGTGCATTTGGACCTGATTCAATTACATCACCAACTTTCAAGCCATGTGGAGCCAGAATATAACGCTTTTCACCATCTTTATAAAATACTAGAGCTATCCATGCGCTTCTATTAGGATCATACTCTATAGAATTTATTTTTGCTTCTATTAAATGTTTATTTCGTTTGAAATCTATCGTTCTGTATTTACGTCTGACCCTACCCCCTCGATGTGCAGATGTAATTCTACCCTGCGAATTTCTACCTCCAGTACCGGGAAGATATTTTGTAAGTGATTTCTCACTCTTTCTACGCGTAATGCTGGAAAAATTTGGTGGACGGTAATATCTTCTAGATGGGGTTACTGGCCGAGAGCCTTTTTCTTTCATTTATACCCCTTCAAATAGAGGAATAGAGTCACCCTCTCGAAGGGTAATTATTGCTTTTTTCCAGTCTTTCCTCATTCCAGAAAACCTTCCAAAGCCTCTACGTTTTCCTCTCACTACAATTGTATTCACTTTAACTACTTTAACCTTAAAAAGGTCTTCCACTGCCCTCTTAACAACAGGCTTATTTGCATCTATTGATACCTCAAATATATACTTACCTTCCCCCATCTCTTCAGTTCCTCTTTCAGTTATAATAGGTCTTATAATAATATCTCGTGAATCCTTCATCCAAATACCTCCAAAAGAGTAGGAAGTGCATCCTTTGTAACAATAAGCCAGCCTTTCTTCAGAACTTCGTAGGCATTCGCCTTATTTGCTTCTAATATATCCAGATTTTGTATGTTCCTACAGGATTTATAGAAATTATCATCATTTCCGTTATATAGCAGAAGAATACCCTTTTTATATAACCCAATAGATTTAAGAGTAGATGCAAATGATTTTGTAGAGGGATGATCAAACTCCCCCTTATCAATAACTATAAATCTATCCTCTTTTACTCGATTACTAACTGCTGTATAAAGTGCCTTTCTTCTTACTTTTTTATTAACTTTAAAATTTAATTCTTTTCTTCTAGGTCCAAAAGTAACACCACCACCAACCCAAAGAGGAGATTGACGTGTACCAACACGGGCTCTTCCAGTCCCCTTCTGCCTCCAGGGTTTACGTCCACTACCCCTTACTTCGCTTTTATCTTTTACAAACGCATTATTCTGCCTGGCATGTGCTAAATATCCTCTAACTGCATGATAAAGAGAAGATTCGTCAAGTTCAGACTCAAAGAGAGGACCGGAAAGTTTTACATCATTCTGCTTCTCGCTATTAATATTGTAATATCTAACTTTCACAGCCATTATTTACTCTCCCTTTTTCTTATGAGAACTATATTACCTCTTGCACCTGGAATACCACCCTTCAAGGCTATAAGACCTTTCTCCTCATCTACCTTAACCACCCTCACGTTCTTTATTGTTATCCTTTCGTTTCCCATCCTACCAGGAAATTTCTTACCTTTAATAACTCTACCAGGGAAAGTTCCTGCTCCAGCTGATCCAGGCTGCCTGTGAAAACGTGATCCATGTGAAGCGGGTCCTCCCTTAAAACCCCATCTTTTTACGACTCCCTGAAAACCACGTCCTTTACTCCACCCAGTCACGTTTACCAACTCTCCCTCTTTTAGAATACTAACGGGAACCTTACTTCCGATCTCAAACTCTGAAAGGTCGTCTACCCTGAATTCCCGAATTATACTCAAAGGAGGAGCTCCAATCTTTTTACTCAAACCAAAAACGGGTTTTTTAACCCGTTTTTCTTTCTTCTCTTCAAAGCCCAGCACATATGCATTATATCCATCTTTTTCTTCTGTTCTTTTATCAAGGACAAAAACTGGAGACGCCTTTATCACAGAAATAGGAACTCTTTCCCCTGTATCTTTAAATATTCTTGACATTCCAAGCTTTCTTCCTATAAGCATCTTTACATCTAATATTTAATCTCAACCTGAATACCAGCAGGTAAATCCAGTTTAGTTAAAGCCTCCATGGTTTGTTGAGATGGTTTATTAAGGTCTATCAACCTCTTATGAATTCTAATTTCAAACTGCTCTCTTGATTTCTTATCAACATGAGGGGAACGAAGAACAGTGTAAATCCTTTTATTATTTGGCAAAGGAACCGGACCTACTACTTCTGCCCCTGTCCTTTTTGCCACCTCGACAATCTTCCTGGCAGAATCATCCAGTATTCTATGGTCGTAAGATTTCATCTCGATTCGAATATGTTTAGCCATTTACTCCACTATTTCAGTAACCACACCAGCACCCACAGTCCTACCACCTTCCCTAATTGCAAAACGTAATTCTTTCTCCATCGCAATCGGATAAATGAGCTCAACATCCATCTCTACATGATCACCAGGCAATACCATCTCCCTGTCCTTGAATCCCTTTATCTCACCTGTTACATCAGTGGTCCTGAAGTAAAACTGTGGCCGATACCCTATTGTGAATGCAGTATGCCGCCCACCTTCCTTCTCCTCTAATACATATACCCTTGACTTGAACTTCATATGCGGTGTTATTGACCCGGGAGCAGCTAATACCATACCCCTCTTGATCTCATCCTTCTTCGTACCTCGCAAGAGAACCCCTACATTGTCCCCGGCTATTGACTCATCTAATATCTTCCTGAACATCTCTACACTCGTGGCTACTGTCTTCGTTGTGTCTCCTATCCCCACTATCTCTACTTCCTCGCCAGGATGTATCTTTCCCCTCTCTACTCTCCCGGTCGCTACTGTCCCACGCCCCTTTATCGAAAAAATATCCTCTACAGCTAGTAAAAATGGCTTGTCTACCTCCCTCACAGGTTCAGGCATATATTCGTCCATCGCATTCAATAACTCTTCTATTGGCTTCCACTCCTCACACTCAGCATCACACCCTAATGCCTTTAATGCACTACCCTTTATTACCGGTACTTCGTCACCTGGAAACTCATACTGGCTTAATAACTCCCTTACCTCCATCTCTACTAACTCTATTAACTCTGGATCATCCATCATATCTGTCTTGTTGATAAATACTATTATCGATGGAACATTTACCTGACGGGCTAATAATACATGCTCCCTCGTCTGTGGCATTACTGAATCAGGCGCACTTACTACCAGTATCGTACCATCCATCTGCGCAGCACCCGTGATCATGTTCTTTACATAATCAGCATGACCGGGACAATCTATATGCGCATAATGTCGCTTCTCTGTCTCATACTCTATATGCGCTAACTGTATCGTTATCCCCCTCGCCTTCTCCTCTGGCGCCTTGTCTATCTCTTCAAATGGCACAAAATCTGCTAAGCCCCTCGTCTTTAATACCTTCGTCATCGCAGATGTTAATGTCGACTTCCCATGGTCTACATGACCTATTGTCCCTACATTTATATGCGGCTTTGTCCTCTCAAATTTTGCCTTTGCCATTTATACCTCCTATAAACATAATAAAATAATATCACCTTCCCCTTTAGGCGAATCCCATTTACCATCTTGTATTTACAAATCAATAGTCGATTTTATAATATAGGAAACGAATATATTGTCAAGGGTTATCGGGAAAATTTATAAAAATATTATTATACCCTTTCATATTTCTGCGGTTCGTCTACAATCATTGGTCTTCGGTTTAACATTATATCGACAAAGATACAAGCCCCGGCTATCAGTTTTAAGCGAGCTCTGCAAAAACCACAGAAATTCAAACCCTTCAACTGTAGCATATTCTATTGGGAATCAAAATGTTAAGCAAACATATATGTTTACCTTACATTAAAATTAGGAATAAAAACGCATTTTGACCCATTCATAGCTTTTGGTTGTTAGTTAATCCTGACATTTGCCCATATTTTTGGGACTTGATTTATTCATAAATTCTTATATATATCCAAAAGATGCTGGTGTAGCTCAATAGGAAGAGCAGCACATTCGTAATGTGCAGGTTAGCGGTTCAAATCCGCTCACCAGCTATATTGGAGAGGTGACCGAGCGGCTGAAGGTGCACGATTGGAAATCGTGTTTCCGCTTTATCGTGGAACGAGGGTTCGAATCCCTCCCTCTCCGAGATTATATTTATGATAAACATTTTATGCAATAATCTTTCATTTTATAAAATAACTTAAAATGGAGAACATTAATGAATGAAATATTAGAGAAAGTTGACTTAGCAGAGGGTATAAAGCTAATAAAAATAAAAAATCAGTTGATTGCGCAAAAGGCACAACCCGGGCAGTTTGTTGTTGTAAGGTTAAAAGAGACATCAGAACGTATCCCATTGACTCTACAGGATTTTAACAGAGAAGTGGGCACAATTAGCATTGTTTTTCAGGAGGTTGGGAAGAGTACAAAGGAATTGGGTCTTATGAAAGTTTCTGATACGATTCTGGACGTCGTTGGGCCATTAGGAAAATCTACTGAAATTGAAAAATTTGGCAACGTTATATGTATTGGTGGTGGTGTAGGTACACCAGAAATATACCCTATTGCACGAGCGCTTAAAAACAAAGGAAACCATGTTATCTCTATCATCGGAACGAGAAGTAAAAATCTTCTAATTATGGAAAAAGAGATGCGTAATGTATCTGATGAAATCTATATAACAACTGATGATGGAACATATGGGCAGAAAGGATTTGTAACAGATGTATTGGATGGAATCCTAAGAAAGAATAAAAAAATTAAAAGGGTATTAGCTGTGGGTCCTGTGGTTATGATGAAGGCTGTTTCAGAAATGACAAAGCCTTACAAAATCAAGACTCTTGTGAGCTTAAACCCTATAATGCTTGATGCTACAGGGATGTGTGGAGTATGTAGGGTGGAAGTCGGTGGTGAAACAAAGTTTGCATGTGTTGACGGTCCTGAATTTGATGGTCATCTTGTGAATTATGAACTTCTCATTCAACGCCTCAGCACATATATTAAGGAAGAAAAAGAATCTATGGATATGTTTATGAAATCCCACAAAGGGAGGAATTGATGGCTGAAAAGATTATTCCAAAGAAAATTCCAATGAGAGAGCAATCTCCAGAAAAAAGGAAAAAGAATTTTAATGAGGTACCATTAGGATATACCGAGGAAGAGGCAATCAATGAAGCCCTGCGCTGTCTCCAGTGTAAAAATGCCACCTGTATAACTGGTTGTCCGGTAGAGATTGATATCCCGGGTTTTATTTTGAAGATTGCAGAAGGGGACTTTAAGGATTCTGTAAGGATTATGAAAGATAAGAACATATTACCAGCAATTTGTGGACGGGTTTGCCCACAAGAAGATCAGTGCGAGTTGGTATGTGTTCTGGCAAAGAAATTTGAACCAGTGGCAATTGGAAGACTTGAAAGATTCATCGCCGATTGGGAATCAACTCAGGAGGAGATAGCAATTCCAGAAATTCCACCTCCAACAGGTAAGCGTGTAGCTGTGGTAGGCTCAGGACCGGGAGGACTCACAGTAGCAGGGGATCTGATTAAAATAGGTCATGAAGTAGTCATCTATGAAGCCCTGCACAAACCTGGTGGTGTTCTTATATACGGAATTCCCGAGTTCAGGATGCCAAAGAATATTGTCGAGAGAGAAGTAAATTATCTATTGAAGCTCGGAGTAAAACTGGTAACTAGCTTTATTGTCGGAAAGACTAAAACCCTTGATGAACTATTAGAGGAGTTTTACGCAATATATCTGGGAACTGGCGCTGGGTTGCCCTGGTTTATGAATATCCCCGGGGAAAATTATAAAGGAATTTACTCTGCAAACGAATATCTCACAAGATCGAATCTTATGAAGGCCTATCTATTCCCTGAATACGATACTCCGATTGTGAGAGGTAAAAAAGTTGCTGTAATTGGTGGAGGAAATGTGGCAATGGACTCTGCAAGGACAGCTCTACGGCTTGGCGCTGATGAGGTAAAAATTATATATCGCCGATCTGAAAAAGAGATGCCCGCCAGGATTGAGGAAATAGAAAGAGCAAAAGAAGAAGGAATAATTTTTGAGATTCTAACACTTCCAGTAGGCTACCATGCAGATGCTGACGGTTGGGTTAAAGAGATGGAGTGTATAAGGATGAAGCTTGGAGAGATAGATTCATCTGGACGTCGAAGACCTCTACCTATAGAGGGTTCAAATTTTGTAACCCCGGTGGATACAATAGTTGTTGCCATTGGACAGAGTCCAAACCCATTAATACCTCAAGTAACACCTGATCTTAAGATTGGCAAATGGGGTAATATTGAGGTTGAACCAGACACTGGAAAAACTTCAAAAAAGGGTGTTTGGGCTGGTGGTGATGTAGTGCGTGGTGGAGCCACAGTAATTCTGGCAATGGGTGATGGGAGGATTGCTGCAATGTCAATAGACGAATATCTGAAGACAGGGGTCTGGTAGACGATCCATGCCCGCCTGCCCCGTGTAATAGGCAATATGATGTATGAACTTTTTATTACACAGGGTGAACCCTCCGAGACGCTTTTCTTACCGGTAAGTCCTGCGAATTTATGGTATAATTTGGTCTCTCTTTTCATCATATAACCAATCATTAGGATTTAGATGCAGGATAAGAATGTCTATTTATTACACATGCCTTAAATTTCTGGCTTGTAATCAGGTAGTGAAAAAGAATAATTATAAGTCTCAAGAGATTTGTATTCCCCTTTAAGAATACCCACAACATCCTCTACAAAGACTATTTCCTCATTGGTTGGTATAACAAGAATTTTTATATCTGAATTACGAGACGAAACAATAACTTCCCTCGTACCTTTTTCTCTTGAGTTTTTTTGCTTATCAATTTTTATTCCAAATCCTTCCATACCAGAACATACAGCCTCACGTAACATAGGTGACTTTTCCCCCGCCCCTGCTGTAAAAACGATAGCATCAACTCTTCTGAGTATGGCAATATATGCACCTATATATTTCTTCAACCTTGTTACCTCTTTATTAAACGCAAGAACAGCCCGTTTGTTTCCTCCTACCATTTCACGTTCAATATCACGACGATCCACCCATTTCCCCGAGATACCCAAAAGACCACTCCTCCTATTCAAGTAACTTATCACAAAAGATACATCCTTATTCTCTTTCTTACATATATATTCGACAACTGCAGGGTCTACATCACCAGACCTTGTTCCCATCACTAATCCCTCAAGAGGAGTGAATCCCATTGAATGGTCATAGGATTTTCCATTCTTAATTGCAGTAAGGCTAACACCATTGCCAATATGACAGGTAATAAGGTTTGTATCCTCTATTTTCTTCTTCAGTACTACGGAAGCTCTTCTAGAGACGTATAGGTGGGATGTTCCATGGAATCCATATTTTCGCACTCCATAATCCTTATACCATGAATAAGGAACAGCATATATGTAGGACTCCTCTGGCATTGTTTGATGAAAAGCTGTATCTATTACTGCAATATGGGGAATAGTAGGCAAGACTTCCCTTGCTGCTTCGATTCCCATCACATTTGCTGGATTATGAAGCGGTGCAAGACCATAGAGACTCTTGAATGTTTCTATTACATTATCATCAATACGAATAGATGAAGTAAATTTCTCACCTCCATGAACTACCCTGTGACCAACAGCCTCAATCATCTTTATATCTTTTATTATTCCAATCTTTTTATTGGTAATTATTTCAATCACCAATTCAATTGCCTCTTTATGAGTAGGACAAGCCCTCTCAATTTTTACCTCATCTCCACCCAGAGGAGAATATCTTATAAAGGAATCTCCTATTGTTACCCTTTCCACGATTCCCCTTGCCATTTCAGTCCTTTTCTCCCAATCATATACAAGATATTTAAGAGAAGAGCTTCCACAGTTAATTGTAAGGATAATCAACTATCCCCCCCAAATATTTTGCCACGGAGACACAGAGGTCACAGAGTTTAATTTTAATTCGTTTCTATATAAGACTAAAAGGCTCTGGTTTTTCTTCATAGAATATTATTTAATTTTAGGCTTTGTCCCAAAGTTGTATGATTTAGCAAAATTTATGAATTCAGGACATTTAATGCTTAATTTCAAGAATAAATGCGAGGTTATGTCATTCATAAATCCTCATCAATGCTTGAGTGGGCACGGTTCGTGAGATTTCCCTTGAAATCTCGCGGGAACGAGAGTGAGAGCGGGAGCAGCAATTTCCTCGCTGGGGAAATTGACTGCGATTTCTGAATGATATTGCCGAGCATGCAAGGATAAAATAGGATTTAATTGAATAATAAATCATACAATTTTGGGACAGTCTCTAATTTTATTTCTCTGTGCTCTCTCTCGGTGTTCTTTGTGCCTTTGTGGCTATTATTCATGGATATTTCTTGACCCAAAGAAGAATTCAATCTCTCTTTTAGCTGTTTTCTTTGAATCCGACGCATGAACAGTATTCTCTGTTTTGGAAATACCACAGATACCACGTATGGTTTCTTCTTCTGCTTCCTTAGGGTCAGTTCCTCCGATTAACAGGCGAGTTCTCCGAACTGCATCTTTACCTTTCAGTTCAATAGCTACAATTTTCTCTCTAGTTACATAACGAATTAGCTCATCAAAGAAAAATTTATCTTTGTGGATAGAATAGAATTTCTCTGCTTCATCCTGAGTTAAATGAACCATTCTCATATTAATTATTTCGAGATCTGAATTTTCAAGTTTCTTGATTATATCACCAACTAATTTCCTCTCAACACCATCAGGTTTAATTAAAAGAAGCGTGCTTTCCATCAGGAATATGGTATCCAACAACATTTGAATGTCAAGCCCTAGTTCTCTCTAACAGTTTCTTTATCATAAAGGTCAAAGAGTGTACATAGGATAAAGGATTTTGGATTTAGGGATTGGGATTTAGTTATAAACTTAAAATAGGAGAATGGTGCACCGTGCCGCCACGATAAAAAAGAATAGCGAAACTTGTTTCGTACTTAAAAAAAGCGTATAGTAAGTGCTGCTAATCCGAACAATGCAAGGGCGTTCAAAAGAACGCCCTTTAAGTTCGAAAATTAGGTCAATATTATTGAGTTATCTCACGACCACCATCTTTCTTGAGATAGCTCTATTTCCCTGTGTTAATCTATAGAAGTAGATACCATTAGGTAATTTTTCGATGCCTACACTAACACTATATTGACCTGGCTCCTGAATTTTATTAACAATATTCTTAATCTCTCTTCCTGTAATGTCGAATATCGATAGATTTACTGCTTCTCTTTCAGAAATACTATAGCGGATGATAGTGCCATTAGACAATGGACTTTCAATCTTTGAAAGATAGAATCTTTCTTTTAAGGTCTCCTCTTTTATTCCAGCAACACCAACATCAATTACATAGAGGTTTCCATCCAGTCCACCAACAGCCACCTCAAGTTTACCATCCTTGTCTATATCACCTAAAGCTGGTGAGGAGGTTATAGGTGTTCCAAGATCAACTTGCCAGAGTAAACTACCATTACCAGAAATTGCATACAGGTATCCGTCTTTGGAACCAACTACAACATCAACTGTATCATTACCATCTAAATCAGCAAGGGCAGGTGAGGAAATTACCTCTCCTCCTGTAGGATATGACCAGTAAAGACTTCCATCCTCAGCATTCAGCGCATAAACAGAACCATCATTGGAACCAAAAACCACTTCAAGTTTATCATCCCCATCTATATCACCCAGTGCAGGAGATGAGCGCACATCGCCACCTGTTCCAAACTTCCAGATAAGGGAATCTAGTTCCAGTGCATAAAGTGTATCATCGTCAGAGCCTATTACGACTTCCATCAGTGAATCTCCATCAATATCACCAATAGCAGGAGAAGATAGAACTGCATCAGAAGTTATGAAGGTTCCTACGACGCTTCCATCCTTTCCGTTATAGAACTTAACTGAATTGCCCTGACCAACAACTATATCAAAGATACCATCTGCATCATAAACATCACCAACTGCTGGAGAAGACCTGGAGGGAGTTCCGTTAAAGTGTCCCCATACAGATGAACCATTTTCACCATTGATAACCCTCAGGAAAAATCCTACGCCTACAACTTCCAGTCTTCTATCGCCATCAATGAAACTTACAGCTGGAGACCCCGGTACACCATTTATAAAAATATACTCCCAGTTAAATGACGCATCCTCACCATTCAATGAAACAACATTATTATTATTTGAGGAAGCAACCACTTCTATCTTACCATCTTCATCCAAATCACCAACTGCTGGAGCACCTATTACCTTCCCTCCCATACCATAACTCCATAACTCTGAGCCATCTGCATTAACAGCGTAGAGGGTATCATCATTGGAGCCAATTACTATTTCCAGTATATCGTCGCCATCTATATCTGCAATAATTGGTGATGACTCTATTGAGTCATGGGTAGGGAATGTCCATATAACACGAGATGTATCTACCATATCGGAAGTGAGATCGATAAACCCTGAATTATCCGCTAATCGATGGAAAGATTGCCAGTGATATGTATTTATAGGAATAAATAAATCCAGGGAAGTGTATCCATAATCCAACATTGTCTTTGGTGTATCCGGTGAGGGACTATGAAAACCCCATCCGCTAATCAGCCCAGAGTAGTCAAGAACCTCTCCGTTAATTCCATCACCATCGGTATCTCTCACATTGAGGATTATTCTATTGGACGAATACGCTGAGAGATATTCATCTCCTTCTGTAATATCGAGAATTATTGCATTATCAGGATATGGATATTGAGCCAATTTTGATTTACCCCAGTTAAAGAATATGCGTGAAGTCCAGTATGGAGAAATCGATACCTGCACAGTAATATCTAATCGTTCATTGTGTGAAACCTTATATGCTACTTTTGTAGTAGGCTGGTAGTTCTTTTTATCAGTGGCGTAATACGCATAGCCATAGCAAGTCACAGAACTCTTCACTGCTTCATACGTAATCCACGCATATCCCTGTTGACCCCAATAGGTTCCCCATGAATTCACCAGCCTAAAAGCACCAGGACCATCAGGAGTAGGAAGTGAATCATTATATCCAACAAGGCATATTGCATGTCCCCCCCGGTTAGGACCGTACACTTCTGATACGGCATAGATATGGTTGTAACTACCAATATTATCGAAATTACCATAAACATTGATACCAATCACAGCACAGTCATTATTATTATACATATGGTTTTTTAGGGCTTCAATTCCGGCATCGTTAGTCACGTTGAACCAGTAAGCCTGCTCACAGCGAAAAGGTATTGCATCGTTATACCCTTTTTCTGTAGGCCAGGTTACGGAATCATCATCTGCATATGATAAAGAAGACATGGGTGCTACACCAAGATCAGTAAGACATTTAAATCCATCACCGAAACCTGCACCTTCATCCTTTCCACCGTTTATCTGGTTATAAATAAATTTTGGATGAAACTGATGCCTTGGGTCTGTCATATCCCACCCATCATGGTCAACATACTCCTGATAACCCTTGTAGTAATACCCACTAGCCCACGCAACACAACTACCCAGGTACTGATATCCCACTGGTGGCATACCATCAGAGTAATCCAAAGAGTCTGGTCTTGGTTGTTTTGTAAATATAATCTCATCTTCCTTCATCCATGGTACTGTTCTCGGGTCTTCATAAATTAACCCCAATGGGTGTTCAACAGCACTGAGAGAAAAAATAACAAGCACAAAAACAATTAAAATTAATTTGGTTTTCATATCGACCTCCTTAATTAAAATTTAATAAAATTTAACCAAAATTCCACATTATTCATTTATTTTTCAGCAAATCTTATATTAATTCGTTGACTAGTATAATTAAATATTCCATTATGTCAAGTATTAGGAAAATGTTACAAATTAACTATTTGACTATTTAATTAATCAACTAATCGCTTGTGCGATTAATTAAAATGGATTAGCGAAGTTTAAATATAATATCCCCCTGTAGTCGGGGCCCATATTCTCCAAGGCTCTTGCATAGTCAAATCGGACAACCCCTATTGGAGTGATGTAACCCAGTCCAAAACCTACTCCAATACGTGGGTCGTATAAGGAGATATCTGAATAATCCATCCAGAGATTCCCAACATCAGCAAATATAGAGGCAATTACATTCTTATAGATAGGTAACCTTAACTCAAAATTAAAAATTATCTGTTCAAGACCGCTACTTCTACCCCGGTTGTCTTGAACACCGATTGAAGCTTCCTCATAACCCCGAATAGTCCCATATCCACCCATCTCAAAGCGAACATCTGTACTTATATCGGTAGGCGCTTCTCGTGGATGGGTAAGACCTACCACAGAGCGGAAAGCAAACACAATTCTGAAAGGTAATGAATGATATGTCGAAATATCTAATCTAAATCTATCAAAATGATTATCGCCTCCTAGGAATCCTCCTGCATATTCAATCTTATTCAGAACTCGCATGCCCTTTCTGGGTACAATGATATTATCTCTCCCTTCATACAGGTAACGAATGCTTAATCTGTTTGTAATACTTGGAGTTTCCTGAATCTCAGCCCTTCTGAAATCATAAAGTAAGGAAAGTTTGGACCTCAGACTCAATGCTCTCTCAATAGCAAGGTCAAATGAAATATCAGACTCTTCATATTCATTGGTATACGCATGGAAATACGCGGGAGAAGCAATAAGATTGAATCCTGTATTAAATAAATAGGATTCGCTATACGTAAGTCTAATATTCTCCCAGTGTTCAAGTTCCGGATTAGCCCTAATGGTGAAATCAATCACCATTCTTTGTAGGTTTCCTAATAGATTTAGATGTCCCCAGCGGAATAAAAACATTCCTTTACTTGGAGACTCATACCCAAAACCAACGTATATAAATCTTGGTTTTTCTTCCTTAAACAAGAATGTAAGGTCAACAGAATCACCCTCTATCTTTTGCTCATGAAAATCCACATCAGAGAACAACTCTGTTTTGTATAATCTACTCTGCGATTCATAAACGCGAAAAGGACGATATAGG
>JABUBL010000342.1_pt1 | contig 13405 bp, 10 predicted proteins | sample 7240371 | NCBI WGS metagenome assembly JABUBL01 (sample SAMN07256343, study PRJNA390944) | subsurface metagenome | isolation source: Methane hydrate marine sediment | place: Pacific Ocean: Eastern North Pacific, ODP site 1244 | collected 2002
ATAATTACAGGGCAAGGAATAGGAGAGGCTGAGATTGGCTGAGTTCCAGGAATACCTATTATTTTTTGAGTCGTTTGTCGCCCAGCATGACTCAATTGTATTGCTATCCTTGCCCCGTAATTATGCACAGCATCCGTAAGTTTTCTTAGGCCTGCTATGAATTTGTTGCTCCATAGGCAAGGATGGCAAGGTCCCACCTTACCCAAGGGATCTATCGCAGTAAACTCCACAATTAGCAGACCCCAGCCGCCTTTTGCTCTGGCTACCCAGTAGTCAATCAGCGCCTGACTGACAGTCCCGTCTTCATTAGCTAGATTTGTCGCCATTGGGGGAACTACAAAACGATTAGTTAGCTCCAAGCTCCCCAATTTAATGGGCGAAAAAAGTTTTTGGAATTGCTGTATGTTAATCATCCCAAAAATGCTCTTCGCACTGAGTCATTAGCCATAAGTTCCTTGATATCACCCTCTAGAACAACTTTTCCTACCTCTATCACGTAGCACTTCTGAGAAACCTTAGTCACTAAACCTGCATTTTGCTCTACTAGAAGAACGCTAATCCCACTTTTATTAATGTCCCTAATTGTATCAGTTAGGTGATCGATTACAATCGGTCCTAATCCTAACGAAGGCTCATCCATCATAAGTAACCCTGGTTTAGTCATCAAGGCACGACCGATGGCTAGCATCTGTTGCTCACCACCACTTAAACTACCAGCTTTTTGATTGCGCCTCCCCCTTAATATAGGAAAGAGTTCAAACACCTTGTTCAAATCCGTTTCTATGCCAGACTTATCCTTTCGTAAATAGGCTCCAAGTTTGATATTGGCCATGACGCTCATGTAAGGGAAGAGTCTTCTACCTTCTGGAACTTGGGCAATGCCAAGATTAACAATTTTATCAACTGGCATACCATTTATTTTCTTACCTAAAAACTCTATTTCACCTGAGTATAATGGCACTAGTCCAGATATAGCCTTTAGAATAGTGCTCTTGCCAGCGCCATTAGCACCTATAACGCTGACCACAGTCCCTTCGTCAACTGCCATAGTGATATCCTTTATCGCTTCAGCTGTTCCGTAATGTACAGTTACATTGCTCAATTTAAGTAACATATTCGCCAGCTCCAAGGTAGGCTTGAATTACATCATTGTTTCCTTTTATTTCTTCAGGCGAGCCTTCTGCAATCTTCTTGCCGAAATTCAGCACAACGATTCTCTGACATAAACTCATTGCCGCTCTCATATTATGCTCTATCAAGAGGATAGCTATCCCGCTTTGCCATAATCTATTGATGACCCCCATTGTCTCAGAGACCTCCTCCGCATTCATTCCAGTTAACGGCTCATCTAGCAAAAGTAGTTTTGGCTCTGCGGCTAAGGCTATTGCAATGCCAAGCATTCTTTTATGTCCGTGAGCAAGGGTTCCAGCAGCGATATCCGCCATAGCCTCCATTCCAACCAGCTCCAGGATTGTCTGAGAACGTTGCAGAATATCTTCCTCTTTACGTCGGCTGCTCCGAGTATGGAGCACAGTTTCCCAAAAACTAACCTTTAGCTTTAAATGGCAGGCTAACACAATATTTTTCAGGACAGTGAAATCTGGGAAGATATTGGTTGCCTGAAAAGTCCGAACTATACCCTTCTCGGCTATGTAGTGTGGTTTTTTGGTAGTGATATCCTTGCCTTCAAATATAACCCGTCCCTTTGTTGGACGGAGGAATCCGGTTACCAGGTTAAAAACTGTCGTTTTCCCGGCACCGTTGGGGCCAATCAGCCCTATAATGTCTCCCGATTCGACGCTAATATCAAGCTCGCTGACCGCCGCCAAGCCGCCGAAGTATTTTGTTAACCCCTCTATTTTAAGCATGCTCTTCTCTCTTCCTGAAAAGCCTGCCAGCTACCATTTTCAATCGTCCCGGTAGTCCCACCAGGCCTTCGGGCATGAAAAATATTACCAGCATCAACACTCCAGCGAAGAAAAAGGGCTGGAACTCTTTTAGAGGTCGCGTAACCTCGGGTAGTATGGTTAAAATAAATGCTCCGAGAATTGGCCCAATGAACTTTCCTGATCCACCGACTACCATATATATTAGGATATAGATTGTAAAGAGAAAACCGAATGTGTCGGGGGTAATTGCCATAATATACTGGCTGTAGAAGCCACCGGTAAGACCGGCAAAGAAACAACCGATGCTAAAAGCGAGCACCTTAAAGCCAGCTGTATTCATACCAACACTTTCAGCTAGAGAATCTGACTGCTGAATGCCACGGAAGGTTAGACCTATACGAGAATGCTCAATTGCGTATAGTATAATGAGAGAAACCAGCATGACAACAAGTACCAGGTAATAGCAATTTACAGAGGAAGTAAAGGTTATATTCAATATTCCGGGAATAACAATTGGATCTGGTCGTGGGATATTATAAATCCCACTGCTCCCGCCAGTCAGACTTCGCCATTGCTGCACTGTAAGCGTTACCATTGCAGTTAAGAAGAGGGTAACTATGGCAAAGTACATCCCTTTTAATCTAACAAATGGGAAACCAACAAGGCAAGCAATAGCGGCGGCAGAAAATCCAGCCAGCGGTAGAGCCACCCAAGATGAAAGTCCCAGTTTCATAACCAATAAAGTTGATGTATAGGCCCCGATAGTCATCATGCCGCCGTGAGCCAGAGACAGTTGTCCAGATAAATTTATTAGACGCAGGCTGCTGGCTAAGATTATACTCATCATGGTCAAAATGAGTATGTGAGTGATATACGGATCAGGAAATAAAAAAGGGAGAAAAAACATCAATACTATCAGGGCACCATAGCTCGATATCCAGATTAGAATCCTCTTATTCATGTCCCCAAATTCCCTGAGGGCGGAATATCAGGATGATAATAATTACGGCAAATCCAATTAGGCCGGCGATGTACGTTGTAGTCAGGACTGGCATAATACCATCAATAAGTCCAAGAACCAGGCCGCCAACAACGGCACCGGGGATACTGCCCAAACCACCCAGTATTATCACTGCAATTCCTTTCATCAAAGCAAAGCCACCCATGGTCGGACTAATACTGAATAAAGACCCGACTAAAGCTCCAGCTATTGCCGCCAGACCACAGCCTAAAAACATAGCTACCGCCGAAATACGATCGATGTTTATCCCCTGTAGAGCCGCACCATCCCTATCTTGAGAGATAGCAAGCATTGCCTGGCCGGTTTTGGTCATTCTAATAAAGAGAAATAGAGCCACTACCAGACCAAAACCAATAAGCACAATAATCAGCCTCTCCCAGGAAATTGAAACGCCTAGAATATGTAGGACACCGGTAAAAGGACTAGTATATGATTTGGGAGTACCACCGGCGATAGACAAGACAGCATTCTGTAGAAGCAATATTAGCCCGATAGAAATTATTAAGGCACGTTCAGGTTGTCCGCGAAATGGGCGAAAGCAGAAGCGCTCCAGAAGTATACCAAGGCCACCGATAAATAGCGTGGATATGACTAACGCTAGGAAGAAATTGAGGCCAAGACCAACAACCATATAATAGACGCTATAGGCACCAAGCATATAGATTTCACCATGAGATAGCTGCACAATGTTCATAATGCTCAGAACCAATGTCAGCCCTAAGGCTACCAGGATATAAATCCCAGCTGATGAGAATCCGTTTAATATGCTTTGTGCCAAAGCATCTATACTCACCTTACTCCTCTATCAATGCTCTATCAATTATAATTATATAATTAAGTATTATAGCTTATTAAACCAATCTTATATAGCCTAATAACGGAGCCGGTTAATATGTGAACAAATCATAATAACCGGCCCCATTTGTGACTTTAGCAGTCTTTTTGTTGGTGTTTGATGCAGAATGATTATGAATTACTTTTAGCCGCTGTTTAATCTAGAATTCACTGCTAAACACCATAGCTTTTAAAGCTTATTACTCTATCTCTATAAATTCAAACTCCGTCTGGCCACTCACTATTGGGCAGGCAAACTGGCAGGACCCATTGCTTCTAAGAAACCAAGATGCTCCACCGTGCCATTCTCAATTCGGGAAAACGGAACAGGATGAATTACTACATGATTAATACCAAAAAGGTCCTGACCCCCCATTCTCCCTGTTCCCCATACCGTATCTATGCTTGACATCGTCTCCAAGGCAGCCACTACATCCTCGACATCAAGGCTCTGTGCTGCCTCAATACCCGTCAATATAGTCCACAGAGCGTCAAGGGTCAAAACGTTGTCCATGGTTAAGGGGGTGCCGCTCGCTGCCTCTACCATCGGGCGGAAATCCTTCACTATGGGTAACATCTCGTCACTTAATACGTCTGGACCTGAATGGAAAATGTCATAGGCGTATTCTGGATTTAACATGCTGTTTACTAAATTAATGTCACCAAAAAGATTGGGGGCATATATAACACCGGTAAAGCCCAGCTCGCGCGACTGGTTTATTATGCCGGCAGCCCAGGGTACTATAGTGGTAACACAACAAATGGCATCAGGGTTCTCATCCAACGCCTTGGTCAGTATTGGATAAAAGTCTTCGGTGGGGATGGCGTACCGTTCGTTGAACACTACTTCCAGTCCGCGGTTCAGAGCCTCTTGCTCGCAGGTCGGTCCGGTGGTATTCATACCCGGGTCATCAGGCCAGACCATTGCTATTTTCTTTACCTCTGGGTAATTCTCTACTAAATAATCATAAGTAGGGACAATATTATACAGGGACACACCAGCCTCAAAGGTGTAGGGTGTTTCAGGGTTGCACTCTTCCGGGCCCGAGCCTAGGGGCTTCATGCGCAGGACTTTGGCTTCTATGCAGAACGGCGTGATTGCCATATTGCATGGCATGAACATCGGGGCAATTATGAACTTAACCCCTTCCCCTATCAGTTTAGTGGCGGCAGCTACTGCGCCCTCTGGCGATGACATATCGTCCTCGACGACAATTTCGATGAGGTATTGCTGACCATTGACTGTAATTCCACCCCTCTGGTTGACCAAATCTGCCGCCGGTTGTGCGGCATCAACCATAGGTTTAAACGCCGGCGCCATTGGGCCCGTTACCGAAGTAATCATACCGATCTTTAGAACTTCCGCTTCAGGTGGTGGCTCTTCTTCACAGGCACCCATTAGCGGAGTCAACACCAGTACAAGTAACAGAAAGAAAACGCCAAATACCAATTTAGACCTTTTCACGTTACCCTCCTAAATATTATTCCGTGTACACTTTACTTTCTATAATCATTCCCCCTTTAAGATTACCACCCCCTTTCGGCTCCCTTTTGTTCCCTTCTAGGAGTGATTATACACCTCACCCGACCAATGTCAATAGATTTTCTCCATATGGTTGCGTCCAAGAGTTGGTTGAATTTTTTCTGCCTAGTAGCTTAAATTTTCCTCCGCCCCTCCGGTTAGGGGAGCCCTTCTCTGAAAAGGGAGTGTAGCCCATTTTTAGGGCGCTGGCATTTTCTGCCTCGCATTAGTGCCCCTTCCCGATGATAAGTGCCTCTCCTTTCACGGCAATGCCGGTGGCAAACGAAACTGCAGATAAGCCTATTTCCCTGCATTTTCTATAGCCGAATCAAGGATTGCTGCTTTTGACACCAAAAGTGGAATCCCACATCTGGCGCATTTTGTTACCATGCCTTCAGATATTCTTCCCGAGACTAAAAGAAACACTCTTGCGCAGTTTACATTTCTTTCAATTCCCATCCCTATCGCCTTATCAACAGCATTATGCCTTCCCACGTCATAAGCCCTTGAAATCGTGCCGCTTTTGGCTACAAGTGCGGCACTGTGGTAACCCCTCGTCCTTTTATACCAATCAGTCTCTATGTATTTTAGGGCGTTCCGACACTCTTCTAACGTGAAATTGCGCTCGACAGAAACCGCGGGGAGCTTATCTGTTGACACAAGCAGCCCAGGCGAGCCAGATGAGCGAACCTTTACTACGGTAGGGCTTGGTCTATGTTGTAGATTTGCCGATTCTACAATGATCACATCACCCTCAACCCTGACACAAATTCTACCTGGCGCAGCCAGCCCCTCAGAAACGACAAACCCAATGGCAAGCTCCCGCAGGTTGTCTGGCGTACAGGTGATATTAAATCTGATATCACCAACCATAAGAGTCACCATCTTCTCTTTTGCGATTTCAAGCGTCTTGCCCAGGGTTACAATTTCCATCTCACAAAGTCTACCAAAAGAGAGTTTGCCGGGTGTTAGGAAGTAAAATCGGGTCACCCACAACTAAAGACTATAAGAGCGATTAAATTGCTGACTCAGCTATCAGTTCTGCAATATCCATAACCTTGGGTGAAACATCAACAGCTTTTGCCTTTTTTGCGTCGTCAAACATCTGTAAGCAAAAGGGGCAGGCAGTAGCTAATATCTGAGCTCCAGTGTCGATTGCCTGCTCAAAGCGCATCTCTCCGATTCTCCTGCCAAGATTCTCTTCCAGCCACATGTGACCACCACCACCACCACAGCAAAAACCTCGCTCACGATTCAGCTTCATCTCAACAACTGTAACATCAACCATATTATTCAAAATCTGCCTGGGCAGCTCATAAATACCATTGTATCTCCCCAGACAACAGGAATCATGATAGGTTACCACTCTCCTCTCGCCTTCACGAATTCTCAGCTTGCCCTCATTCAGCAGGTTAGCAATGAACTGGGTGTGGTCAATGACCTCGAACTCTCCACCATAGTCAGGATATTCGTTCTTTATTGTGTTATAGCAATGAGGGCAGGCAGTAACTATCTTCTTTACATTATAACTCTTCATCCGCTCGATATTCCTTCCAGCCTGTATCCGGAAGAGGTATTCATTACCCAAGCGACGAGCCGGTTCGCCGCAACAACTTTCTTCAATACCTAGAATACCAGCCCTTATCCCAGCTAGCTTAAACAGCTTTCCCATAGCCTTAGCTATATTAACACTTCTACTTTCCAGTGCCTCAGTACAACCTACCCAATACAGGATATCTATATTGCTATCTTCAGCCAAAGTCTTAATGTCAAGGCCATGAGTCCAGTCAGTCCTAGTCAATGTGGTTCCCCGCCATGGGTGCCCCCTATCCTCAATGCTCCTTAATGTTCTACTCACCGTGCTAGGCATAACAGCCTTCTCCATCACCATCCTTCCCCTCAGCGCCTCAATTGTATCAGCATGCTTCACGCCCACGGGACATACCTCATTGCAATTGCCGCAAGCAGTGCAGTCCCAAATTTCATCTTTTTCTGCCTCTACACTTATGAACGGCGTGCCGAGAGCGGCAGAATGGATTTCGATATCACCTCCCAGCTCTGATAAATCAGTGCCTATTTCTAACAAATCCCTTCTGAATTTGAGGGGAAGCTCACTAGGTGTAAGAGGCTTATCACTAAGATAAGCCGGGCAAGCTCCATAACATGCCTGACAGTCAATACAAGCCAGAAGCTCCTTGTAGGTGCTCCGCAGGATTTGGCTTCGACCATTATCCAATAGAACCAGGTGGATCTTTGACGGGGTTTGCTCGGGAGGTATCTTGAATGGCAACTCGTCAATGCTGCTTTCCTGCTTTGCCTTGCCGCCAAGGGTCAGGGGCAACGCTTCAGAGCCAAAAATCGCCATGCACTTCGTCTGAAAAATAGCATCATCTAGGCTCTTGACAATCTTGTCCAGGCTCGCCACTAGGATGAGCTCCCTAGCCTGCTCAAAAACCTTGCTGATATTATGCATATGCTGGAGCATCAAAACTGTTCCTTGAGCTGAAATGGCATTAACGCCCAAGAGTCCGAGGAAATCCTTAGTACCATTTTTCTGAATGCTACCAGAACGAAGCACGGTTAGATCAACCGGCCTTTCAAAAGATTGAAACCGGGACTCGAAGGTCATCACCGGGAGTTGCCAGTACTCGCTGGACCTATTGTCAAAGGGCTCAAATTCGTCGTAATAGGACTCGATGACGTTATAACCCGAGGCAACTAATGTTGGCATAAGCTCGCTGCCAATTACAGCCGATTTGTTGATGGCGATCTTGCCGCCGCCAGCTATTCCCCTGATAGTCTCTACCGCCTGCCTCGCATCTTGGGCAAACGCAATCTCCACCTCAGGGTATGCAGCCAAGCTAGCGGTCAATTGAGAGACTAGCTCATCAAGGTGAGCCAGTGAGTAGTTACGTATTTCCTTGAGTCTTTGTTTAACGTCTTCCAAAGTTGGCTGGAGCCTTCTCTTTGGCTCCATTAGTATCTCAGAATAACGTCGCCTCTTGCTGTATGAAACAGGCTCCATTAATAAGACCGGCAACATACCCCCTCCTGAATACAAACCTAGCCGCTATTTTCCCGGGACATTCTCACTTTTTTGGGTTTTGGCGACTGCTTAGCAGGAGGGTTGGCAACTGCGGCTAACTTGTCAGCCAAGTACTTCAGCCCCAGCCTCTCCAATTCTTCTCTGGTCGGGATACCAGTCTCAGGGTCGTAGCCCCTAGCAAGGCTATAGTCTATTTGTGCCTTTCTTAATTCCTTGGGGTCCTTCGGCCGTCCAGGCACAGGGAAGCTCGCTAACTTCTCAATTGGTTTAGCAAGCACAGGCTCTTCACCAATCATAAGTGCGCACAAGGCATTATACGCATCTGACATTACGCGAAGCTTGTGAGCAGTTTCGCGAAGTTTCTCTGGGGTATATTTGATACCCGTTGCTGCACTAAGCCATTTAGCATAATGCTCGATATTAAACCTCATACCATAGTGTTCCAGATATGCCGACGCCACCTCACAATGCCCGGTTACATCACCTAGTAAAACCTCATTCTCTTTCTCTACGATCATTTTACTTATTCTCTTATCATATTTTGGAGTCCTCCAGAGATTCCTGTCACCTGTGATTCTTTCTGAGGCGTCAGAAGCCCATTCGTTGATAAGCTCTGCAGCTTTCCGAGGAGATATTCCAAGAACCTCTGCATAGCTAAGCACGTTACCATACCCATCGGCAAATCCAGGCACACGCTCCACCTCTCCAGTCCTATATTTGGCTACAGGACCCAGGTCTGGAGCATACTCAACCCAACCATAGGGAAAGTTGTTGTTGTATTGATCAGCGAGCTCAAGATGCCCCTTCCCTATCTTCTTAGAAGCAGGGACAATACCATCGGCGAAAAGCGCCCCAAACCCCTCTTTCTTGGCAATTTTCTCAATGAAACTGGTAATAGCTTTCCTGCTCCTCCGTTCCATGGGTATCCCATCAGTATCATCCGCGGTTATTATTCCTCTCTTATAGAGCTCCATCAACCAGTTGCCAATCATTTCCATAGCGAGATTATCCAGCCCTAACTTATTCGACAGCATTGTTTTCTCCCACCAGATCTCGAAATCAGTAGGATCATACATCTGCTGTAAGATCAGCCCAAAATAGTTAACACAATTCGTTCCAGCGTTGCCTATCCCGGGCACACTAAAATTCTGGTGACATTGCATCGGACAGAAAGCACATCCTATGGCACCAGTCATATATTTTTCCAAAAAATCAATCATTGGAGAAGGTGGCACCTCTTCGGGGACTGGTGCACCATATGCATAAATATAGCCTTCGGCGATTTGCCTAGATATGCCTTCCTTATGCTGCGTTGTGGCGAAAGCACGTGCTCGTCCTTTGGTAATATCATCATAGAACTCATCAAATAAGGCCAGGAACGCTTTGGGATTTGCCACCTTTACTCCCTTGGTGCCACGGACAGCGATTGCTTTCAGGTTCTTTGACCCCATAACAGCCCCAACTCTTCTGGCCGCTGTGTGGTTAATATCATGCACAATCATCGCATATACAACCAGGTTTTCACCAGCAGGCCCAATACAGGCAACCTGGACATCGGGGTCTTCTAACTCCTTCTTAAGCCTTTGCTGCGTTTCAAATACGTCCAGACCCCGGAGATGTTTGGCGTCTCTTATCTCCACTTCATCATTATTGATAAAGAGGTATGCCGGCCTTTCAGCTTTTCCTTTGATTGCGATATGGTCATAGCCGGCAAATTTTATCTCGGAAGCAAACTGTCCCCCCAACCCAACAAACGCATAAGGATTGTTGGCTCGATCCGGTGCTTTCGTAGCAACTATAGCCTTGTTTCCAAAAAGTGTCCCGGTTAGAGGTCCAGTGTTGAACATCAGTATATTTCTGGGGTCGTAGGATCTAGTATCTGGCGGTACTTCCTCGGTAAAAATCCTAGTCCCAATCAAAGCACCACCAATGTAATCCTTCACATACGGGGATGTTGGCTCCTTTTCTATCTTCCCTTCGGTTAAATCAACCCGAAGTATTGTTCCTGCCCATGACATTTTAATCCCTCCTTTCCATCTCGAGAAACTTTTCGGTTTTAGCCCTGGCCTTGGCTATGCCTACCCTCTCCGCCGGGAGAAGCTGGAGTGCTTTAGGGAAACAATACTTAACACACAGGGGTTCGCCAATACCGGCGCAAAGGTCGCACTTTATGGCTACATGCTTCTCGGGGTTTACAGTTATTGCTCCGACGGGGCAGGCAATCTCACATAGTTTGCAGCCAACGCATTTTACATCATCTATAATCAGTACCCCATCGCTGTTTCGGCTTATGGCATGAGGGGGACATACCGCCTCGCAGTAGGCTTCCTCACACTGAAGGCAGAATACTGGGATGCTGTAGAGTATAACATTCTCTACCGTGCGGACTACCCTTATCCTTGATTTTACTGGGTCAGACTCCCCCTCATTAATAAGGCTGCATACAGCTTCACATACCCGGCACCCGTCACACTTGGCTGGGTCCAAAACAATCCTCAGCATATTTTCACTCTCCTTGCAGATTAATCTAGCAGGCCAGTTTTCTATTGTGATATAATTATTCAGATTATAGCTTCATAAATTTTTGAAGTCAATTTCGTACATGTATTTAAAACTTTCTGTGACATGATCACCATGCTTGCCTGTCGCACTGAAAGGTCTATAGCCAGAACAAAGGAATACGTATTCAATAGATTAGCCAAGTATCCTGCCGGACTCTCCTAAAGTCGTCTCTCAGTCATAGGGATTGCACTCCAATTCTGTAGAATAGAAAGGGAATGAGCCTATGAAACGGATAGCTGTTGATATTGGTGGAACATTCACCGACATCGTCTATATTGATGAGGGCACCATGCAGATAGTAGTGGATAAGGTGCGAAGTACGCCCTGGGATATCGGACAAGCTGTCTTAGAAGCAATTAAAAAGATTAAAGTAGACATGTCCGAAGTCACACTATTTATCCATGGAACAACAGCCGGAATAAATACTATTGTACAACGAAAAGGTGCCAAGGCGGGCTTAATAACTACCAAGGGTTTTACCGATGTTTTAGAAATGGCTAGAGGCAATAGAACGGAGTTATATAACTATTTATGGAAAAAACCGAAGCCGCTGGTGTCTAGATACCTACAGTTGGGAGTAAGTGAACGCATTAACTATTTGGGAGAAATAATAGAGAAACTAGATGAACAGGAAGTGAAGGAAATCATAAGGAAACTAAGAGAGAATGGAGTTGAGGCTATCGCCGTTTGCTTACTCCATTCTTATGCCAATCCGGAACACGAGCAAAGGGTGGGGGAAGTAATTAAGGAGATTTGGCCAGAAGTGGACGTTTCACTTAGCCATCTAGTAGCCAGAGAAATTAGAGAATACGAGCGTACGAGTACCACGGTTATTAATGCGTATATTGAAAAAGCTGTCGTAGAATATCTTAGCCGGCTAGACCAAAATCTGAAAGATACGGGTTTCATGGGGCAACTATTAATATCAGGTCCCAGCGGAGTGCTCGGCGTTGATGCCGTCAAAGAAAAAGCTATATACACATTGGCATCCGGGCCAATAGGTGGTGCTGCTGGAGCCGCCCACCTAGCTAAACTTTGCGGAATTAAAGACTTAGTGACTATGGATGTCGGCGGTACCAGTTTTGATGTATCGGTGATTAAGGACGGGATTAACTTGGAAAAGCACCAGACCGAGATAATGGGCTACCCGGTACTTATGGCGGGTGTGGACATCCGCCCCATAGGGGCTGGTGGGGGTAGTATCGCTAGGGTTGACGCTGCAGGACTACTCACTGTTGGACCAGAGAGTGCTGGAGCTAATCCTGGTCCGATGGCTTACGGGCTTGGCGGGGCAGAGCCAACAGTTACTGATGCAGCACTTGTTAACGGTTTGATAGACCCCGAATATTTTCTTGGCGGCGAAATTCGCTTAGATTTGGATTTGGCAAAAAAGGGAATTAACGATGTGGCTAAGAAGCTCAGATTAAGTCTAAATGAAGCCGCTGATGGCATTCTTGCGGTCGCCAGAAACAACATGACAACCGCTACCATGGAAATACTAGTTGGTCGGGGTTACGACCCAAGGGACTTTACTATAATGGCATATGGAGGAGCCGGTGGCATATTTGCCGGAAATATAGCTAAAGATATGTCCATCTCACATGTAATTATTCCGCCTGCTCCTGGAGTTTTTTCTGCCCGAGGAATCTTGTCAATGGATCTGGTACATACATATGCTCGGGCATATGCTCGGGCAATGGATGAGCTGGATATTCAGGAGATTGAGGCCATATATCAAGATATGGAAACTGATGCCTTACAGGTGCTCACAGCAGAAGGCATGTCTGAAGATATGGTAGAATTTGCCCGCTCTCTGGATATGTGTTACGAGGGGCAACATTACTACATCGAAACACCTGTGCCTAACGGGGAATTGAAGGGAAATGCTAAGATAGAAATCAGCAATTCTTTTGACCGTCTCCATGAAATCAGGTATGGCCATCGAATTGAAGCCTCCTTAATAACTATTAATGCTAGGTTAAAGGCGACAGGTAAGATCAAGGAAATACCAGCGGCAGAAGTCAAGCAAAGTAAGGGGATTCCGCGGAGTGCTATAAAGCAAAAGAGGCAAGTATACCTGGACGGAAGTTTTGCTCAATGTCAGATCTACGAAAGAGAAGGGCTTCTCTGTGGAAATACCATCTATGGCCCTGCAATTATAGAAGAGCCATTCCACACAACGTTTGTTAACACGGGTCAAAAACTGGAAGTGGATAAACTGGGTAATTTAATTATCTATACAGGGGGTGCTTAAATGCCTAAAGTGGACCCGATTACATTTGCCGTGGCTCGAAATAAGCTAATCTCAATTGCTAATGGGATGCTAGAGACCGCATTCGGATGTGGAGTTACTACTTTTATGTATGAAATTAGGGACTGCTCGTTTGGGCTTCTTGATGCTGAATGTGGTATTGTAGCGCAATCTGATGGAATTCCTCTTTTTGCGGGTAGCTTAGGTCCTGCTACCAAGAATTGTACGGATGTCATCGGTAAAGAGAATCTCGAGCCTGGGGACATAATTATCTCGACAG
>JABUBL010000343.1_pt1 | contig 13387 bp, 6 predicted proteins | sample 7240371 | NCBI WGS metagenome assembly JABUBL01 (sample SAMN07256343, study PRJNA390944) | subsurface metagenome | isolation source: Methane hydrate marine sediment | place: Pacific Ocean: Eastern North Pacific, ODP site 1244 | collected 2002
GTGGCTGGAGCTGGGGGCGCGCATGCTTTCAATGAACATACACGACTTGGACTCCGATATACCGACGGCGGCCCCAACCCCCGAGGGCGAGCAGCCGCTGGCGGCCGAGGTGTGCATCTGGCTCGACTGCCACGACCGTCGTCAGCCCTTCGAGGAGGTGCTGGAGCAGGCCGGCTGCCGCATGGCCGGATACCTGGTGACCGAATCCCTGTACACGGACTACGGCGGCAACGAGTGGGGCAAGCGGCGTGACTGGCCCGATGGCAAGCGCTCCCCGGGCGTGCTGATGGTCACCGTGCTGGAGAAACCGGAGCGCCTCACCTACGAGGAGTGGATCGAGCAGTGGTACGGAGTTCAGTCGCCGGTCTCCGAGGAGATCCAGCCGCGGATGCGCTACGTGCGCAACGCCGTCGCCCGCCCCCTCACTGCGGAAGCCCCGCCCATCCTGGGCATCGTCGACGAAGCGTTTCCCTCGAAGGAGCACGTCACCAACCCCATGCTGTTCTTCTGCGCCGACGGGTCCGAGGAGAAGATGAAGGAGAACATCCTGCGCATGGCCCAGAGCGTGCTCGGCTTCCTCGACCTCGACCGCATACGCAGCGTCGCCATGAGCGAGTACCTGCTGAAGACCTGAGCCAGTATAGGGCGAGTCTTAAGGAGCGGGGGTTATCCTCTCGAGCTAATTGGGGGGAGTACTGTATGTTTATCTTCAGAGCTTTAGTTGAGAAGCGTATTTATATGAAATTATCTTTCCCTGTAGAGTGCCTTTGTAACCCTTTTCTCCATGAGAGAATGAGCTAATTTCTGTCGAATTGTAGTTTTTAAAATGCTCTTTAATAGTAGCAAGAATGCGCAACTCGCTTTCGCTAAAAAGATTCAAATCAGGTTCTTGTATGGTTACAATGTTTTCACCCGTATATCCCGGATACTCTTTCTCCTCGACTTCAATAGCCTCGCGCCCGACTAGTACATGGTAATATAGGTCATAGTTATCCGGGGCTGGACCAAAAGGAATGCGGGCATACCTAGCACCTGTAATAGAAACGGTATAGTCTTTGAAATGTTTGAAATCGGCGTAGAAGAGTAGCTTATTGAGTTTAGTTTTTAGCGCCCCGTCCTTGCAAAAATACAGGATGGCATTGTAAAACTTATCCAGGTCGAACTTCTTAAAGCCACTGTATTCGTCAGGGTCATAGCAACTAACATTGACGGTAATCCAATGCTCTAACGAGAGTTCCTCTGCAGCCTCCTTTTTTATGGATTCCAACATTCCTTTTTTCTGTTCCTCACTGAAAACACCTGCTGAATCTGCCACCAACCGCTGTAAGTTGGTGGGTTCCATTGCTAAACGTAGCATTGTATCATGCGCCTCATCCTGAAGCTTTCCACTTTCGTATCTACTAAGGGTGGCTACCCCTATTCCTAGTAGCTTGGCTACTTGATCTTGGGTCAGTCCGTATTTCCTACGCCAATTCTTTATTTGCGCCGGCTGAAGCATCTTGTGTTTGGCACGGTATTTTTCGTAAGCTATTTTAAACGGGTCTTTATCCGAACTTAGGATAAGGAATTCCTCTCCACATTCGGAACATTTGTAATACTCAACATCTACAGTAATGGGTTCTTTTCGAATGACTATTACTTCTTGCCCTTTCAGTGGCTCAGGGGCGATTTCCTTCTCACACCTTGCGCATTGCATTGCCGGCAGCCCTCCTTTCTTTAATTTAGTTCACTATAAAAGCTTTTATGATGGCGTTTTCCTAGGAAGCTAAGTTTTCACGGCTTCTATTTCTTAAGTGACTGCTTAAAACGGTATGACAACTGGGATTCTGCGATGTGAAAGGATATAACTGTCACCTGTTGATTCCTTTTGTCACCTCCCAACTTAAGTTTAACGTACACCTCTTTGCCGGCCACTTCCTTTCCGAATTCCCAAATTTCTCCTTCAAACTCACGATCCTTTAACGGCCCGTCACAATAGTCATTTACAGAAAGGCTCATTACCTCAGATGCTACATCGTTTAAATCTATGCCAAGCCGGACCATGGACTCCTTGTTCTTTTGACGCCCCCTCCTAAATAGGAGGCTCCCATCTTGGATCGCATATTTGACAGCTAGTAAGAAGCTCTTAACCTCACCCTCTGTTGAGTTAGCCAAATCAGTCTACCTCTCATTATTTTTACGCTCCTTTTGTTTTGTTTTATATAATATATCAATAGATAACTTTTGTCAATGTTTTTCTGTCATTTTTGCCAATTGATAAATATCCTCTGCTCCATATTATCTTAAATAGTAACCCGCACGCATAGTTGTGCTGCGTGGAAGACGCAAAGCTCTATCAGTCAGCAACCACCCGTCAACGTGCCCCTCATCTCACACTCCTGGCATTGGGGAGGCAGCGCCCACAGCGGTCGCGACCCCACCGGAACGCCGGCCGCTCTTAACATCCCTGCCAGTTCGCACAGCGGGAGCCCCACCACGTTGAGGTAGCAGCCATCCACCCGCTCCGCTGGCGCGAAGAGCGGGTCCTGGATGCCATAGGCCCCGGCCTTGTCCAGCGCGTCCCCGGAAGCAATATAGGCTGCGATCTCCTCATCAGAGTACCGGCGCATGGTGACTGTGGTAGCAGCGTGGCCTATATCAGAGCGGCCCTCGCTCAGCACGGCGACGCCGGTGACCACGACATGCTCCTCACCCCTGAGCCGGCGGAGCATCTCCCCAGCCTCGTTAGCGTCCCGGGGCTTGCCCATTATCGTACCGCGGTGGACCACTACCGTATCGGCGGCAACTACCGTTTTCTCCCCCTTCACCTTCGCAATCGCCTCTGCCTTTTTGAGCGCCAGCTGCTCCGCCACCCGCTCCACATTTCCCGCATCGCTAGGTAGATGCTCGTCCTCAGGTGGGGCGATCGCCTCGAAATCCAGACCCAGAGCGAAAAGAAGCTCGCGGCGGCGAGGCGAGGCGGAAGCCAGCACCAGTCCGGGGCTGAGGTCGCCCCTCACCAGGGTGGCTACACATTCCACATGGTAGGTCTGGGGGAACATATCCACCGGCTGCACCGCCATCAGGCGATAACCACCCTCACATAATACCCTGAGGTCGCGAGCCAGGGTCGCTGGCTCGCAGGAGACGTAGATAATCCTGCGGGGAGAAAGCTGAAGCAGGGCGGCGAGCGCCCTGCGGTGGCAGCCCAGGCGGGGCGGGTCGAGGATTGCGGCATCGGGCACCCCCTCAATCCGGGGCAGCACCCCCTCCGCCTTCCCCTGCAGAAACTCAATATTATCCAGACCGGTGATATTTACTGCGGCGTCCTTTACCGCAGCGGCTGACTCTTCAATGGCCATCACCCTACCGACCAGAGGCGCCAGCAGGGTGGCGAAGGTGCCCACCCCGGCGTAGACATCGATCACCAGCTCCGCGCCTTCTGGGTGGAGGTGGTCGTGGAGCACATTGAACAGGCTTTCCGCCTGGGGGGTATTCACCTGGAAGAAGGAGGGGGCGGAGATGCGAAAGCGCCGCCCTAAAAGCTCCTCCTCATAGCAAGGCTGCCCCGAGGGGATGTCGATCTGCGGTAGCTTTGGCTGGATGAGCTGCTCCCCGGTGTTAACCCCATAGCGCACCGCAACCTGATGGGCTCCGGCGCACTTCCCCTGGAGCGCGGCGAGCACCGAGTTGATCCGGGGGTGCATCAGATAGCAGAAATCGATGGGGACAAAATCACGGGTATGCTTATGGATAAAGCCGAGCTGCCCCTGGGGGTCAACGGAGAAGCGGGCGTGATTTCGGTAATGCCACGGCTCGGCAGCGGGCAGGGTAGCCAGCACCGGGGCATCGGGGAAATTGCCCCGCTCCCTCAATTGCCGTGCCACCATCTGCCTCTTGAGCGCCAGTTGAAAGGGATAATCGATATGCTGCCACTGACAGCCGCTGCACTTACCGAAGTGCGGGCAGCGGGGCTCTATCCGGTGGGGCGATTCACTGAGGAGCTCCACCACCTCCCCCACAATATAGCGCTTCCTCCGCTTCGCCAGCACGATGGCTTCCTCGCCGGGGATGCCATAGGCGGCGAACACCACTTCCCCATCGTGCCGGGCCAAGGCATCACCCTGCGGCGCGATATCGGTAAAGGTTAGCCTCAGCCGCTCCTCCGTAACCATTTTTTCGCCCTTTTTCGCACCATTCATTTGCCGACTCTTAGCTAAGGTAGGCCCTTCTTACGAAGCTCTACGACGAAAAACCTTTTAAAAACCGCTTCCAATTATAGTGGCTTCCTTCATTATGAATAAGTCGCTTCCCCTTTTTCGTATCGGGGAAGCGACTTAGATAATCGATGTCGGTTAAAGGTTATTTAGACCGGCTATAGCTGCCCGCAGTAAACACCTCATCGGACGCATAATCGCCAGGGAGGTAGGTATCGCTCTTGGTATATCGGGTGGGATTGTATTCCTCGAGCTTCAGGGCTTTCCTTTTGGCATCGATATGTGCCAGCGCCTCTTGCACCGCCTTTTCGTGATCAGGCTCGAAGTAATAGGCGGCACCCACCTTCTCTTTCCACCCCTCGGTAATTATCCTGGTAACCGCTTCACTGCCAGCCACAGGAGAGCCCACGCCCATCCAGGTGGTAACGCCGGAGGCCACAAAGTAAGCTCCGATAGATAAGGCCTTCTCACTCATCCACTCCGGGGCGAATCCGGCTACCGGCAGGTCGCTGATATCCTCGCCAAGCCCGCCTTCCGTAGCACACTGGGCGAGCACGGTGAGGATCCTGGAGTTATCGACACATGAGCCCATATGTAGTACCGGCGGGACGCCGATCGTCTGGCACACCTCCCTGAGACCAGGCCCGGCGAAGTCCATCACCTCCGGGGTGAGCAGTCCCTCCTTGGCGCAGGCGATGGCGTTACAACCGGTAGTCACCACCAGCACGTCGTTCTTGATCAACTCCTTCACCACATAGAGATGGGGATCGGTATGGGTAACCCGGGGGTTATTGCAGCCCACTACTCCGGCGGCACCACGGATCCTCCCCTGCATTATGGCGTCGTTTAAGGGGCGGAAGGACTCCCGATAGATACCTCCCTGCATATAAGCGATATACTCATGGGAGAAGCCGGCTACCAGGTGGTCGATATAATCGGGTATGAGAACCTTCTTCTTGTCCCGATTGGGGAAATTATCGATACCGACCCTTATAATCTGCTTGGCGATCTCCAGAGCACGATGCTCGTCGAACTCGATGCGCATGGCACCCGTGATGTGGGCCTTCGGCGAGGTGGTGATGATCTTGGTGTGGTACTTCTCGGCGATTGCCTGAATCCCCTGCATGATGCACTGGATGTCCACGATCATGGCATCGATAGCCCCGGTGGCGATGGCCAGTTCCTGGGAAAGGAAGTCACCCACCACCGGGACCCCCTGGCGCATAAGTATCTCGTTGGCCGTGCAGCAGATGCCCATCAGGTTTATCCCCTTGGCCCCCTTGGACTTGGCGTATTCGATGAGCTCAGGGTCACTGGCGGCCACCACGATCATTTCGGAGAGGGTGGGCTCGTGACCGTGCACCACCACATTCACCTCATCCTCCTTTAGGATGCCGAAGCCGCTCCTGGCAGCTACCGGCCCCGGGGTGCCGAAGAGGATGTCGCTAATATCGGTGGAGAGCATCGAGCCCCCCCAGCCATCGCCGAGGCAGGTCCTCAATGAATGGTCGAGGATATGCTCGGCGTCCTGGTCATTCCCCATGTGGGTACGATGAAGGGTCTCCACGATCTCCCGGTCAATGCCCCTGGGGGTAATGCCCAGCTTTTTCCAGATCTCCTGGCGCTTTTGGGGAGCGCGCTTGACATAGAGGATCTCCCCCTCCTGGCGACCGAACTCGGCAAGCGCCTTGCGGCCCACCTCAAGGGCAATCTCCTCCTTGCTTCTCCCGTCTGTTTCCACCTCCAGATAGCGCGCCACCGCCTTTAGCTTCTTCTCATCCTTTATCTTGTAATCGGGGGCCTCCCCCTCGGCGGCGGCGATCAGGGTATGCGCCATGTCGCGACCGTGGTCGGAGTGGGCCGCCGCCCCGGAAGCGATCTCGCGAGCCAGGTTCCTTGCCGCTACGGTCTCAATGGTCGCCCCGCAAACCCCCACTGTTGTCTTGCCAGTGAGCCGGCAGGGTCCCATGAAGCAAATCTTACAGCAATTCCCCTCATGCCCGATAGGGCAGGGCTTGGTGGTCTCCGCCCGGTCGAAGGCGGTGGAGATTCCCTCAGCCTCCGCCTTCTCCAGAATCTCGATTACCGCCGGGTCTATAGTTGCCCTTTTCTTCGCTTCCTTCTTCTCTTCTGTCATCTACAGTCCTCCCTACGTTCTGTGGCAAATTTCACAATTACATTATAGCAGGTCATATTTCCCCAGGTCAATTTTTTTCGCCCTGCTACTTTATGGAAAGGGTTTTCAGTGTTATAATTCGCCTATCATCAAGCAGGGGGATGGAGATCGATACCGAGCGCCTATCACAATTACTAGCGAAGGTAAAGTCGGGGGAGGTGAGCGTTGATGATGCCCTGGCTCAGCTCGCCAACCTTCCCTATGAGGAACTGGGTTTCGCCAAGCTCGACCATCATCGTGCGTTGCGTCGCGGCTTCCCCGAGGTGGTTTTTGGGCCGGGGAAAACAGCGGATCAAATCGCTTTGATTGTTGAGCGGCTCGCCTCCCGCACAGATAAGGTGCTGGTGACCAAGGTGGCCGAAGAGTGCTTCAATGCGGTGCGTCAGCACACCCCCGATGCTGAGTATCATCCTATTGCCCGGGCGATCACGGTAAACCGTGCAAAAGACGCCCCCCGTCGCCGCGGAATCATGGTGCTGAGCGGGGGCACCGCCGACATTCCCATCGCAGAAGAGGCGGCGCTTACTGCGGAACTGATGGGTAACCACGTAGAGCGCTCTTTCGATGTTGGCGTTGCCGGCGTTCACCGGCTGCTGGACCATCTGCCCCGATTGCGCCAGGCAAAGGTGGTAGTGGTGGTGGCTGGCATGGAGGGGGCGCTCCCCAGCGTGGTGAGCGGGCTGGTGGCGGTGCCAGTTATTGCGGCGCCCACCAGCGTGGGCTATGGAGCGAGCTTCGGGGGGTTGGCCGCACTACTTACGATGCTAAATAGCTGCTCCGCCGGGGTATCGGTGGTTAACATCGATAATGGCTTCGGCGCGGGCTACCTAGCTGCCTTGATCAACCGCTAGCCCCTCATCGAGGACTCCCTCATCAGGGGCCCCCTCACCGAGAACTCCCTCACCGAGGGCTTCCTCATCGAGGAATAAGGGCTTGGGGGGCTGCAGCAGGGCCTCGGCTTCCGGGGAGAGAAAACAGCGTGCCGGGATCAATTTCCCGATAATCACGTTCTCTTTTAACCCTAAAAGTTTATCCGTCTTCCCGGCAACTGCGGCCTCGGTAAGCACCCTGGTGGTCTCCTGGAAGGAGGCGGCTGAAAGAAAGCTATCGGTATTCAGCGAGGCCTTGGTAATCCCCAAAAGCGCAGGCTGGGCGGTCGCTGGCTCTCCCCCCTCTGCCAGCACCTTGGCATTGATGTCCTCATAGACAAAGCGGTCCACCAGCTCCCCAGGAAGTAGCTCGGTGTCCCCCGTGTCATCGATGCGAACCTTGCGCAGCATCTGGCGAATAATGGTTTCAACATGCTTGTCATTGATATTCACCCCTTGGGTGCGATAAACGTGCTGAATCTCGTCCACCAGGTATTGCTGCACCGCCTCCTTGCCCATAATACGCAGCAGATCCTGGGGATTAACCAGCCCCTCGGTAAGCTGTTGCCCCGCCTGTACCCAAGTGCCTGGCTCCACGATAATGCGGGATGCAGCGGGGAGAGGATATTCCCGCTCCTCCTTCTCTTCATACGAGATGGCGAGCTGATCCTGCTCCACGCTTACCCTGCCGGCCACCCTGGCGATGGGGGGAGTTGCCTCTGCTTTCCGGGCACGCTTGCTACCCACCCGCTCCGCGAGCACCTCACCCACATCCACCCACTGGTCATTAGTAACCGTGGCCTTCCATCCTGAAGGCAGCGGGTACTCATCGCGATAAAGCTCGGAGCTTTCCACCCTGATCCCACGCTCCCCATCGGCCTCCACAATCTCCACCTGGCCATCGATCTCAGGGATGATCGCCTGAACCTTCGGGGAGCGAGCCTCAAAGAGCTCCTCCACGCGGGGGAGACCACTGATGATGTCCAATCCGGCGACCCCTCCAGTATGGAAGGTACGCAAGGTTAGCTGGGTTCCCGGCTCCCCGATGCTCTGGGCGGCGATAGTGCCCACCGCATCCCCCAGATTCACCATCTGTCCGTGCGCCAGACTCCTCCCATAGCAGCGCTGGCAGATACCATGCCTCGATTGACAGCTCAGCGGTGATCTGATGTAGACCTTGGTGATCTCCGCTTGGACTATCTCCTTCGTCTTCTCCTCATCGATCTCCTCGTTTCGCTCCGCAATGGTTTCCCCGCTTTGGGGGTGAATTATTTTGGCAGCGGCAGTTCGCCCCAAGATACGCTCCGCAAAGGGTGCCAAGATGCGCTTCTCTGCTGCCTCATACATCCAGATACCAGCGGTGGTGCCACAGTCCTCCTCAAGAACGATCAAATCCTGGGCGACATCGACGAGCCGCCTGGTGAGGTAGCCACTGTCAGCAGTACGCAGCGCAGTGTCCGCCAGCCCCTTTCTGGCGCCATGGGTGGAGATGAAGTACTCCAGCGCCGATAAGCCCTCACGAAAGCTTGAGCGGATCGGGAAATCGATAATCCTCCCCGATGGGTCGGTCATCAAGCCTCGCATGCCGGCCATCTGCCTGATCTGGGCGATATTCCCCTTGGCACCAGAGGTTGCCATGAGGAATATAGACCCGTAGCGATCCAGCGACTCAGCGATGGCATCGGACATCTTATCCGTGGCCTCCGACCAGAGCTCCACGGTGCTGGTATAGCGCTCCTCCTCGGTGATCAGCCCCCGCTGGAACTGTTTCTCCACCTCGGTCACCCTTCTCTCCACCTCCTCCAGGAGCTCCTTCTTACATTCAGGGACTTCGATATCATTCATGGCGATGGTGCTTCCTGACTTGGTAGCATAGCGGAATCCCAGGCTTTTTATGTTGTCGGCCACCTCAGCAGCCCCTTCATCCCCCAAGAGTTTATAGCTATCGGCAACCAGCTGCTTGAGGGACTGCTTATCCATCACCTTATCGAGGAAGCCAAGCTCCTTGGGAAGATCCTCATTAAAGAGGATACGACCAACTGTGGTCTTTCGGCGCCCCCCGCCCTCATCCATGACCTCGACCTCCGCACCCAGATCGGCGAACCCCAGTTCATAGGCCAGCTTTGCCTCCTCAAAGCTGCTGAAGACCATTCCCTCCCCTTTAGCCCCGGGCTTGAGCATGGTAAGATAGAAGCATCCCAAAACTATATCCAGGGTAGGCGCGACCACCGGCTCCCCGGAACTAGGCAGGAGCATGTTATGGGTTGCCAGCATTACCTCTCTGGCCTCCAGAACCGCAGCCTTGGAAAGGGGCACATGAACTGCCATCTGATCACCATCGAAGTCAGCATTAAAGGCGGAACAGACTAATGGGTGAATCTGAATGGCGCTGCCATTGATCAAGACCGGCTCAAAGGCCTGAATGCCCAGACGATGCAGGGTGGGGGCACGATTTAAGAGGACTGGCCTCTCTTTGATCACCACATTCAACGCATCCCAGACCTCCACCCGCTCCCGTTCCACCAGCCGTTTGGCGCTTTTGATGTTATGGGCATAGCCCCAGAGGATCAGGTGATGCATCACAAAGGGTTTGAAGAGCTCCAAGGCCATCCTCCGGGGCAAGCCACACTGGTGGAGCTTCAGTTCCGGGCCAACCACAATCACCGAGCGCCCGCTATAGTCCACCCTCTTGCCCAGCAGGTTCTGGCGGAATCGCCCCTGCTTCCCCCGAAGCATATCCGATAGCGACTTCAATTTGTGATTGCCGGAACTGGTGATGGCCCGACCCCGTCGGCCGTTGTCGATGAGGGAGTCCACGGCCTCCTGGAGCATCCGCTTTTCGTTACGTATGATGATATCAGGGGCGCTCAGATCGAGGAGCCGCCGCAGCCTGTTGTTGCGATTGATAACCCGCCGATAAAGGTCGTTGAGGTCTGAGGTGGCAAATCTCCCCCCATCTAGCTGAACCATGGGACGAAGGTCCGGGGGGAGTACCGGGAGCACGGTCACTATCATCCACTCCGGCTTATTCCCGCTCCTCCGCAGCGCCTCAACCACCTTGATCTTCTTGGTCGCCTTCTTCCTTCGCTGCCCAGTGCTGGAGCGGATCTCACTATAGAGGGTTTCGCGAAGCTCCGCTAAATTGAGGTTGGTGAGGATGTCCAAGATCGCCTCAGCCCCCATGCCTGCCCGGAACACATCGGGGTACCTATCCTTGAGCTCGCGATGCCTGCCCTCGGTAAGCAGCATCACCGGCTGAAGCTCCTCCAGCTCATCAAGCCGGGCGTTAAGCTCTTCCCATGGTTGCTGCCCTTCCCCCTCTATTTGCTTTTTGCCCCTGGCCACCCCGCGAGACTCAAGCTTAGCGATCTCCTCCCGCGTTCGCCCTATCGCCTCTCCCCTCGCTTGCTCATCAACATGGGTAACGATATACTGCGCAAAGTAAAGCACCCGCTCCAGGTTTCGCGGGGAAATATCCAACAGGAGTCCTAAGTTGCTCGGCGTCCCCTTTACAAACCAGATATGGCTCACCGGAGACGCCAGCTCAATGTGCCCCATCCGCTCCCGGCGCACCTTGGCTCGGGCAACCTCCACGCCACATTTATCGCAGACAATGCCCCGGTATCGCACCTTTTTATACTTGCCACAATAACACTCAAAATCCTTTGTCGGCCCAAAAATACGCTCACAGAAAAGCCCGTCCCGCTCCGGCTTCAGGGTGCGATAGTTGACGGTCTCGGGCTTAGTTACCTCACCCCAGGACCAACTCCTGATCTGCTCCGGTGAGGCCAGAGAGATCCGTACCGCGCTAAAATCGTTAACCTCAAGCACTGCTAGCTCCCTTCAAATCTTGGTACCTGCCACCTGGGAATTTCTCCCCCCAAATCCTCGACGAGGGCTACGCTCTCCTCCTCCTCATTTAAGACCTCCACCGCAAGCCCTAAGCTCTGGAGTTCCTTGACCAGCACCTTAAAGGATTCGGGCACCCCTGTCTCCCAAATAGCCTCCCCCTTAATGATTGACTCGTAGGTCTTTGCCCGGCCAGTCACATCATCTGACTTAACGGTCAGGAGTTCCTGAAGCACGTGAGCAGCGCCATAGGCCTCCAGAGCCCAAACCTCCATCTCACCGAAGCGTTGCCCGCCGAACTGGGCCTTCCCGCCTAGGGGCTGCTGGGTGATCAGGGAGTAGGACCCTGTAGAGCGGGCATGGGCCTTGTCCTCAACGAGGTGGCTAAGCTTCATCATGTAAATATAGCCGACGGTCACCGGCCGGTCAAAGGGCTCCCCAGTGCGTCCATCGTAAAGGATAGTTTTCCCCCAGGTGGGCAGGGGAAGCCCCTTCTCCAATGAAACCCGCTTCGCCGTTGCCATTACCTCCTCATCACTGAGCAACTCACAGCTGACCCCGATATCCTCCAGCCACAACCTCAGGCAGATCCGTCTCGCCTCCCCACGATACTCATCGCTGAAGACCCGCGCCCCATCATGGCCCCGCTCCTCAACCCATGCCTTGGCCCACTCCAGGTCGAAAGGATTTTCCTCCTCTGGATCGGGGTTAAGCGCCCCAGCGCGCTGGGCAATCCATGCCTGAGCCAGGGCATCCTCAATGGCCTCGTTATCAGCACCGTCAAATACCGGGGAGAGCACCTTAAACCCCAGGACATGTGCCGCCCACCCCAGATGGGCCTCCAGCACCTGTCCCAGGTTCATCCTGGAGGGGACACCGATAGGATTGAGAATAAGATCCACCGGCCGGCCATCCGGCAGGAAGGGCATGTCCTCAGGGGGCAATATACGAGCGATCACCCCTTTATTGCCGTGTCGCCCCGACATCTTGTCACCCTCAGAGACCTTCCTCCATTGCGCCACCCACACCCGCACCAGTTGATTAACCCCAGGCGGAAGCTCCTTGAGAGATTCGCGAGAGAACACCTTGACATCGATAACCTTACCCCACTCCCCGTGAGGCACCCTTAGCGAGGAGTCCTTTACATCCCTGGCTTTATCCCCAAAGATTGCGCGCAGTAGCTTCTCCTCCGCGCTGAGCTCTGTTTCCCCTTTTGGGGTGATCTTCCCCACCAGAATGTCCCCGGGCCTCACCTCGGCGCCGACCCGCACAATACCATCATCATCGAGGTTCCTGAGACTCTCCTCACCAACATTGGGTATATCCCTGGTGATCTCCTCCGCCCCCAATTTTGTGTCCCGGGACTCGATCTCATGCTTCTCGATGTGAATTGAGGTGTATCGCTCCTCCCGAACCAGGCTCTCGCTGATGACCATCGCATCCTCGAAGTTATAACCCTCCCAGCTCATGAAGGCACAAAGCACATTCCGCCCCAAGGCGAGCTCCCCATGATCGGTAGAGGAGCTATCGGCCAGTACCTGGCCCTTGCTTACCCTCTCCCCTTTATCGACCAGGGGACGCTGGTTGATGCAGGTCCCCTGATTTGAGCGGGCGAATTTTATCAAGGGATAGTTATGCTCCTCCCCCTTCTTACCCCGAACCACAATCTCCCTTGCGGTGACCGAGGTTACCTCACCATCACTCTCGGCAATGACCACCTGTCCACTATCATAGGCGGCCTGCGCCTCCATGCCGGTGCCAATGAGCGGGGTCTCAGGGCAGATCAAAGGCACGGACTGACGCTGCATGTTCGAACCCATGAGAGCACGGTTGGCATCATTGTGCTCCAGGAAGGGGATCAGGCCGGTGGAAACACTCACGATCTGCTTCGGCGAGACATCCATGAATTCCACCTTCTCCGGCACCTGCTCCAAGAACCTGCTCCCAAGCCTCACCTCTATCTTCTCGTTGGTAAACTGATTCCGCTCATCCAGGGGTTCATTTGCCTGAGCAATAGGGTATTGCTCCTCCTCATCGGCGGAAAAATAGATAATATCATTGGAGACAAAGGGCACCACCCTGATCTTCCGCGCCGACAGCTGAGCCATCCGCTGCGCAATCTTCTCAGTGACCGTGGTGCCGGGCTTTACCAGGGAATGCCCCTTATCATCGAGAACCGCCTCCGCCACCGTCCGCCCCACCAGGTCGTGAGAGTTGTTGGGCAACTCCTGGATCACCCTTCGGTAGGGTGTCTCGATGAGCCCATATTCGTTGATGATGCTATAGGTAGCCAGCGA
>JABUBL010000344.1_pt1 | contig 13379 bp, 13 predicted proteins | sample 7240371 | NCBI WGS metagenome assembly JABUBL01 (sample SAMN07256343, study PRJNA390944) | subsurface metagenome | isolation source: Methane hydrate marine sediment | place: Pacific Ocean: Eastern North Pacific, ODP site 1244 | collected 2002
GTTAAATTATCTTTATATTTAGCCTCGAGAACGCCGTACGAAAAATTTTGACCGCTCCCCACTGCGCAAAACTTATCGGGCAAAATTTTTCGTACGGCGTTCTCGAGGCTAAATATAAAGATAATTTAACAATTAAAGAAGGAAAGCAAATTTTAATTAAAGCAATCTCCTCTAGTATCATAAGAGATATGGCATCCGGAAATGGAATTGATATTGCCATTGTCAAAAAAGAAGGAGAAGCAGAAAGAGACTTCATTTCCATAAAAAGATAAGCAATAAACCTGTTTTATCTTTTCTATCTCTTATCTTTTCACCTCTAAATATTTAAACATTACACAAGGATAAAGTTTAAATAGCCCATTTTTTTTAGAAACCTTTAAAAATAATAACATATCTTTAAAAATAAAAATTATATTATTTTAGTTAGAAGAATTAACACTTTAAACAACTTAGGATAAACAAATACACTTTATCAAAAATTAAAGCACATTAGATCGTGGAGTAGCATTAAGATGCCATATAGTATAATAGTCGATTTATCTCACAAAGAAAAGATAGAGGAATTTCCCGATTTTTCTTTAAGCGAAGACGAATTAGAAGTCGATTATATTGACAAGAATGAAGGACCTATAGATTTTGATACACTTGAAGATTATGACATTCTATTTATGGGACATATTCAGCATACTAAAGACGGAAAGGCAGATAAATTTACTAAGGACGAACTACTAGCAATTAAGCGGTATGTTGGGGGTGGCGGGAGCCTTTTTTTAACTAGTGGAGGTGGGGGCGATAATGATGTTGCTATTAAGCTAGGTTCTATTCGGGTGTTGTATAAAATGACGGGAGTGCGACGATTTTGGAACGGCGTAATTCAAGAATCACACTCACATTTTTTAGTCAACAAACAAAATGTACTAATAAACCTCTTATTTAACCATCCGATAACTGAAGGAATTACTGAAGTAGTCCTGCCAAACTGTACTTTCTTTACACTAACGGAAGAGGATGTTGAGGATTTAATCGTTACTTCCGAAAAAGCAGAATTTAAATATACAATTGACGACGATATAGAAATAATTGGGCTGGTGCCTATTTGTGTTGTATCAAAGTTTTTTAACGGGAGATGTGTAACTATAGGTTCATCAGATTGGCTTATTGAAGATGAATTTGGATTAGATGCTGGTGATAATATTAAATTTCTTTCAAACATCATCAAATGGTTAGCTTTTGATACCTAATTCTTTAACTCTATCCTCGTCCATTTCTCATTCTTACATTTAAAAATAAATTTAGCGAAAATCATATTAAAAAATGTTTCTAATATATTAATTATGGTTTTTAGAATTCTTCGACCAGACTCAATTTCGGTGTGGAAAAACGAAGAACTGCTCAAAAGATTTCCTAGGTATCGAGGGATCATTGACAATAAGGAAGTTGCAAGGTATATTATCGCAAAAAGTATAAAATGTGAATACGATACAAAAGATACTATAGAACATTTAGAGGATTTGTTAAGGAAAAAATCTGTAGAATTTAATGAGTTGTTAAAAAATCCAACTGAAGATCTTAAAAATCGTAGCATAGCCTCTAAAAGTTATATTACTCTAGCTGAAGAATTAGCAAATAAATATCTTGAGAGTTGCATTTTTTGCGAAAGGCAATGTAAGGTTAACCGTATAGATGGTGAAAAAGGATTTTGTCTGATATCGAAAGATTCGTTTGTTTCCTCTGCTTTTTTACATATGGGCGAAGAATCTCCGCTGATACCAAGCGGTACTATCTTTTTCCAAGGTTGTAATTTTGGTTGCGTCTTTTGTCAAAATTACGATATTTCTCAAGCTTGGAAAGGTCGGAGAAATATTGAAGATATTGCTCAAAAAGTTGATGTTTTACAATTAGCCGCTCTTGCAGACAAATTAGTTGGGAAAGGTGCTATAAATATCAATTATGTAGGAGGTGATCCTATACCAAACCTCCATACTATTGTAGGTAGTTTTCACCATCAAACATCAAACATTACGCAACTCTGGAATTCAAACTTTTATCTTACTAACGAATCGTTGTCTCTCATCATAGATTTTATAGATTTTTGGTTACCTGATTTTAAGTACGGCAACAACGAATGTGGAGAAAAATACTCTGGAATAAAAGGTTATTACGATGTAATAACTCGTAATCTTAAAAGAATTCACGATTTTGGAAGTGGGGAAATAATAATTCGACACTTGGTTATGCCTAATCATGTGCAATGCTGTTCTAAGCCAATATTAGATTACGTGTCAAAAGAAATTCCGAAATGTGTTGTAAATTTGATGGGTCAATATCACCCCGAATATTTAGCTCATAAATATAAAGAAATAAACAGAAGACATTCAATAGAAGAAATGCATGATGTTAAGAATTATGCTGACGAATTAGGAATTTTGTATGAGCCCGTATCTTAAATTTAGAAAAAGTAATAAGTAATGAAAAATTTTAAAATCTAACTGGTTATAACTTAACTGATATTATTTAATGGTTTTAGGAATGAAATTAGAAGATGTGAAAGGTGTTGGCAAAAAACAGGAAGTTCTAATAGAAGCTGGGATTGACACAGTTGAGAAATTAGCAAATGCGAATGTGGATGATTTAACACAACTTAAAGGTATTGGAAAGGCTACTGCTGAAAAATTCGTAAGTAACGCAAAAGTTTTGTTAGGTGACTCAAATAAGGCTACCTCAGATGGTAGTACAGTAGAAAACGATAAAATCTCCGCAGAAGTGGAAGCAGAAGCAGAGGAAGAAAAAAGAATTCAAGAAGAGGCTAAGAAATTAGAAGAAAAGAAGGCAAAATTACAAGGAAAAAAAGTTGAAGAGGGTGATTTTGTACTCTTAAAAATGACAGCAAGAACCCAAAAAGGTAAAATTTTTAGAGTTTCTACCGAAGAGGACGCAAGAAAAGCTGGGATTTACGAAGAAGAAAGGGCAAAACAAGGTCATTACACTCCAGAATTCATTATTGTTGGAAAGCCAGGATTTTTAAACGAGGGATTAACTGACACAATTAAAGAAATGAATTACTTTGAAAAAAAATCTGTAAGAATACCCCCTACAAAAGCATTTGGTAAAAGAGACCCTCAAAAAATCGAAAGAATTGGCATCGCTAAATTTAGAAAATTAAATGAAGGCAAGAACCCCGAATATGGTCAAGATTTTACCAATAAAAAAGGTCAAAGAGGTGTAGTTTCTAATATTATGCAAGGAAAAGTTATTATCGACTACAACCATCCTTTAGCAGGTCAATCAATCGACTACAACCTAGAGATTATCGATCAAATCGAAGAATTTAACGAAAAAATTGAATATTTCATGATTTCAAAGGGGATTCCTAAAGAGAGTGCTACTGAATTTATTATAAATCATGCGGAAGATAAAACTCTAGAAATTACAATCCCTAAAATGTTTCTGTTCCAAAATCTCACTTACTTAAAATTTGGTCTTGCCATGGACCTTCAGACTCATATGAGCGAAGATATAGAGAATGTAAAGTTTATTGAAATTTACGAAAAAATGTCAATTCCCGCAGCAACACCCGCAGAATCCGTTATGGAAAAGGTAGAAGCTTACAATAAAGAACGCGATAACGAAACAGAAGAAAATAAATAATGGTTAATTACCTATAAAAATTTAATTTAACTTTAGATATCAGTTCTTCCTTTTTCTTATCCCTTTCATTTTGATATTCAATCTTTTTCTTTTGGTATTCTGCTCGCTTTTTTTGGAATTCAAGCCTTCTCTTTAACGATTTTTTCTTTCTATATCTTCTTTTTAGATACTTATTTTTAGCCTTCTTGTATTCCCTTTTTATTTTGTTGTATTCCTTTTTCTTTTTTTTATACGATTCATACTTTTTCTTGATTTCTTTCCTTAAATTTGGGCTTATTTCTTTTATGCCTATATCTTTTAATTGCTGTTTAAACTTTTCGAAAGATTCGAATTTTATAACGATTATTCCTAATTCATACGCAGGAATAAGATTACTTATTTTATCGTCAATAAAAATACATCTTTTTGGTTTGGAACCTAATTTTTTTAATACATATATGTATTTATCCATATCGGGTTTAATTAATCCAATTTCGTTCGATAAAAACACGTTATCAAAATTATCGTAAAAACCCCTTAATTCATTTGATTTCGTATGAATGTCATAAGTATTTGACAAAAGACTTACTGTATACCCCGCTAAATGTAGACGCTCGACAATTTCTGCCATATCAGACGATATGTGTGTAACTTGAGTATAAAGATTAAACCAAAGCTCCAAGTAATACTCGATATTAACTTTTTTTGGTGGTAACGCTTCATTTTTTTTTTGGAAAGGGATGTAATACATCTCAAATACCGATTCTAAAAATGTTCTAGCAGAAATCCTTCCAGACGATAACCTTCGTCTTAATTTTTTGAGATATGGATCAATTTCTTTTGATGGAATTTTAATATTTAGGTCATGCTCAATAAAAGCAAATAAATTATTTAATACAAATGTCTTTTCTACTAATACTCCTCCAAAATCAAAAAGAAAGTGTTTAATCTTATATAATTTAACCTTTTGTTTTTTGAATATTAAAGATTTCGCGTAGTCATATTCGTCTGAACCAGGAGAATTGTTGGCCGAATTCATTTTTAATGTAAAAATTCTATACCTCTTTTTTTAAACTTTTACTCCGTTTTATTTTTTATTTGTTGATATCTATCCAAAATCAAATTACATACTTTCGAAACGGGATCAGTATTATGTTTCCAATTTGAAAATTCAGGAAAGGTTCCCGCATCTACAACGTATAATTTATCAGTGTTGTTGTCTCTTATAAGATCTAGGTGGCCAAATAAAAGATTATATTTATTCTTCCATTTCATTATATATTCTTCCATCTCACTATCAGAATGAATTAATTTTACCTTGTCGTGTTCGTTTGCTAAAGGTTTTTTTTCACAGATACAGATCTCATTGCCTATAAAGTATACTAAGTAGTGAGTGCCTTCAATAAACTTTTCTAAATAAAGATTCTTTTCGTCAATATCATTAAAATCGTGAAAAGAATTAATAATTTTCGCTCCCTTACTTCCAGAACCAAAAAGTGGTTTTAAAATAAGTGGTAAATCAGATGTTTTTAATTGACCTTTTAAAGTATCAATAGTTCCCATAAAAACATTTGGAAGTAAGAGATTAGTATTTTTAATAGAAAAGTAAGATTCAATTCGATTTTTATGTCGATAACTAATATCTGTACTTGGGATAACGGGAACATTATTCGCTTCTAAAAAATAACCCGCATAGAGATAAAATAGATGCTTAGATTTTAATATGTAAAAATCGTTTACTAAGAGAGCATCATTAATGCATAGATTGCTAGCAGTATAAATATTCACTGCGTGTCCTTTTTTTTCTAAGTAAAGCTTGATTTTACCAGTGAAATTTCCTGTTCTTTTTGATAGTATTCCAATTTTCATTTTATTTGTTAAACTTAATTTTTAGCTTGTTTAATTAAATAGTCTCCAATAATTTTTGGACCGTTTTTTATGTAATTAAAATTGGGTGACGAATTTATGTCTGTCATGAAGTAATTTCCATCTTTTGATTTTAAGAAATCCATAGAACTTATTTTTAATCCTGTCGTTTTTAAAGCTTTTAAGGCCATCTCTCTCAGTTCTGGTATTTCTTTGATCTTTCTTCTAGATTTCATCTTATCTGGATCGATTAAAATAGGGATTTGTTTGTAATAAAATAAGTCATCACCTAAGCAATATACTTTATATTCCCATTTACTTTTAATAAATTCTTGGTAATAGAGATAGGAGTACTTTGCTTTCTCTCCATTTACTTCGTCTAATGCTCTTTGATCGGTTACATTTAAGTACCCGTTAATTCTTTGAATTTTGGGGCTAAAAGCATAGTTCTTTTGATCTATGATATTTTTTATAATATAATCATTAAAAGGCGGAAGTAATCCTTTAGCGTTTAAAGTAAAATTAGGGACCCGTATTCCAGATTGTCTTAATAATGTACTATTTAAAAACCTATTACATGCTAGCCATATTCCTTTTGATGAGTTAATAACTGGAATATTCGTTTCTCTTTCAATCAACTTTACTAGATTTAGTACTAAGTCACCTTTAGCTTTGACAAAAAAAATATCCTCTTTAAAATCAAAATTAGAATAATCTAATAGATAATCTTCTTCGAGATATATAGAAACTTTAATTGTGGTCTTAAAATATCTTAGTAACTCTGAAAGTTTTTTTTCTAAGTGATACCTATCTGTTATGAGCCCGATATTTGTCAATAATTTAACCAAAATAGTCCTTATTGTTGAAAAATAATATGTTTGATCGTTTAAAAAAATTTAATTTCAAACAAAATACTTAAATGACTAAAAATACGCTCAAACAATACATTTATATACTATGGTTTGCTTTTAAAAAATCAAATTAATAGGGTTTTTTAAATGGCGAGTAATATAAAAAGGAAATATGTAGGAGCCATTTGTAATAGGGATCTTGAGGTTTTAGAACATATCAAGAAATTCCTATTAAAAAATTACAATATTTATGTAGTCAATTTAATGAAAAATGGACATGAAAATTTTAATGAAAAATATTTAGAAAAAAGATTGAAAAAATACCCTGTTTCTTTTTTGATTGTTAAACTTACGACCCAAAAATCTAACGAAAATATCTATAAAGTTATTAGAAATGTTTCTCCAAATATCCCAATTCTAAATTCTTTAAATTCTGTCCAAATTTGTGAAAGTAGAACAAACACTTTTGAATTTATCAAGAATAGTTGTAAGAAAATCCTAATACCATTCACTTATTATACCAAACAAGACGCTTGGAAAGTGTGTCAGAAAGGTACTAATATTATCGTTAAGTTGAACTCACATAACATACCAGAGTTACCTAAAAACGATAGAATTATTGGAATTGCTAAGAACTCGAAAGAATTAGTTGAACTGACACAAAGCTATAACGAGAGTGAGTTATTTTTACAAGAATATTTAGGTGAGCATGATATTATCTATAAGGTATATGTTATAGGTAATTGGGTTGTTTCTATTACTTCGCATAATCGCTTACAAAAAAATAAAGATTTATCTCCATTAGAACTAATCCATATTAGAGTTCCTGTAGACGAGCGATTTAAAAGAAGGATTATAAGATTAGGACGAAAGTTTGGAATGTCTATTTTTGGATTAGATTATATTATGACTGAAAAAGGTCCTTCCATTGTAGACGTAAACGACTTCCCAAGTTTTAGGAGTATACCTGAAGGACTGAGTCTGGTTTCAGATCACATTTATAACTCGATAAATATGAGAGAAACTTACCGAAGTGCGCTTATTAGAGCAAAAAGTTAAATATGTAAGTGAAAAAAAGTTCCTTGAGTTTACCTTTCCCTTTTATTTTCTATAAACTCTACAAGGCGAATTTTTGCTTTGTAATCCTCTAATTGTTCTGGAGGATGTTTATTAAAGAAAGAGCAAGCTGAGTGTAGAACACCTCCAACTTTGCGGTCTTTAGCGATTTTAGAAACTCTAATACAATCTGCTATTACTCCCGCAGAATTATTTCCATCTTCCACAAACATCGTAATATCAACCCTAACTGGAGCACCTCCAAATATTCGACCTTCTAATCTCATATACGCTTCCTTTTGATTCTTTAAGAAAGGAATATAGTCTGCAGCTGAGATTTGGCATTCTACAGTGTCTTTATTTTGAAGTTTTGCTACAACTGCTTCAGTTTTAGATTGACGTTTTCCTTCTTCATAAACTAATTTTCCATTTGCTCTTGGAGTTAATAAATTACAAAAGTCTGACGATCCTCCCCAATCTAATTGAATTGTGCGATCGAGGATTGCTCCTCTCATAGGAAAGAGATTTGCTAATGAGCGATGAATAATAGTAGCGCCTATCTGAGATTTAACATCGTCACCTATTAATGAAAGGGATAAATCTTCGGCTTTCTTTACGATTTCAGGGTTCTTAGCTACATATGAAGGCATCCCATTAACAACACAGGCGCCCGCATTGAGAGCTACCATAGCATAAAAATCCACTGCTTTATGACTTCCAGTAGGAAGTAAAATTACTACAACATCAACATCTCTCTTTTTTATCTCTTTAGAAACATTAGAATCCAGCTGATTATCATCAACAGGAACAATATGTTTTATATTACTATTTAATCCATCCATAACTGAACCCTTTATTACTGGAGCATTTAGAAAACCAGGTTCAAATAGTTTCATATTACAATTTGGTTCAATAAAAATAGCTTCACTTAGGTCTTTTCCTACTTTATTTGAATTAACATCAATGCCTAGCACAAAGTTTATATCGTTAACGCTATATTGAGTAATTTCTGGTAATAACCCTATGATATTATCTGGATTTTTCTTGTAATTTTGTACTCCTTGTACTAAAGCAGAACAAACATCACCACAGCCAATAATGCATACATTAATTTTGTTTGCCATGATATTTTCTATAATTAAATGATACTATTTAAAACATTTTAAAATTTTTGAGAATTATTTCTAAGCCAAATTACTAAGAATATCACCAATTTCTATGATTGATGTATTAAAGGGTAAAATGGTGAATGATTTGAAAATTTAGATAAAATTATTAAATTCTTGAATATAAATTTTATTCAATCTTAAACCATAACAAAGAGTTAAGTAATCTTGAATATTGAACAAAAGAAAATCTATTTTGTATTATCACCCCATATTAATTATTATCATTCCTATAGAGGAGATTCAAGAGGGGACACCGGTTTTGGTAAAGATCTCAAAATGATGAGAGGAATTCTTAATGAATTAGATAAAATTGAAGATGTAGGTTTTAAATTTGGAAATATGCGAATTACTTGGGATTATGGTGATACATTTTGGTCTATACAACTGCAGAAAGAATTTCAACAAGATGTACTTGATAGAGTTATTGAAAGGTGTAAAAAGGGGAAAGATGAAGTTCTAATTGGTTCTTGGGGTAATGTTGCTCAACCAATCTTAGATACTGAAGAATTTATCCAACAGTATAAATGGTTCTTAGAAAATTCAATGGGTATCGGTGTAAATCAATTATTTCCCGGAAGAGTAGCTCCATATGCTCGCACACAAGAGACGATGTTTACACAAGGTATGATAGAATTATATAATAAATTGGGAGTAGAGGGTATATGTATTTATTACTCTATGTATGGATTTGATGTAGCACGACCTTTCATTAATCCCCGATTAGACTGGAATCAGAGATATGGTGTAGTTAAATTTAATTCAACTATTACAGATGCTTCTTGTTTAATGATACCAATGTATGGATTTGGTGACATTCTTGACTATTGTTCGATTAAGAGATGGTTTGAAATCATTAGACAAAAACAAAAGAGTGGAGAAATAAGTGGGCATGCTCTAATATTCCTAAATTTCGATATGGATTATGAAAATTGGATTGGTTTAAAATTACCTAAATTTTTAAGCTGGATGCCAAACTCAAGAGGTTTAATGGAGTTTGCCGAAGCAGTAGACCAATATGATTATGCTGAATTTACTAACCTTTTAGATATTATACCCAAATTGAAGATACAAGGTGAAACTTTATTAAGAGAAGATGTTGCTGATGGGATGTTTAATGGATATTATAATTGGGCTCAAAAATTTAATAATACAAAATTCTGGACTATAGGGCAAAGTGCTAGGTGGTTAAAATGTGTATCAGATACCTTAATCTCTGAAGGTCTAGCTAAGAATTCTAAATCTGAAATTAATAATTTTTTAAGAAACCCTAACGATTCTGCTGACTCGTACTTAAAAAGTAAAATTCTTTTTGCCTCAACGACTAATTTTGGCATGGCAATGCCATTTCTTCATTCAGACAGACGTAAAACCGCTATGAGTTATGTATTAAAATCTTTTATTGCATCAGAAAAAGCTGTAAATTTAGCAACGCGAGAAATGATAAAAACAATTAATAATGATTATGGTAAATTTAAATTTATTATTTCAATTACTCCAATAACAAATAGAGGAATTTCAGAAAAAGAGAAGATTTCCGTGGATAGTTCAATATTAATTCAATTAGAGCTACCATCAAATTTTAAGGATCAGTTAATAAAACAAGGAAAATTTTTAAAATTATTAAATCTAAGCTCAAACGAACTCTTAAAATCATATTCCGTTTATAATAATGAATCTGGTCTAAAATTAGAAGCAATTATACCAAAATCAGCTTTCTCTCAAAATGACATGAAAAATGCTATTTTTTCAATAAGTTTTTCAGAATCAAGACCTCAAATCAATAATCAAGAATTGATTGCAACCAAAACTTTCATGAAAAATAAATATATTGCTCTGGAGTTTAATAATAAAGGTAAAATCAATTCCTTTAAATTCAATCATGTTGAGTTTGGTTGCCCAAAATTTTTAGAGTCATCAATTAATTTTTATAAATCAAATAAAGGGAAAATGCATAATTCAGATATAGATGAGATAATTATTCAAAGAGATGGAAGTGACGGTTTTTCTGCTTCCATTAAAATTAAAAGCGAATTTGAAATTGAAAAACATTATCGAGTTTATTCTGAAAAGACTATTAAATTATATTCAGAGCTACCATACTTATTTGTAGATGTATTAATGCATGTCCCTGAAATTAAAGGCGAAACTACGAACATAGGAAAAAGTGATGGATCATCTTATTTTGTTGAAGAAAAGTACAATAAGAAATGGAAAGAGATTATGCCATGTGAAATAAGATCCAATATTCTAGGAACAAATAAAGCACTAAGAATTTGGAAAAAGAATTTTCTGGGTAATGTGGATTACTTTAACCTTGATATGAAAGAAGTAGATCCTAAAAATGCAGATATTGATTGTTTAGTTGCTAATATCTCAGATGGATGGATGGCTTTATCTAATCAAGAAAAAGGTCTTCTTATTGGTTTCGATTCTTTAAAAGCAGCAAACTTCGCATTTTCTCCATTAAAATTTAAAGATAAAGGATTTGGTGATATTAAAATGAAAGGACAACAGATCAGAATAAATCCTTTTGGTACATATTATGGTGAGGTTTTTCATTATTGGACCGAAGGGAATGGTCATGCTCAAAAAATTACTGCAAATTTAATAGGAACAAATGAATCTACAGCCCCCACTTTTAGTGGTAAAACAATCTCATTTAATTTATTATTATCGCCTTATATTGGTGATTCTCCTCCTAAGGTAATACAATCATTTGCTGATCATTTTTCGTTTAAACCATTGATATTAATGCAAAAAAAAGGAGACCTTAAAGATTATAATGATCTTAAAAAATATGCTAATCAAGCAGAAAGGATAAAACAAGATTTTGAACTAAAAGAAGTAATGAAAATGTCATATATTGATTGGGTAAGAAATGTGAATAAAAACTACGATCCTTCCATTTCTAAAGTGAGTTCCTCAAAAGGATTGGGAATTCCTCTTGGAACCATATTAAGGGTTTTAATTGATGGGATTAAAGGAAGATAGATATAAAGATATAAATTAATATTAAAAAAAAATCGTGAAATTAAAATGGAGGATAAGATGCGTGCTTTAATATTTCCGGAGCCATGGGTAGTTAAATTAATAGACATTGAAATACCCAAACCTGGACCAAGGGATGTTTTAGCACAAATAATTTCTGTTGGAATCTGTGGCAGCGATGTTGGGATATTTGAAGGAGGTCATTGGATTTCTGCTCATGAACCTGGTGGACACGGGCATGAAACTGGCGCTATCGCTGTAGAAGTAGGAAAAGAGGTTCAGACTATTTCAGAAGGCGACCATTTAGCGCGAATGGGTCAAGGGTATGCAGAATACTCTACTCATGTAAATGTTATCGGACATGGTAAAGATGAACTTGTGGAAGCATTACCAATCGTTAGAAATGATCTTACAATGGATGAAATTTCATTTGCTGATGCAGTTGGTTGTGCAATTAACTGTTATGAAAGGGCAGAATTCGAAAGAATCGAATGTGAGAAAAAAGCGATTGTTTTAGGATTGGGTCCTATCGGGTTAATTCTTACTCAAATATTATTAAAAAATGGAATTGAAGTCGCAACTTCAGAACCTTATCACCATAAAAGAGACTTATCTTCGCATTGGGTCCAAGCACATTAGAACTATTACTAGGTGTCGCGATTGCATTTCCCGTTGTATTCATAGCAACAATAACATTAGGTAGGATGGCAGATAAATTTGGAAGAAGAAAATTTGTCCCATTATCCATTATACTTGTTAGTATTGGATACTTCCTAATGCCATTTTCTACTATAGGTCAAGCAGAACCAAATATTATAATATTTATGATTTCTTTGCCATTTGTATTAGTTGGAGTATTATCATTATTGATACCTTTTAATACATGGGCTCAGGACTTACTACCAGTATATAAACGTGGAAAGTTCACTGGAATCTTAAATATTGTAAATACAGTATCACAAATCATTGGTTCATTCGCTGGAGGTTTAGTCGCTACATTTTTTGGCCTTCCATGGATATTCGTTCTTGGGCCTGTCTTTTTTATTGGTTCTATTCCACTTTTCATGAAAGTAAAAGAAACTGTAAACAGAGAATAATATAATAACTAAATAGAACTTCTGTTTTTTTTATTTTTTTTGTGGTTCTACAATTATTTTTATCCACTTCTTACGATCATAGTATTTAAATGCATTAACAGCTTCTTCTAGTGTTATTCTTTTAGTAACTAATTTATCTAAATCTAAGGATTTAGTAGCAATTAAATCTAGAGCTTCTTTCCAATAATCCTTATCTGCTTTTGAATTTACCATTGCTTCAGGATAAACTAATTCTACACCTTTTTTTCTACAACTTACATATGGAATATATTGCATTTTTTGAGCTCCAAATACAATAACTCTAAAGCCAGGTTTCACTAAGTCTATAGCATCAAGAAGAGTATCATTATGTCCGACCATTTCAAATACAGCGTGGGCTTCACCAAAATTTTTTTTAATCCCATTAATTCTATGATAATACTCAACTTATTTTTTTTTTGATCTAAATTATAAACTCTATCTTGAAGGTTCATTTTATGACAAAGAAACAAATATGCCCACACTGCGGTCTTAAATTCATTAATTTATCGAAACATAAATGTAAAAAACAACCGAAAGAAGAAAAGATAAATACAAAAAAGAAAATTAAAAGCACTAAGAAAACTAAAACTCCCGAGAAAAAGAAATCTACAAAAAAGAAATCCACTATTTAAAGAGCTTTACCGTATTACAAAAAAAAATAGAGGACTCTGGTCTTTAGAAGCAGAGAAATATTTATTGTCAAA
>JABUBL010000345.1_pt1 | contig 13360 bp, 18 predicted proteins | sample 7240371 | NCBI WGS metagenome assembly JABUBL01 (sample SAMN07256343, study PRJNA390944) | subsurface metagenome | isolation source: Methane hydrate marine sediment | place: Pacific Ocean: Eastern North Pacific, ODP site 1244 | collected 2002
TATGGGACCAACTAGCTTTGAGACCTTAGGTCATTACTCCGTTTCTGTCGCTGCTTATACTTCTTGCTTTTTGTCTCGGAGCTGGTAATAATCATGCATCCGGTAGCCCTCTGGGGTTAAAACCCAGACCCTTCAGTAATTTGGGGTCTGGCGGGGCTAGTGCTTTTTGCCCATTTAATTAGGCACTTACGTGGCCTAGCGGGGCTAGTGCCTGAAAACGCCTTATTGGAGCTTATTCGCTTTTATAACTTTTGCCGCCATTTAAGTGTCGTCATACCGTGGTCTAGCGGGGCTGATGCCTCTTTTGCTTCTATAAGCTTCATATAGCATTTAATTGCTATAGACGGGGGCTAGTGCCTGAAAGCGCCTATTTGCAGCCTCTCTTTCTCCATTTAATGGTCTAGCGGGGTTGATGCCTCTTTGGCTTTTATAAATTTCATATCCCATTTAACTGGGTTACAGCGGGGCTAGAGGCATTTTACTACACTCTCTCCAGAGAAAGTCAATCCTTTCCCTAGACCCGCTAAAGTACGCCGAACCGTAGCATAATGTCTTCCATTTTTGCCGACATTTTGCCGACAAACTGTTTAGCACCCAGTAGGACAGGGTGGCATTGCTAGATACAAAAGTCGGTTTTCGCCTCGGCAGGGCAGCACTGAATCGTATCTGGGGGGACTGGGTGGCACGGCTACTCACGCTTTTCGAGAGCGACACCATAATTGGTGTTAGACACTCCCCACAAGAAGTAAAAGTGCTTCCTAAAAATTCTTCCCCTTGACCTCCTGCCCCCCTTGACAAACACCCACCGTTGTGCCCATAATATGGAGTAGAGATGGCATTTATCAGAGTTAAGCGACACGGCAACCGTGAATACTACTACCTTGTTGAAGGCAAGCGAGAGGGTAAGAAGGTGAGACAAAAGGTTATCAAGTATCTAGGCACAGAGCGCCCGACAAAAGAGCAAATAGAAACTATGATAAGGAGAATCAAAGATGAACGACAAAGATCAGAAGCTACTCAGTAACAAAACCGGAATCGACAAAAATGCCAATCATTACCTTATACCGTATGTGGACAGCGGTTTGCCAATTGTCACCACACAAGGAGAGGGGTCAAGCAAGCCTATAAGCCGAGTTCTGTATCCCTCCCAAACGGGAAGGACGATGACCATCTATCTAGCCCTGATGTTGCCATCAGGGTCGAGCGACCAACCCGGGGAACAGGCCGGGCGTCCCTCTGTCCCTCTATTTGGTCTTGCTCCGGATGGGGTTTACCCAGCCGACTGGTCACCCAGCCGCTGGTGAGCTTTTACCTCACCATTTCACCCTTACCCTTCAGCCGAAGGGCGGTATGTTTCTGTGGCACTTTCCGTAGGGTTACCCCTCCTGGGCGTTACCCAGCATCCTGCCCGGTGGAGCTCGGACTTTCCTCCCTGATATTCCAGGGCGGCCACCCGGTTTACTTGACCCACTTATAGTGTAGTATGCGAAATATTATTAGTCAATGATTAAGTCCAAGGCAGTGTTTGTCAGCTTATCAGCCTCAGCGTTTTGCTCACGTGGGATATGGGTTATAGTAAAACCTTCCAGCAAGCCCTGCAGCTGCTTTACCTGTTGATATAATGGTCTAAGAGCCGCGTTCTTTACTCGGTATCGGCCGATGATTTGCCTCACCACTAACTCTGAATCCGAATTTATCTCGACATGTGTGGCACCCAACTTGATGGCTTTTTCCAGAGCAGAAATGATAGCTTTATATTCTGCCTGGTTATTAGTTGCTATGCCAATGTACCGAGAAATGCAATCAATAAGTTTGCCTTGTTTGTCCTTTATAATGGCACCTATAGCCGCTGGTCCCGGGTTAGGTTCAGCAGCACCGTCAGTAAATATTACCACTCTTTTCGTTTTCATCGGCTCCTCAGGGCAGGAATAAGATACGCCCACAGCTACCACATTGCATCAGGTCACCGCTTCTTGCCTGCTGCAGTTCACTAAAAGGCAGTGATATCCGGCAGCCGCGACATATCCCCTGCTCTACCTTAGCCACGGCCTGCCCCTTTTGTTTCTTGAGTCTGTCATAAACCTCAATTGCTTGAGGGTCAATTTCGACTGATAATAGCTGTCGCTTATGCCTAAGGTCGGACAGCTTGCTTTTGAGCTTTTCTATGTCAGCAGATAGTTGCTGTTGTTGATTATGCCACTCAGCTTCCAGCTTCTTAAACTCACCACTTGCGGCAGCAACACTGGCTTCAGCCAGCTCAACTTGGTCCATTATTTCCAACGCGCCAGTCTCCAGCTGGTCGCGCCTGGCTTTTAGCATATTAACCTCATGTTGAAGACTAGTCAGTTCTTTGGGATTCTTTATCCGACCACTATAAAGTTGCTCCTCTGCAGTGGTGATTTTACCTACAATGTCATCAATCTCCCACTCAGTAGAATGTTGCTGGTGTCTCAATTCATCCAATCGCTGTTGCCCTGAGGCAACTCTGGTCTGAGCTCTGATTACCGCCTGACTTTCCCCTAACTGGCCGGTCATTTGCCTCAGTGCCTGCTCATTGGACTCAAGTTCAAGGTCAACCTCTTGTAACTGATAAAGTTGTTTAGCAACACCCATTTCCAGCCTATTCTACAATAATAAAGAAGTCATGACAAAATCTTGTAGTCTTAATAGAACATTTGTGCTATTATTTGTTAGGCATATCTAGAAAATGGGGGACAATATGAGGCTATTGAGGTTAGCCGTAGAAAAACAGAGGTGGGACCTGGCCGCCCACACCATTGTTCTGGCCACTGCCAGGACTCTGAATAATGGAGAAAAAGCACATGCCAACAAAAGCAAAGGGAAAAAGAGGCGCCCCAAAGGGCAATCAGAACGCTAGGAAGCCCGGCTTCTACGCCAAGGTTCTTGATGAGGCAGAGCAGCTTGATTTTGAGCTGGCTGCTGGCGTTAACGGCATTGATGATGAGATTGCTTTATTGAGGGTTAAGATTAAGTCGATTCTGGAAAAAGACCCTGAGAATATAAAACTCATTATGCAGGCGACCAATACCCTGGCGAGGCTGGTTAAGATTAGCTATAAAATGACCAAGGAGCAGAGGAAGGGGCTGAAGGAAGCAATAGGCAATGTGCTCAGAGATGTCGCCCTGCCACTGGGGATTGGGATCGGGGCGAGTATTAGTAAGTAGGGGATTAGGGAACCCCATCCCCCTTTATCCCCCTTCCCCTTGGTAAGGGGAAGGGGGAAGTAAATATATAAGAGAGGCTCCGCCTCTCTTTAACTCTCCTCATTTTAAGGGGAAGGGGGAGGGTTACGTTAGAGGGACTTCGTCCCTCTAAAACTCCCTGTGAACATATTTGGAGGCTGATGCCCCTCTTAAACACTCCAATAGGAGAAGAGGGAATTATGATTCCCGAAGGGGCTAACGCCCCTTCGGGCTTCCCCATTACTGTGAGGTAGTGACAAAGGGGTGTCCAAGAGGGGTGAAACCCCTCTTTATGAAATCATTCCCCCTCCCTTTCTAAGGGAGGGGGATAAAGGGGGTGGGTTCCCCCCAATAAATATTAAAAGGGGGTAAGGCTAATAAACACTCCCGGTATAAACAGGCTGCGTCCCTACCAGCGGGAAGTGGCGCTGGCGATACTTGACAGCGTCTTCGGCAGGAAAGGGCTTACCTTCTCCGTGGAAATGGCACGGCAGGGAGGTAAAAATGAGCTGTCCGCCCAGCTTGAGCTTCTCCTTTTGACCCTATATATGGCGGAGTCGCAGAACCTGGTGAAGTGCTCCCCTACCTTCAAGCCGCAGACAGTTATCTCTATGGCGCGGTTGAAGGACAGGCTAAACGACGCCGGTTTTAACGGCATCTGGGTATCCGAGCTTGGCTACGTCATCAGGCTGGGCAATGCCCGGGCTATATTCCTGTCGGCTGATGAATCAGCCAATGTGGTGGGCAACACTGCCCATATACTCCTGGAAGTAGACGAGTCGCAGGATGTCAGCAAAGAGAAATACTCCAAGGAATTCAAACCCATGGGCGCCACCACAAACGTCACCACCGTCCACTATGGCACCACCTGGGACGATTCCACGCTGCTGGAAGAGGTGAAGCAGACAAACCTTGAGATGGAGAGAAAGGACGGCACCAGACGCCACTTCAGATATGACTGGGAGGAAATTGCCAGGTATAATCCCGATTATCTGGCATACGTTGAGGCGGAGAGGGAGCGCCTGGGAGAAAATCACCCGCTTTTCCTGACCCAGTACCGGCTCCTGCCCATCCATGGTGGCGGCGGTTATCTAAGTCCCCAACAAAGGGCACAGCTAAGCGGAGAGCACAGTCGAAAGCACCAGCCCGACCGCACCAAGTTTTACATTGCCGGCATTGACCTAGCCGGCGAGGCCGAAGATGCCGAGGACGCCTATCTGCGAGGACTGAAGCCACGCCAGGACTCCACGGTGGTCAGCATCGGTGAGCTGGACTTCTCTGCTTGCGGCGGGGTCATCAAACAACCACGCATCAATGTTGCGGAACACTACTGGTGGACAGGCAGAAAACACCCCGAGCTCTATCCCCAGCTGGTTGATATCCTCAAAAATGTGTGGCACTGCCGGAAGATAGTGGTTGATGCCACCGGGGTTGGTGAGCCGGTAAGCTCGTTCCTCAGGCAAGCATTGGGCGGCAGGGTCTCTCCGTTCACCTTCACCCAGCGGTCGAAGTCGGAGCTGGGCTTCAACCTGCTAGCCGCCATCAACTCGGGCAGATTAAAGGTTTATACTGGTGACGGCTCAGCGGAGTACAAGGAGTTCTGGCTGGAGATTGAAAAGGCCAAGAGCCAGTACCGGGCAAACCAGACAATGAACTTCTACGTTGACCCGTCGCAGGGGCACGACGACTTCCTAATGAGCCTGGCACTGCTGGTGGAAGCGGGCAATCAATACGTGCCGAGGGGGGCAAGGGGGAGTTTACAGAATGCTTAAGAGGGGCGTCATATCAAATAACCAATTAGCTAACGCCTTGGGCTTTTTCCCAAGCTCTGGCTTCATCCTCTGTTTTAAGGCCGCCGACTTGGACTATATGGCCACTAGGCCATTTCAGTTGATGCTCCTCTTCACGCCTCGCAAGGTCTTGGGTGATGCCCTTGTGAACAATTCTGTCGCCGACCTTGAAATAATAAGTATACCAATTTCTTTCCCCGACCATAACACACCTCCTCTATTGCGAATTATACTACTAAAACAGGTGATGTCAGCCAGTAAGGAGTGGGATTATGACATCTTTGACAACTATAATGATGAATATTATGGCAACAAGGATGGTTATTACCCATAGTAAAACTTGTGCTGGCATGATTCGCACCCCCTCTAATGCGAATTATACTACTAACATAGGTGGTGTCAAGGAAATTTATGGACAAAACAGGGACAATTAGGGACAAAAACTTGACAAAATGTGTAGCATACATGCTACCCTAATAATAGGGCTAACATTTTCACGGAAATGTTAAGGGGAGATGAGATGAAAATATACGGCTATTTATTCAAAATCGCATTTGAAAAGGGGGAGTGGGGTTATGCGGCTTATGCCCCTGGTGTAGGTGGAGTTTACGAGGAGGGGGCAACAAGGGAAGAAGCAATATCTAATGCTTATGAAGCAGCTCGCGCCATTATTGACACACGCATAGAACAGAACGACCCTATTATTGAGGATAGCTCCGATATCAAAGTGCTAACTGCTATACCTAACTTAGAACAGTTAACTACTATTAGAGATGTAAGAGATAGATATATTGCTACCCCACGATGCCTAGAGCTTGCAAAGGTGTAGTTAAGTTTTAGAAATGGAATTTCCGTTCCCAAAGAAAGAATGGACCAAGCAAGAAAAGCAACAATTCAGAAACCTCACTAAAATTGATTTAATTAAGCTGCTTGACAAAGATGAGCGCTGGGATTTCAAAGGGGTAAAGGGAAACAAATATACTTATCATAATTCGCAAATCAAACCACCTTATAACTACTTAACAATTCATTACCACAGAGAGGGATACAGGAATATAGGGTTACTACTAGATATACTCAACCAGTGGTGTTGCACTAGAGACGACTTTAAGCGTTGGAAGGTGTTTAAGAGGGGCTGACGCCCCTCTTTTTTATATAAAATCCCCCTCTCCTTGATGGGGAGAGGGGGAGTGGGGTGGGGGTTGACAAGACTAACAGTGAGGGGGATTAATACTATGGAACTTAAATATGACAGAATAGCTGATGCTATATATATAAAGCTGAGTAATATGCCATACGCATATGGCAAGGATTTGGATGATTTGAGGCGCATTGATTATGATGCTGATGGCAACCCAAGGGGTATAGAATTGCTTTGTGTCAGTGGGGGCGTGGATGTAATTGACCTTCCAAATTCAGAAGAGATTGCACGGATGTTAGTGGACAAGCGCATTAAGGTTTTAGCGGGATAAAATAGGAAGAGGATTTCCTTTCTATAAAACCCCATCCTTATCAAAAGGGAATCCTGCCTTGCCAGTGTTTAAGAGGGGCTTAACGCTCCTCTTTTTTTAATAAAATCCCCCTCTCCTTGATGGGGAGAGGGGGGCTGAGTAAAATTTACAAAGATGTTCACTTACCCGTAGTCTATAACCAGTTTAGACCCGTTATCACCATCTTCAACATCCAGGGTTACCCCCTTAAGACTGGCGGCAAGTCCTCGCTCAATGATTAAAACTGTTGAGCCATCATTTTTCACCAGCTCATCACCCGGCATCTCTATGTCTACACCTAAACCCAACTTTCCCTGACCCCTATCCATCAGCCGGAGACGCCCCTGAGGTAAATCTACGTTTGCAGCAAGTATTTCTTGTAATGCCTGTTTAGCCCGCTCTGTGTTATATAACGGTGAAACCAGGTTCTGGTTAGTTTTGCCAACCCATAGCTTCACAGCATAATAGAAGCTAACAAATACCTTTATTCTTGCCCCATATAAACTCCCCCTCTCTTTGATGGGGAGAGGGGGAGGGAGGGGTATGGTTACCAAAATTATTAATAGTAGGCAGTTCTCCTGCCCAGCAAGTAGCCAACGATAAAGAGCAAGAGTCCACCGAGCCCAATCAGTACATACAAAAGCCAGTCAGGTAGACCAAAGGCTTCGGCAATATAGAATGTGCCAGGACCCGTCCAGTCCCCTTCATTGGAGGCAGCATCTATGGCTCTTATCCTCCAGAAGTAAGGGGTTTCCTGAGCAACCAACATTGACTCTTCCCCTTCAGTGACGGTGTATTCTGATTCAGTAAGCTCTTCCTTCTCCAGCACGATAGAAGCCGCCGAGAAATCGGTGCTGGTAGCAACCTGGAGGGTATAGGTTACCGGGGTGCTTTCATCATCAACATCCTTCCAGTCAAAAGATATCGGTGGTTTTACGCTAACCCCCAATTCCGGTAATAGCGGTGACGGCACTTCTGGCGGCGTCGACTCCACAACAAAGGGAAGCTCGTGGGTATTGGTGCCATCACTGAGGGTTATGGTGTGGTCTCCATACTTACTGGGCGGGACTTCAAAGGCAACGATGAACATTCCGTCACTATTGGCGGTAATTGTAGCCAATTCCTCATCATCATACTCAATGGCTACTGTTCCATCAGCTTCAAACCCGGTGCCGACGATGCTAATAGAAGCACCGACGGGACCATCGGACGCGCTGATGCTGGCAGTGGTGGCTGATATGGGAGGTGCGGGGGCTGGAGACGGGGATGGAGTTGGAGTTGGGGATATTGAGGGGTCAGAAGTTACAGTGAACTTTGCTGAGTCCGTATTCTCGTCTTCATCCTCAACTTCCACATCGTAGATATCGGTCCCCAATTCAGGCACGGTGAAGGTAGTATCAAAGCTGCCTTCCGTACTCGTGGTTGCCGTCGCCAGTCCAGCATTATAAAAGTAGATGACAACTTCCTGCCTTCTGCCGAAGCCGGTGCCGCTAACGGTTACTGTGGTGTTGGCCGAGCCTGATAGCGGGTCAAGGAATATCTCGGGCTCTACGGTAAACTCAGCCTCAACTTCATTGTCGGATACGGTAACGGTGATAGTATGGTCACCAGCAGTACTTTCTGGAATGAGGATAACAGCAAGGAATTCACCGTCATTGTCAGTTTCATCATCGCCGTCTTCTATGTCAATCTCATCACCGTCATATTCAATGGAAATGTCCTCTTCGCTGCTAAAGTCGGTGCCGGTAATCTCCACCTCAGTGCCTGCCGGACCGTCATCAGGGTCAATATCAATCTCGCCGCCGACTACCGTAAATTCGGCATACGCTCTTATGTCGGGGTAGGGGTAATGACAAACATAGACATAGTAGGTGCCAGCTTCCACGTCTTCATCATCATCGCCATCATCGAGTTCATCGGGCACGTCGAAGGTAGTCTCAAATGCCCCGTCTTCGTCAAGCCACACGCCTTCCTTCAGTTTCTCGTAGATAGTGACGTCGTCATCAATGTCGTGCACCGTGCTGGCTTCTTGGCTGGAGAAGTAGACATTAGCATATTTATCAGTCGTGTCAGAGCTTGCATTGAAACCCTCGCCAACAACGGTAATCCTGTCGCCGATTTTACCTTCATCTGGATCAAGGTCGACGAATCTAGTCTGGGCAGCCACCGGTACGGCTACCACCAGCAAGGACAGGATAATGGCTATACCAAATATTCGCAGAATTTTTTTGTATTTCATTTTGTTCCTCCCCCTAAAAGGTATGATTGAATAATTATTGTTGTTGATAGTAAGCGGTTCTCCTCCCTACCAAGAAAGCGATGAAACCGATTACCACAATAGCGAGTCCGACCAAGATATATATCACCCAGCCAGGCAGGGCGAAGGAAAAACCGACATAGAATGACCACGGTGCTGACCACTCACTCTCATTGGCGGCATCATCTATGGCTTTTATCCGCCAGTAATAGGGAACTTCCTTTTTGACTGCCGCCAACTTCTCCTCTTCAGTCAGGGTGTATTCCGATTCGGTCAACTCCTTCTTCTCCAGCACCATGGAGGTGAAATCCCTATCGGAGGCAACCTGGAGGTGATAAGTCATCGGCAGGCTGAGGTTAATAGCATCCTCCCAGTCGAAGTAAGTCTCTGCTTCTGCCTTACTGGCATTGGCTGGTAATAGTAGCATTGGTGTTGGTGGTGCCGCCACATAAAATGACCACGGTGTTGACCACTCACTCTCATTGGCAGCGCCATCTATGGCTTTTACCCGCCAGTAATAGGGAGCTTCCTTTTTGACTGCCGCCAGCTTCTCCTTTTCAGTCAGGGTGTATTCCGATTCGGTCAGCCCCTTCCCCTCCAGCACTATGGAAGCGAAATTCTTATCAGAGGCAACCTGGAAGCTATAGGTTACGGGCAGACTGGGGTCATCAACATCCTTCCAGTCGAAGTAAGCCACTGCACTTGCCTCACCGGCACTGGCCGGCAGCAGGGGCACCGGTGCTGGCGGTGCCTCCCACTCCACCGCAAAGACAAGTTGCCTGGTGCTGACGCCATCACTGACGGTTATAGTATGGTTTCCAAACTTGCTAACCGGGACTTTGAAGGTAACCCGAAAAGCTCCGTTGCCATCAGCATTAATTGTGGTGATCTCCATCTCATCATACTTGATGGTTACCACCCCACCAACCTTAAAGCCGGTAGCACTGACGGTGAGCTCCGTGCCAATACTCCCTACGGTTTTGCTGAGGCTAGCCCCGGCGGCGATGGTAAATCCTACTTCGTCTATATTCCCGTCGGCGTCCTCTGCCTTCACAGTGTAGGTGTCGGACATCATTGCTGGCACATTAAAGGCAACTTCAAAATTACCGGATACATTAGTTTTAGCATAAGATACCAAAGTGTTTTTGAAGTATATGACAACCACGTTTCTATAGCCAAAGCCGGTGCCCTTAATAACTAATATATCACCTATGGCTCCAGAGGTTGAACTAAGGGAAGCCGAAGGAATTACCTCAAACTCAGCTTCAGCGGAGTTATCCTCCGTACTCTCGGCGGTAATCTTATGTTCACCGGCAACGCTGTCAGGAATAATGAAACTGTAACTGAACTCGCCGACAGGAGTAGCAACTTCAGTGCCCAGCTTCTCCTTGGTCCTGTTGTAATAGTAGAAGGTTACCATCTTATCGACATAAAAACCTCTACCAACAATCGTCACCTCAGTGCCAACAGTCCCAGCTTTGGTGTCAAGCTGGATTTTAGTTTCCGCTACAGCAAACAGGCTCTTAGCTAATATAGAGCCAAGTTCACTCTTAATCCTGATCCAGTGCCCGCCGGGTTCAGCATCATCGGGAATATTGAAACTAAAGCTAAAGCTACCTTCTTGAGGAACAACCAGCGGGCTCCCCGCAAATTCCACGCTATCAAAGAATACATGGATTTCATCACCCCTGTAAGATTCGAAGTTTGTTCCGGTTAACGTAACCAATGTTCCTATTGCGCCAGAGGTAGGCGACACGGTAATTACCGGTGCTGCCATAGCCGGCGTGCTGGGTATGACCACCGGCAACAGAGGCAAGATAAGAGCTATTACCAGTATGCGAAAGATTTTACCGTGTTTCATTGGCTAATCTGGACCCCTTTATTTATAGAGTGATACTCTCCGACTCTCCTTCTATTTTATCAGTTTTTTTCTGGCGCCACGATTGGGGCTATAGGTTCCGGCAAAATTATCAAGAATATCTCCACTGATAAGCCAGGTATTATGAATCTTTACCGCCGGCAAATCTCCCTGTCGGCACAGCCGCTTTACCGTCTCTGAATGAATCTTAAGACGGCGACTGGCTTCTATCACATTAAAATAGTTATCCAGTGGTGTCATAATGTTTAATAAATATTACTTTATCAACGCAATTATAACAACTATAGTCACGTTTGTCAAGCCCTGAGGATGAAATTGTCTAGCAACCCCTCACCCTTTATCCCTCTCCCCTTACCAAGGGGAGAGGGAAGGTAATTTTTAAAAGGGGTTCGCCCCTCTTAAACACCCCTACGTTACCAACCCAGAGCAAGGAGAGGCAAAGCAAGGCGAACCTTTAAATATGTTTGCAGGGAGTCTTAGAGGGTGGGCACCAAATAATAAAATCTAAGGGGGTGAGGTAGATAAACAATCTCTAAGGGTGCGCTTCGTCCAGATAACCTTGCAGGATGAGTGCTGCCGCCACAGCGTCGTGTCTGGTCTTCCTATTGGTCTTCCTAACCGTTTGCATCAGGCGCTTGGCCGATGCCGTTGATAAACGCTCATCCCTGAAATCAACAGGGACTTCGGTGTGGTTACACAGCTCCTGAGTGAAGGCTTTTACCTTCTCAGCTTGCTTGCCTACACTGCCACTACTCATAGAAAGCGGCAGACCTACTATAATTTGCCCGACCTGGTTCTGGCTAACAATGTTAATAATAGTCTCTATGTCTGCCTGGTCATCCCTGCAGTTGATAATGGTCAGCGGGCTAGCCAGTATGCCCTGAGGGTCGCTGAGAGCGACGCCAATCCTCTTATCGCCGATATCAAGTCCTAGGCTACGCGTTATAAACCTCCCAAGCGGGTGGGATTTTCTAAATCAGGGTTTTTACCAGGCGAAGGGCTTCGTCTAATTTATCCTTATACTTACCACCCGCCTGAGCTAAACTCGGCTTACCGCCACCGCTACCGCCGGTTACCCCGGCTACTTGCTTTACTATTTCTCCGGCATTATAGCCTCTGGCAACCAAGTCTGAAGTTACTGCGGTCAGAAAAACGGGTCTATCTTCATTAACTGTACCCAGAACTACCACCGCACTTTTGAGCTTATCCCGGATAAGGTCGCTCATCTCCCGCAGAATCTCCAGTCGAGTAGAGGGGACCCTGGCTACTAGCAAGGTTATCCCTTTTACCACCTCGGCTTGACCCAGTAAAGATTCGGCTCTTATCCTAGCCAGTTCTCTTTCCAGAGTTAGCCTTTGCCGGCGCTCTTTATCTAATTCGCTAACCAGACTGGATACCTTATCTGGGACAGCTTCTGTTGAAGATTCCAGAGTCCGGGCAATTTTATCCGTGCTAGACAAAAGCCAAGCAATAGATGCCTCGGCCCCCCTACCGGTAACAGCTTCAATACGGCGCAGTCCGGCACCAATGCTGCTTTCAGCAATAATGTGAAAGAAACCAATCTCCCCGGTTGAGCTGACATGAGTGCCGCCACACAGCTCGGTACTGAACGGCGGCTTGCCGATTTTCAGCACCCGAACCACATCACCATACTTCTCATCAAACAGGGCTATGGCACCTGCTTCTATAGCTTTTTTATATGGAAGCTCCTCATCATATACCGGCCGGTCCTGACGAATTTTCTCATTGACAATATGCTGCACTTTCTCTATTTCCTCTGGCATCATGGCGACCAGGTGGGAAAAGTCAAATCTGAACTGGTCTGGAGCTACCAGTGAGCCCCTCTGCTGGACATGCTCGCCTAAAACCTTACGGAGGGCAAACTGAAGCAAATGGGTGGCGGTATGATTGCGGGCAATGTCAAGACGCCGTTCCCCATCCACCCCAGCCTCCACTTCATCTCCCACCGTGAAACTACCCCTGGTAACCCGTCCCTGATGGACAATAATATCCGTCGGAATTCTAATAGCGCTGGAAACTAAAAATTTCCCGGAAGCACTGCGTATTTGGCCGGTATCACCCGCCTGTCCTCCCATCTCCCCATAAAAGGGGGTGGTTTCCAGGACGAGGCTTGCCGTTTGCCCCTGAGATATCGTCTCTGCGGATGCGCCGTCAACCAGGAGGTCGATGATAACTGACCTGTGCTTGAGGCTATGATAGCCGACAAAAGGAGTGGTTTCATAAGCACGCACCACGCCGGCTCCCTTAAACACGGTTCCCTTGCCCGAGGCGACTAATTCAGCCCGCCTAGCCCTCTCCCGCTGCTTTTCCATCTCCTTTTCAAAACCTTCAGAATCAATAGAAAAACCACTGTCAGCAGCGATTTCTTTTGTCAATTCCTTAGGAAAGCCATCAGTATCATATAGTTTAAAAATTTCCTTACCTGGAAGCTTCGCAAGTTTCTGATATTGCTCAAACGCTTTTAGAGTCTCAGGACTTGGCATAAGCTTTTGTATCTGCTCAAATTCTTGGAAGATTTTAGTACTTGGCATAGCTTTTTGTATCTGCTCAAATGCTTGGAAGATTTTAGTACTTGGCATAGCTTTTTGTATCTGCTCAAATGCTTGGAGGATTTTAGTACTTGGCATAGCTTTTTGTATCTGCTCAACCGCCTGTAAGATTTCACGGCTTGGCATAGCTTTTTGTATCTGCTCAACCGCCTGTAAGATTTCACGGCTTGG
>JABUBL010000347.1_pt1 | contig 13349 bp, 10 predicted proteins | sample 7240371 | NCBI WGS metagenome assembly JABUBL01 (sample SAMN07256343, study PRJNA390944) | subsurface metagenome | isolation source: Methane hydrate marine sediment | place: Pacific Ocean: Eastern North Pacific, ODP site 1244 | collected 2002
TGCCGTCACCATCGAGGACGTCGCGTGGGACGGCAGTGCTTGGGCATATACAGTCAGGACCGCGGACGGCGAGCTCAAGCTTTCGACCGAGGGTGACCTTGCAGGAGATCAAGCAGGAGATTCAACGTTGATAATTGTGGCGGCAATCGTGGTGATCGTCATCGTGGTTGCTGCAGTGTACTTTATTCTAAAGAGAGGAAAAGGAAAACCAGAAGTTAGCCTAGGGACGACGTATGGTTAAACTCTCTGCGAGCAGGGTAATAGTTATACTTTTGATTGTGATTGCAGCAGTGTACATTTTAATTCCCAAGGCACAACCGGAAACAATAGGGTTAAGGGCAGTTCAGGCAATTGACGCTAATTCTCTGGACATCCACCGCACGAAGCTCGATTGGGCATACCAGGTTATAGCCCTCGCCCACGACACCCTCATGACCTTCAATTATGACATGGAATATATCCCCCTGCTTGCGGAGTCATGGGAGAAAGACCCCGATGGGTTATTCATAGATTATCACCTGAGGGAGGACGTGACGTTCCACTGCGGACGCCCTTTCAACGCTGATGCAGTGGTATATTCTATCAGAAGGTGTAGGGAACCATGGTCTGCGCACGCGGATTCTGTGAAAAATGTCTTGGACGCGGAGAGACTCGATGAGTATACCGTAAGGATACATTTGGTGAAGTGGGATAGATGGCTCTACGATTGGTTCGCCACGACTTCGAGTTCAATAGTATGCCCTCACTGTGCCGATGAACATGGGTTGGCTTACGGCGTGAGCGAGTTCTGCGGGACGGGCCCGTTCAAGGTTAAAGAATGGAAGCGGGAGGATAGAATCCTTTTGGAGAGGAACGAGGATTACAGGTGGGGGCCCGAGATCTACCAAAATAGGGGCCCGGCGCATCTCGATGGGATAACCTTTGAGGTCATCCCGACCGATCTCTCTCGAGAGGAGAAATTTAAGAGGGGCGAGGCCGACATGATGATTGGTCTTGCTCCCCGCCCTGCGCTGGTCGAATATTTGAATACGACCGAGGGCGTTGTCTTTATCATAAATGCACGCTCGTCCATGTCGTACGTGGGCTTCAACGTCGGCACGCTCTCACCCGAGATCCAGCAGGGATTAGTAAGCGGTCGCCCATACCCTCCAGGCGCCGGAGATTCTCCCGTCCGCGATGATCCGGAGGGAAAGGGCTTACTCGTTAGGAAGGCGCTCCTGTACGCCACCCACAGGGAGAACTTAGTTCGCTACGCTTGGGAAGGCATGGGCAAGGTAGCTTACGGCCCTCTTACGAGTGTAATATGGGGATATGAACCAGCCACGGAAGACATGTATCCCTACGACCCCGAGATGGCGAGGAACTTGCTCGCCCAGGCTGGCTACGCGGATGGCCTTAAGCTCACGATCTTCACGACCAACTACGAGCCCTACGTGAAAACTGCCGAGGTGTTGAAGGAGCAGTGGAAGGAGGTCGGGGTCGAGCTCGAGATCGAGGTTCGAGTCTTCGACGATATCGAGACCATAATAGCCGATGGCAATCACGACCTATGGATCGGGGGCTGGACTTGGCACAACGCGGACATGATTTGGTGGTACTGGCACACGATTCGAGTACCCCCAGCCTCCAACCGATTCTGGTGGGGCAGTGCGTATGCGGATGAGGTAATAGATAACACATTCGTGATCGATGACGATGTGGCTTATTATGCCATCCAAGAGAGCCAAAGACTAATCATGGAGGATGCAGCGTATTTACCAGTAGTCGAACGCCCGTTCCTCCTAGCTCATTGGGACAGGGTCAAAGATTTTACGATGCATCCTTTGAGCAACTTCATCTGGAAGCACCTTGATACCGTCATAGAGGAATGAGGGCTCGTGCTTAGTTTGACCGCCAATTTTATATCAACGCGATTTTGAATAGTTCGTGGGGAGGGGAAATGCGGTTCATAAGATTCCCCGGAGGCATGTACGGGTTTATACTAAGAAGGCTGCTGCTACTGATCCCCATATTTTTCGCGGTAACTATCGTAGTTTTCATGCTTTTACAGCTGACGGGCGACCCGGCGAGACAAGTGCTGATAGCGCGAGGTCAGATGGATATAAGTGCAGAGCAGCTTGAAGACATTAGACATCAATACGGTTTTCATAGGCCCGTCCACATCCAATACATAAGATGGTTAACTGGTTATCCTCCACCCGATCCAAATCAGGGCGAGAATGCCGAGGTAATAAGTACGGGTCTGCTGAGAGGGGACCTTGGAGTCTCTCATAAACGTGCTGAACCGGTCACGAATCTCATGAAAGAGGCACTTCCGAACACTTTAATACTCATGGGTGCCGCCTTCATGGTTTCTCTGGCGATGGGACTTTGGCTGGGAATCATCGCCGCGCTCAGGCGGAAGACATGGGTAGATTACACAGGCATGGGGACGGCCCTCTTTGGCGTCTCCATACCCAACTTTTGGCAGGGGTTGATGGCAATTTTGATATTTGGAGTCTGGTTGAAATGGTTCCCCCTAGGGGGATACTATGGCCTAATATTTCTGGTCTTACCAGCCCTCACGCTCGGAACGGCTCAGGCGGGCTCCCTTGCCCGAATGACTAGGTCGAGCATGCTGGACGTGCTCATGCAAGATTACATAAGGACGGCGAGGGCGAAGGGATTGCGAGAGAGGGCAGTCATCTATACGCATGCGCTAAAGAACGCTCTCATCCCAATTGTGACCTTGCTGTTCCTGCGGATTCCCTACCTGTTTGGGGGAACAGTTGTAATCGAGGTAGTGTTCAAGTGGCCAGGTATGGGAACCCTCTTGGTTAAACATGGGATGGGGGCAGCAGGCGGCATTGGTAAAGACTGGGCCATAATCCAAGGTGGTGTTTTGATGTTTTTGGTGTTGGCCGTTCTCGCGAACCTCATCTGCGACATCGCGTATGCTTACCTCAATCCAAAAATAAGGTATGGAGAGGGTGGATGAAATGTTAGGTAATAAAATTCGTGGTTACCTAAGGGGTTTACGGCGATCTCCGGCGTTCAGATATTTCAAGCGAGATATAAGGGCGAAGGTTGGTTTGGCTATCGTGCTGGCGGTTGTTTTCACCGCTATCTTCGCAAGTTTCATCGCCCCGCATCCCCCTACAAAAATGCACTTGGTGGACGAGGATCAGGGCCCGAGCTGGAAGTATCCAATGGGGACCGATTGGGCAGGCAGGTGTCTCTTCAGCAGGATCATCTACGGCACCAGGTATGCGCTGGCGATAGGAATCTTGCTTATTGTAGTGCAAGCGTCGATAGGTGTGCCGCTTGGGCTATTGGCGGGTTACCGGGGAGGAAGAACCGATAATTTAATAATGAGAATCGTGGATGCAACGCTCGCTATGCCCGGTTTGATAATAGCGCTGGCGTTCGTCGCTATTTTTGGCCCCGGCCTCTATAAAGTGATAATCGCATTGGCGATAACTGGATGGGCTGGGTATGCCAGGCTCATGCGTGGTCAGGCATTAGCAATTAAGGGGGAGACATACATCGAAGCCGCGAAGGCAATCGGGGAAAAAGATAGGACTATAATCTCCCGTTATGTACTACCCAACTCGATATCACCATTGATAGTGTTGATGACAATGACTTTCCCGGCAGCGATCCTACTGGCTTCGGCTATGAGCTTTCTGGGATTGGGGGTAATGCCGCCGGAGCCTGAGTGGGGGGCAATGCTAAACGTTGCTCAAAAAAACTTTGGAGATCCATATCCCGCGCCTTTATCGACTATTTTCCCAGGCATAGCAATCGTAGTATTAGTTTTGGGGTTCAATTTCTTGGGAGATGCGCTGAGGGACGCCTTCGACCCAAGGTTAAGGGAGTAAGGTTAGATGTCGGAACCACTGTTGAGGGTACAAGGCCTGAAAACGCATTTCTTTCTCGAGAGGGGCGTGGTGAAGGCAGTTGACGGAGTGGATTTCGAGATAAAAAAAGGGGAAATTTTTGGCGTGGTTGGTGAAACTGGTTGTGGGAAAAGCGTCACATCGCTGTCGATACTGAGGCTGATTCCAAGTCCTCCTGGCAAGATCGTTGAGGGGGAAGTCATCTTCGAGGGCGAGAATCTGCTTGAGAAAAGCAAAGAGGAGATGAGAAAAATAAGGGGGAATAGAATATCCATGATATTTCAAGATCCCCACACCTCGCTTGATCCTGTTTTTACCGTCGGCTATCAGATAGCGGAATCAATTGAGCTGCACCAAGTCATCGAGCAACACCTGATAAGCGCCGAAGAGGTACCCAAAAAGGTCATAGAGATGCTTAAGCTCGTGAAGATACCCGACCCGGAGCATAGAGTTGTCGAGTACCCACACATGTTTAGCGGGGGGATGAAACAGCGGACGATGATTGCCATGATGCTTTCATGCAACCCATCCCTGCTCATCGCGGACGAGCCGACGACTGCGGTGGACGTGACCATACAGGCGCAGATCTTGGATTTGATGAGGGAATTAAGGCAGAAGCTCGGCATGTCTATTTTGATCATCACCCATAATCTGGGGGTAATAGCTGAGATGTGTGATAGGGTGGCCGTGATGTACGCGGGGAACATAGTTGAGCAAGCCGACCTCAAGACATTGTTCAAGAGCCCAAAGCACCCATATACCCATGCCCTGCTTGAGGCAGTTCCGAAGGTGGGGACGAAAAAGGGAGAGCTTGCAAGCATACCCGGGATGGTTCCAAGTCTTATTACTCCCCCGCCTGGGTGCAAGTTTCACCCAAGGTGCCCTCACGCTATGGACATATGCAGAAAGAAGTTTCCGCAAATGGTTGAGATCGGGAAAGGGCAGTTGGCGCGTTGTTTTCTCTATGGTGGAGGCGCGAAGAAATGATTTCAGAGGTACCCGAAGCGAAGATAAAAGAGGCTGAGGCCAAGGAGACCGCCACACCGGGGGAGGCCAAGGCTTCTGAAGAAAAGTTGATAGAGGTCAAGGATCTAAAAAAATATTTTCTGACGAAGAGAGGGATATTCGCACGGGAAAAGAAGTGGGTTCACGCAGTTGATGATGTGAATTTTAACATCCGAAGGGGGGAGGTCTTCGGACTAGTCGGCGAGAGCGGATGTGGTAAGACAACCGTGGGGAAGTTGATATTGGGGCTCATAAGGCCCACGGCCGGCGAAATCTATTTCGACGGTCACAACTTGACAGAGTATAATATGGAGGAGCTGCGGAAGCTCAGGAAAAGGATGGGGGTTATCTACCAACACCCGCAGTCATCACTAAACCCCAGGATGACCGTGCACACCACACTCAGCAGGCCGATGGTTATTCACAAAATTGCCGAAGGAGGCAAAAAAGAAGAGACAATTTTAAGGGTGCTTAAGGAAGTCGGCCTCAAGCCCCAGCACCTCGATAGATACCCGCACGAGTTCAGTGGCGGGCAACAACAGAGGATCGCAATCGGTAGGGTACTCGTTCTTAACCCGGAGTTCGTCGTCCTGGATGAGCCGACCTCAGCCCTTGACGTGTCCGTTCAAGCCCATATCCTCAACCTATTGAGTGAGCTTCAGAGCAAGTTCGGCCTCACCTATCTTCTGATCTCTCACGACTTGGGAATTGTTGATCACATGAGCGATAGGATCGGGGTAATGTACGTGGGTAAGTTAGTTGAGCTCGCAGACAAGGAGGAGCTACGTAAGAACGCTTTGCACCCATACACGCGGTTATTGCTCGCCGTTGTTCCGATCGTGGACCCAGAGCAAAAGCGCAAGGGTGTCGTTTTGAAGGGGGAAGTACCGAGCGCCATAAATCCGCCCCCTGGGTGCAGGTTCCACCCCAGGTGCCCCTACGCGAAACCTATATGTAAGAAAGAGCCGAAATTCGAGGATGTTGGCGGCGGTCACTACGTGGCGTGCCATCTATGGCGTACCATATCTAAGGAAAGTTCGCGCTAGCGGTGATCAAATGACGATGAGGAACTTCGGCGGTTTGCTTCCGCTTTTAGTTGTAGCCGTCCTGCTCTTGGCCTCGGCGAACCTGGCATCCACGTCGTCATCGGCCCAAGCTTCGGACCCCCCAGCTTATGTATATCTCACGTGGGCGAGTGACGATACAGCCCATAGCATCAACGTCAGCTGGCGCACCGATGAAGACTACGTTGGTGAGGTTCGTTACGACACGGAAGCTCGTGACGGTGAACCCGGTGCTTACAGCGACAGCGAGGAGGGCACTGGAGGGGTGACCACCACGAAGTTTAATGGTTACATCCACCACGTTGAACTCACTGGGCTGGAGCCATACGCCATTTACTACTTCATCTGCGGTAACCCAGACTACGGCTGGAGCGAGGAATTGAGCTTCAGGACCGCGCCGGTGGAGAAAAAAGACATAAGATTCGTTGCCGGCGGGGACTCGCGATCGGACGCTCGGGCCAACTATCCCCATCCAGATTGGCCGGAAGCTAGAGATGGTGTTACTCAACTTATGGCAAGTTACGATCCGGACTTCGTTATCTTCACGGGAGACTTCCTCTGGAATGGGGAGACACAAGAGGGGGGGTTAGATACCTGGGATAACTGGCTTGAAGCGTGGTACAAATATGCACGCGCTGAGGATGGGAGGTTGATCCCGATGGTACCTGCTATTGGCAACCACGAGCTGGTCTATCCAGCACCCTCTGACTACGATCCAGAGACGCACGCCTCAAACTACTACATGCTTTTTAACCTTCCCAGAAATGAACGGTGGTACTCGCTCAACTGGGGACCAGACCTGCACATAGTGATCCTCGACGGCGAGATTAGATGGACGGGGAGCGAAAGCTGGACCGACCAGCTGGAATGGTTGAGACAGGATTTACTGGAGCATTGGGACGACCTCTGGAAAATCGCTGGCGCCCACAGGCCAGCCTTCACCTCGGGTCACTACTCCGGTGACGCCAACGTCCAGAAGGACTGGATCCCGGAGTTTGACTTTTACCATGTCGACCTCTACTTTAGTGGACATGATCACAACTACACGCGGACACATCCGATAAACTACTCCCTATCTACGGAGAACTACCAGCCGTCGCCAGAGAACGGCACCATCTACTTTGTCTCCGCCGGGTGGGGTGCACCCCTCTATGGTGGAACCCCGAGATGGTGGACGGCCTATGGGCCAGATGGAAGATATCACTTCACACTCGTCGACGTATACGAAAATGATACGCTTCACCTGAGGCCCGTGAGTTTGGGTGGCCAGGTCTTTGACGAGCTCACCATTCAGAAGGGGGTTCCGGCCCAACCGGGGGGAGAATTGCCGATCGTTGCGATAGTAATATCGGTTGTGGTCATTGCTTTTGTGATCATTATTTATTTGTTGAAGATGAGGAGACCCGCAAAAAAGTTTGGAAGTAAAATTGGAGAAGGATTCTAATCCGCACGGCTCCATGTTTAACTACTACTTTCAAAAAAAAAACGACCGGCGAAAAAAATGAAGGCTAGGGGCACCAAGCGTAGTTTGACTGTAATTTCACTCTTCCTTGCGATATCGCTATCGATCTCTTTCACCATCATAGGGGCCCAAGGGACACGGGGTTGGGCATGGGATACTCATCGCTTCATCGCGGACGAAGCTGTGAATGTCTTTTCAGATAACTCATTCTTTTCAATTCATCGCGACACCATCTCAAATTACTCCATTAAGCCTGACCAATGGAAGTCGAGTGACCCTCGCGAGCAGTATAGACATTGGTATCACGTCGATCACCCACACGGGGAGGATGACTACGTGGAGGGCGTGCTGCCCTGGGCGGTGGAAGACAACTTTACCACCCTCGTCCAGAGCCTAGAGGATGAGGACTGGGAGCGTGCGGCGCAGCTAATGGGCGCCGTAAGCCACTACACCCAAGACGCCACCATGCCCCTCCACGCGACCTCCGATTACAACCCCGGTGGCAAGCATGTGAGCTACGAGATTGGAGTGGATGGTCGGTTGGACGAGGTCTCGATCCCCGAGTACGTGCCCCAAGAGCTCGACAACATCTTCGACGCGGCTATGGCAACGCTTGAGGGGAGCTTTGACTTTACGGATGAGGACCCCGAAGGTGGCGTCAATTTAAGCGATTTTCTGGAGCAGGACATCCTGTGGAACGATACCATACGGGATATTACCGAGAACAGGCTACGGGCATCCGTTCAATTTACGGCGAACCTCTGGTATACCGCAATGATCCAGGCTGGACTTGCCATCCAAGCTCCAACACTTTTCGAGCCGGGGGACGGCGGCTCAATCGCCACGGGTACCCCGACCTTCACCTGGACTTCCATCGATGGCACGAGCTTTTACGACTTCCAGCTGGCCTCGGATGACGGCTTCACGTCAGATGTAACTACGGTTAAGGACCTTTCCACCTCCTCCTACACCCCGGAGAACTCGCTAGCCGGTGCCAGCTGGTATTGGAGGGTGAGATCGGGTGATAACTCCACTCATGTTGGTTTATGGTCGCAGACTTGGCAGTTCACAACCACCGCTGAGGAAGGGGGAGGGGGACTGCCGATAACCTTGATGGCAATCGTGGTGGTAGTCGTGGTGATCTTGGTAGTGGTTGTCGCCTTGATGCGCTCGAGGGGCAGGAGGGCTGCCGGCGCCGGACAAGCTGAGCAGAGGGAACCCGACGCTGAGCAAGGGGAACCCCAAACGACTTAGATGGTGGCTTATTTCGGGCATTTGCGAAACTTGAGTGACTTATTATTGTTTCGATAGTGGGCGAAACAACTCCCTTCCCCGAAGCCCCCGAAAGGGCACTAGGCAAGTATTAACCAAGCTAGAGGGCTTGGGTTTATTGTTTAAGCCTCGGTCCCCCACAAGCCTCCTAATTTGCCAGGCCCTCTAGCTACCCCCTATTCGGTATGTAACCCAACAAAACGGCACAAAGACTATACTTTCATTTTCACTGGTTTTTTAGTTGTTCTCTCAAATCGAGCGTGAAAGTGGCAAGATGAGGGCTAAAATGCCCGATTATTGCCCTATCGAAGCCTTTTTAACTGTATAATTAAACACGTTAACATAGGCTGGGCGTGTGAAAAGACGAAGGGATAAGATAGCCATCCTCGTGGACATGCTCGAGGTGATAGGAAACGGGGCTAGGAAGACCCATATTGTTTATAAGGCTAACTTAAATTTCGAGAGCTGCAGAAAATATCTCAACGCGATGCGTAATGCAGACTTAGTAGATATTCAGGTCGGGTCGCCGATGAAGTGGGCAATCACCGAAAAGGGACGCACGTTCCTCAAAAAGTACAAGGAGTTCACAAACATTTCACTTTAATCTGTGGACCTTGCGTCCGAGGAGGTCTATCCTAGCTATTTTTCCCTTTCTATTGCACTCAACGAGGTTGAACTCCGCTAGAAAGTTCAGGATCTTCCTTACCGTACTTTCGGGTAGTGAAACCCAATCAGCTATCTCCCCGGCGCTGCGCCATCTCCTGCTCCTACTAAATAGGTTGAAGACTTCGTCAACTTTCGACACGGTCAAATTTCACCCTCACAATAGATAATTGTTGCAAACATTAATAAGTATTTTAGGTTCGCAAATCGTTTAATTCTTCCTTTTTAATGTATTATTAGTCCGTGGACCGTGGATCTGACTGAGGGGGAAAGGAGGCATAGAGTGGGCACCAAAGGTTATAAAAATGCCTTGCTATCAGCTTTCATAGTTGCCTTGCTGTTGACGTCAGCCGCGCTACCTGTCCTCGGCTGGACTTCCCTTACATCGGCTTCCCCGACCCCCAACGCCAAGACGAAGCTCGAAGGCTTTGATAAAACAGCGGGGAAATGGTCGACCGGGAATCTGACCGGATGGAAGGAGCTCGACTGGGTACCTTATCGTATCAAATTCAGAGATCTGCCAGAGGGGACCTCGAGCTACACCTTTAACGTTTACCACAATAATCTATTGGACGATAAAGACGGGGTCGACAGGCTAAGGGGTTTCCACGTCGGGGATGAAGATGGAAACCCCGTGACAGGCTCCGTTACCGTCTCAGGTCCTTTTTACAATATCTATGGAAAGGGCGACCAAGATATTTACTACACCATTTTGGTCAGCTTCACGACCCCAGCCCCGAAGTTGACCTGGTACCTTTACTGGCAAGCCCACCTAGCATTCGGAGCCAGCGGGTGGCCCGGGTCCAGCTTGCACGCGTACGCCGACATAAGTGGAAAGGGGAGTGTCTCGATAAATGTCCCCCCCACCCCAATTGGGAGCATCTCGGGCTACAAGTGGCACGACCTGAATCGCGACGGCGTTTGGAGTCTCGATGAACCAGAGCTTTCGGGCTGGACCATCCGGCTTTATCGCTTCGAAGAGCACGCATGGAACCATCTAGCGGATAAAAACACCGATAGCGCCGGAAGTTATACCTTCAGCTTGGTCGCGGGCAATTACCGCTTGTGCGAGGTTTTGAAGGATGACTGGACGCAAACCTTCCCGCCATCTGGATGTCATGAGGTCGTGATTTCGGAGGGGGAGACGAGGGGCAACATCAACTTCGGAAACTTCTTAGCCGTGGTACCAGTCCCGACCGTTACCACGCGTGCGGCAACGGGGGTAAATGCCACCCAAGCTACCATGAATGCCGACTTCACCGTCAGTGGTTATGACAGCGTCGGCGTCTGGTTCCAGTACAGGGTCCAGGGTGGGGACACTTGGATCGAGACATCCCCCGCAACTTACACAGCATCCGGCAGCCACTCGGACGATGTAACGGGCCTCAGCCCCGACACCACCTACGAGTTCAGGGCGGCCCTGCAGTACGATACCGAGAAAATTTACGGCGACATCCTCACCTTCACGACATCGAAGGTCATCCCGACCGTTACCACGCGTGCGGCAACTGGGATAACTGCTACCCAAGCGATCATGAACGCCGACTTTACAGTCGGTATTTACGATAGCGTCAACGTCTGGTTCCAGTACCGGGTCCAAGGTGAGGACACTTGGATCGAGACATCCCACACAACTTACACCGCATCGGGCAGCCACTCGGACGATGCAACGGGCCTCAGCCCCGACACCACCTACGAGTTCAAGGCCTGCCTCCAGTACGATACTGAGAAAATCTACGGCGACGCCTTAACGTTCACCACCAAAGCTGTACAGCCCCCCTCAGCGCCAACCCTCAAATCCCCAGCGGATGGAACGATTACCAACGACAACACTCCCTACTTCGAGTGGATCGTCGGCGCGAACGCGGATAACCATCGCCTGCTCGTCGACAGCGACCCAGACTTCTCATCCCCAGAAGAGAATCGAATTGTGCTTGATAATTACTACACTATAACGGATGGAAACAGCTTACCCGATGATAACTACTCGTGGAAGGTAATCGCGATCAACGCGTTTGGTGAGAATGAGTCATCAACTCGCACCTTCCTGATCGATACCATCGCACCCCCGACGCCAACGCTGGGGTCGCCCGAGAACAACGCCGTGGAGAGCGCTCTTACTCAGACTTTCACGTGGACCGAGCCCGAGGCGGGCGTGACCTATGACATTCAGATCGACAACGAGACCAGCTTCACCTCGCCCTACGTGCACGAGAACACTTGCCTGACGGACAACTCGTACACATATACCTTCGCATCGAACAGCGTGTACTACTGGCGTGTCCGTGCCGTTGATGCTGCAACCAACCAAAGCTCATGGTCCGATAAATTCAAGCTCACGATCCAAGCGCCACCCAGGCAACCGACACCTAACCTGCCGACGGACGGAGCAATAACGAACGACAACATCCCGACTTTCGAGTGGACCGTCGGCGCGAACGCGGATAACCATCGTTTGCTCGTCGACAACGACTCAGACTTTACCCCGCCGATCGAAAATCGTCTGTTTGGGCCCACCGATAATACATACACCCTTGAGAACAGCTTACCTGATGATAATTATTCGTGGAAAGTTGTTGCGATTAATTTGCTAGGTGAAAACCAATCCCCCGTCTGGACGTTCGTGATAGACACAGTTCCTCCCGGAGCACCTGGGTGGGGCTCTCCCGATGGGACAACGGACGACAACACCCCGACATTCGATTGGCCCGATGTGCCGGATGCCGAGAATTATGACTTCCTCATCGACGGGATCCAAGTGACCATATCCGTGTCAACCTACACGCTGACTGTCGAGCTGCCCGACGGTACCTACTCGTGGAAGGTAAGGGCTCGAGATGCCGCTGGCAACGTCGGTGACTGGTCAAGCACCTGGACCCTGATCATCAAAACTATCGTTAGGGGGGTCGAGGTATCCATCTCACCCGGGAGCAAGAGCGGGGGCCCTGGGGAAACGCTCAGCTACACTGTCAATGTCAAGAACGAGGGAAACATCTCGGATACCTACGCCCTGACTGTGGCCGACAGCGCAGGCTGGGGCCCGACCCTATCCAAGGATTCGCTCGAGGTCGATCCACAATCTTATGAAACGGTCGCCCTGACTGTCACCATACCCTCCGGTGCATCGTTGGGCACCCAAGACACCATTACCATCACGGCCAAATCGACCCAGGATCCGACGGTGAGCGACAGCGCTAGCTGCACGGCGAAGGCCATGGTCCAAATGGGGGTGGAGGTTTCCATATCACCCGATAGCAAGAGCGGAGCCCCTGAGGAAACGCTCACCTATGATGTCACGGTCAAAAATACTGGCTCGATCGACGATACTTACACCCTGAGTGCTGTGGGTGCCGAGGGTTGGTCCATAAGCATTGAGCCTACATCGCTCATCCTCGCGGCGGACGCTACGGGCGAGGCCACGCTGAGTGTGGTGGTGCCGCCCGATGCCAGTGAGAACGACTCGATGACGGTCACCGTGAGTGCGATATCTGAGGCGTATCCCTCGGTGACCGGCAGTGATACCTGCAGGACGGTCGTCAAGGGTGTGCCGGTAGTGCCTGGGGTGGGGCTTGCCCTTCCGCTCGCGATCTTGGCACTCCTGATACTCTTGTTAATACTCCTGCTAGCCTACCTCCTGCGCAGGCGGCGCAGAGGGGGGGCACGGCGAAGGGTGCTCAGGGATGTATGCCTTGGTCTAGGTGCGGCATTACTCGCAATGATCTACCTGCTGGCCGGGCGGCGTAGGGCGGCACGGCGAAGTGTGTTCAAAGATGCAAGCCCCGCTCCCAGGAGATGGGTCGGGGACCGGGACTGCTGAAGGGGTGAGAACTTGAAATTCGCAAATTTAATAACGGCATCATCACAGACTTTCGCATGTGGGGGGAGTTGTTGGGTAAAAAAGGAGGAAATGTGGGGGGCGAGAGTAGGCGATATTCATTTACGCCGGAGCTCGTCGTACGTCCATTTCGGAAATTTCGCCTCCTTTGTAAAAAAATGACTTGAGAA
>JABUBL010000348.1_pt1 | contig 13330 bp, 16 predicted proteins | sample 7240371 | NCBI WGS metagenome assembly JABUBL01 (sample SAMN07256343, study PRJNA390944) | subsurface metagenome | isolation source: Methane hydrate marine sediment | place: Pacific Ocean: Eastern North Pacific, ODP site 1244 | collected 2002
AATGTTGCTGCATGGACTGTCACTATTATAAGAGGGATTATCTTATTCCTGATTTTATATTTCATTGCCCCTTATGCAGCAACATTCTTTAAATCTCCGAAGGCATTATCCATAATAAAAGTTATTGGATTTTCATTTTTAATTCAAGCATTTACAAACATCGGGGTTGTCTATTTCCAGAAGGAACTGGAATTTAACAAACAATTTATATATCAATTTACTGGAACAATAGCAGACTTTGTAGTAGCAGTTTCAGCTGCTGTAATATTAAGAAATGTATGGGCGCTTGTTTACGGCTTGCTTGCAGGGAATGCAGCGAGGTTGATTGTAAGCTATTTAATACATCCTTACAGGCCACATTTAAGTTTTGATTTTGGGAAAGCAAAAGAACTTTTTGGATTTGGGAAATGGATTTTAGGATCGAGTATATTAATATTTCTCATAACTCAGGGAGACGATGCATTTGTTGGTAAATTTCTTGGTGCAACGATTTTAGGTTTTTATCAAATGGCTTATAGAATATCAAATATGCCTGCAACAGAGATAACACATGTAATATCACAGGTAACCCTTCCTGCTTATTCTAAGCTTCAAGATGATATTCCGCGACTAAGGGATGCTTATCTAAGGATTTTGGGAATTACCGCGTTTTTTTCGATTCCCATTGCAGGTATGATTTTTGTTTTAGCACATGATTTTACAAGGCTCTTTTTAGGCCAGAAATGGATGCCAGCGGTATCAGCGATGCAGGTACTATGTATTTTTGGAGTAACAAGGTCTTTTGGAGCAACAACTGGTCCAATATTCCAAGGAGTTGGAAAACCCAGTATTCTTACAAAATTGGCAGTTATTCAATTAGTAATGCTGATAGCCATAATTTACCCCTTAACAAATAAATTTGGTATTTTTGGAACAGCTATAGCAGTGATAATACCTAATCTTATTACACAAGCTATTGCTGCCATCCAAGTGTTGAATATCATAAAATGTAATGCTGTAAAGTTTATTAAGTTATTATTATTTCCTCTTTTCTCCACAAGCATAATAGTCCTATTAATTGCTGTTTTTACAAATATATATGACAATGTTGCTATGGGTAGTTTCTTTGTAATGATACTTTTTGGAGTAGTTGGTTACTTAGCGATTTCGTACTTATCTGGAAGAAAGCTTGGTTATAATATTATGAAAATACTACCTCAATTATTAAGGCAAAGTAGGTGAAGGAAAATGTCTATTGAACAACAAAAAGCTATTTGGGATAAAAATTGGCAACATCAAAGTCAAATAAACCTTAAAGAGATTTTAAATTTCTCGTTTTGCACAAGAGGTATATCATTGTCTTAAGAATTTCATCAATGAAAAAAAAGATAGATTAATTCTTGAAGCAGGTTGTGGAACAGGCAGGTTTTGTTGTCTATTGGCAAGAGATTTTCCTGATGCTCAAGTGATAGGTATGGATATATCTCCAAATTCGCTTAAGATTGCTAATCGTCTGAAGGAGTGCCTCCAAGTCTCAAATGTCTCTTTTGTGAGGGGTAATCTATTCCAAATACCTTCGCCAGATGATTATTTTGATATAGTTTTTAATGAAGGTGTGATTGAACATTATAACATGGATAGCAGACCTAATTATGTAGATGCGGTGTGTGAGATGATAAGGGTAACAAAGGAAGAAGGTAAAATAATCGTAGCTGTTCCTGACTGGTTTAACTTCCCTCATACACTATATAAATGGGCATTGAAGAAGCTAAATAAGAAATTTATATATGGTTATGAAAAATCTTTTAAGCATTCGGAGCTGGTAAAATTATTCTCAGAACTAGGGTTGAAAGAAATTGAAATTTCTGGGTTTTATCCTTCGCATGGTTTTTATCGTCTTTCAGGAGGAAGTTTTCATAAAATTTTCTATCATTTAGGCAGATTTACCGATATATTCAATAAATTTTTCGACAGTTTGACAGATGGATATTTTACTAAAAAGTTTGGATTCGAAATTGTGATTAAAGGGGTTAATCCATGAAAATAGCCTTTATTGTTACTACATTTCCAACATTATCAGAAACATTTATTCTTGATCAAATTACAGGGCTTTTAGATATGGGACATGATGTTGAGATATTTGCACAAACTAATCCTAAAGATAAAAAAGTTCATTCTGATATAGAAAAATATCAGCTTATGAAGCGAGTTCATTATTTTGCCATGCCTCAAAACAAAATTAAGCGAATATTAAAAGCAATATTTTTGATAATCAAAAACTTCCATAAATCTCCGCTAAAAATACTGAAATCATTGAATGTATTTAAATATGGCAAAATGGCTTTATCTTTGAGATTATTGTACTCACTTATTCCTTTTTTAGATAAAAAATTTGATATAATTCACTGTCATTTTGGGCCTAATGGGATTCTTGGAGCATATCTTAAAGAAATTAGTATAGATGGTAAGCTTGTTAACACATTTCATGGCTATGATATGTCAAGTTTTATTATAAGTAATGGAAATGATCTTTATAAAAAATTATTTCTTAATGGAGATTTGTTTTTACCAATTAGTGATTACTGGAAGAGAAAATTAATCAGATTAGATTGTGATGAGAAAAAAATTGTAGTAAACCGTATGGGAATTAATTTAGAGAAGTTCAAATTTTCTATTAGAAAAATCCAACATGAAGAACCTATAAAAGTATTAACTATAGGAAGATTAGTTGAAAAGAAAGGTCACGAATATGCGATAAAAGCTATAGCTAAAATAGTTAGAAAATATAAAAAAATTGAATATATAATTGCAGGCGAGGGACCTTTAATAAATGAATTAGAAGGTTTAGTTTCAAAATTTAAAATTGAAAAGTATGTAAAATTTTTAGGGGCAGTTGAACAAAAAGAAGTTTTAAAACTTTATCAGCAAGCACATATTTTTGTTCTTCCAAGCGTAACAGCAAGTAATTGGGATCAGGAGGGAATTCCAGTTGTGTTGATGGAAGCTCAAGCAACAGGTTTACCGGTTATATCTACATATCATAGTGGAATTCCAGAAGGTGTACTTGATGGTAAATCTAGTTTTCTTGTTCCTGAGAAAGATGTAGATGCATTAGCTGAGAAGATAGAGTATCTTATCGAACATCCCGAGATTTGGGCAGATATGGGAAAAACTGGTAGAAAATATGTTGAGGAGAAATATGATATAAATAAATTAAATCAAAAATTGATAACAATCTATCAAAACCTTATTGATGGAAAATATGAATAAATTTAATAAACCTCCCACTGTTAGTGTAATTATTCCTACCTATAACCGTGCTCATTTAGTCGGTCGTGCTATCCAAAGTGTTCTTAATCAAACCTACCAGGATTTCGAGATAATTATTGTAGATGATGGCTCTACGGATAATACAGAAGAACTAGTGAAAATAATGGTAGATGAGGATTTGAAAGGGTTGAAAACTAACTTAGTGAAAAAAGTATGAGGGCTCTTATTACAGGAATTGCAGGGTTTGCAGGTTCCCATTTGGCGGATTTGCTTTTGGCTAAAGGATATGAGATTTACGGAGTTGTTGCGGAAAAAGATTTACCGATTTCAGAAGAACAACCCCTTCGGCCAATCAGTCCTTATGCAGCAAGCAAGGCTGCTGCGGATTTGATTGGATACCAATATTATCAAAGTTATAAGCTAAATATAATTAGAACAAGGGTTTTTAATCATATAGGACCTAGACAGAGGGAAACATTTGTCTGTGCAAGTTTTGCTAAGCAGATAGCTGAAATAGAAAAAAGATTAAAAGAACCAGTAATACACGTAGGTAACTTGGATGCCAAAAGAGACTTCAGCAATGTGAGAGACATTGTGAAGGCATATTGGCTTGTTACCGAGTATTGTGACCCTGGAGAGGTCTATAATATCTGCTCTGGAAAGTCCTACTCTATAAAAGAAGTGTTGGATATATTATTATCCTATGCTAAGGTAAAGATAGCTATAAAGCAAGACCCAGCAAGAATGCGTGCCTCAGATGTGCCGATTTTGGTTGGAGATAGTACTAAATTTAGAAAACAAACTGGCTGGAAGCCAGAAATAACCTTTGAAAAAACTTTGAAAGATACACTGGATTATTGGAGGAAAAGAGTGTAAAAGGAGTTCAAGACACTTGTAGAGACAAGAATTTGGGAATGAGGAACTTGCTTTCGCCTCACGTCTTACTCCTTACGCACTCTGCCCCTCAAGGGGGTTCGCGGAAGAAACGCAGACCTTACATTGGTGAAGAAAGTATTGAACTGGGAACCGGTGATTAGTTTGGAAGAGGGTCTTACCAAAACGTATAGGTGGATTCAGATGATGTTGAAAGAAGATAAAGAAACGTAAGGCGTAGGGCGAAAGGTGGCTTCGTGTCTTTAAAAGGATATAAGGATTTGGAGGTATATCAACTTTCATTCAGAAAAGAGTTCAAAATGATTTTCTCTACCTATACCTTAACCTTATTAATTTTAATGAAAATAGTAGTCCGTCACCAATTATATATATCTCTAATGCGATTAAGATATGCGTAAGATAAGCCTCAAGCGAACTATTAACAACTTTAAAAACCCTGGTAAAACTCTTTCGCAGCGCGCGGTTAGAAGTGGTTTCTGGGTATTCTCACTTAGAATAGTTCAGCGACTGTTTAATTTAGCAAGGCTTATAATTCTTGCCCGCATCCTCGCCCCTCACGATTTCGGTTTGATGGGTATTGCGCTTTTAACGATGGCAACTTTAGAAACTTTCTCGCAGACGGGTTTTCAGGCTGCTTTGATACAGAAGAAAGAAGATATAAGATCACACCTTGATGCTGCCTGGACAGTTTTAATTTTACGCGGATTTATTCTGTTTGCAATATTATATTTCATTGCACCTTATGCCGCAACTTTCTTTGATGCGCCGGAAGCAAAGCCTATAATTCAAGTTATTGGATTTTCAGTGCTTCTTCAAGCATTTACCAATATTGGTGTTATCTATTTCCAGAAGGAGCTGGAATTTAATAAAGAGTTTATATATCAATTTGCAGGAACGTTAGCAGACTTTATTGTAGCGGTTTCGGCTGTTTTAATCTTAAGAAATGTTTGGGCGCTCGTGTTCGGCTTATTTGCAGGAAACGTAGCAAGATGCTTTATGAGCTATCTTATACACCCATATAGACCTCATTTAAGTTCAGATCTGGGAAAAGCGAAGGAACTTTTTGGTTTTGGAAAGTGGATTTTAGGTTCGAGTATATTAATATTTTTGCTTACTCAGGGAGATGATATCTTTGTGGGAAAATTACTTGGGGCAACGATGCTCGGCTTTTATCAGATGGCTTATAGAATTTCAAATATGCCGGCAACCGAAATAACGCATGTTATTTCTCAGGTGACATTTCCTGTTTACTCTAAGCTCCAAGATAATATTCCTAATTTGAGGGAAGCTTATTTAAAGGTTTTACAAGTTACGGCGTTTTTATCTTTCCCTATGGCAGGATTAATATTTGTTTTAGCCCCAGATTTTACTAAAATATTTTTGGGAGAAAAATGGATACCAATGGTGCCAGCGATGATGGTGTTGACATTATGTGGAGCAATAAGGTCAATAGGGGCAACAACTGGTCCGATATTCCAAAGTGTTGGGAAACCAGAAATATCTACAAAATTGCAGTTTGCAAGACTTATTTTGTTGGTTATTATTATTTATCCTCTCACTATAAAATGGGGCATTCTGGGGGCATCACTTGCTGTGCTACTCAGTATCCTACCTGTTGAGCCATTCACTTTCTACTTGACTATAAAAATTATTAAATGCCGTGTTTGGGAGTTTGGGAAATTGATTGTTTTGCCAATGTTAGGGGTAGCGATTATGTCTACTGCTCTATTGGCATCTAAATTCTTTATTTTCAGCTCCATCGGACTTTTTTCTTTCTTTGCGCTTGTTGTCATAGGTGTGGTTATTTATATTAGCATGGCTATTATTTTTGATTGGTTATTTGGATACAACATCAGGGAGACCTTTCAAAAGCAATTTTCTTCGATGTTTATCCAAAGGAGGTTAGAAGGAGATACAAATGAAAAATGAAAGCGATATTTTGAAAAAAGTTGATAGAAAATCGGGAGGAATACTTATAAATCCCGTATTAGAAGAAATAATGCATTCAGGTTACACTGAATCTCCAAATGGAGAAAAAGTTAAAGTAGATGATGCCATTTCCCTTGAGGAAGGCCTTTTTCTTCAGAGGATTATTTGCGATATAAAGGCAGCTGTATGTGTTGATATAGGCTTGGGGTATGGAGTGTCATCTCTTTTCATTTGCGATGCACTCGCGAAGACCGCCAATGCCAATGCTTGTCTTATCACCATAGACCCAAAGCAATTGTCACCGGAGAAAGGTATTGGCTATTTAATTCGTAAGGAGAGAAAAGGAATCGGGCTCAATAATTTAAGAAAGGCCGGTTATGAAGAGGTGATTAAGTTTTATGAGGCACCGTCTCACTTGGTTTTGCCCAAACTTGAAGACTAAGGTATTAAGATTGATTTTGCCTTTATTGACGGATGGCACACGTTTGACTACACACTTCTTGACTTCTTCTATGTTGACAGGCTGCTTCGCGTTGGTGGCGGGGTCGTTGCCATACATGATACAACTATGCCGGCTATTAGAAAAGTGTCTCGCTTTATTGTTACAAATCGATCATATAGTGTATTTCCACCTAAAAAGAATAAACACAACCTTAATCTTTCTCTGGCACGTCGGGTTATTGGGCGTATAGCTCAGTTATTACCAAAACGGATAAGGCATCCTTTGAAGTCTGAATTTATTGAACCTGATGAGTCGTTAGGACTGGTTCCTCATGGTAGTGTTATGGCGTTCAAGAAGGAAGCGGAATATATGAATAAGTCGTATGAGCATTGGGAGTTTTGATTTAGGAACAAGGAGATATGCCAATGAAGAAAATTGCCATACATGGATTTTATGGTGAGGGAAATTTGGGAGATGAGGCTATTCTAAAAGCCATATTGCAGGAATTTAGTAAATTTCCCGACATAGAAGTGATCGTATTTTCCAGCAATCCAAAACAGGTATCTATAACGCACGGAGTAAGGAGCGTTCATTCACAAGGAAGACAGAGCTTATTGCGCAGAATCGGGGAAATAAAAAGTAGCTATTTATTCATTTTAGGTGGAGGGGGTCTCTTGATGGACAATGGAAGCAATTCATCAATATCAAACGATGGCTAAGATTACTCCGACTTGCTAAAAGATTGAATGTGAAGACTGCCCTTTATTCCGTCGGCGTTGAAAATATTCGCTACGATGAATCAAGTAAATTAATTAGAGATGCATTAGATAAAGTTGATTTGATAACAGTAAGAGACCGCAATTCAAAAGACATTTTGATGGATATTGGTATTACAAATAAAGTGAAGTTAGTAACTGACCCTGCTGTATTATTGGGTAACATTAACACGAGTAAAATAAATGATATTTCGATGCCGCCGAAGGTGATTATTTGTGTTCGTCACTGGTTTGACAAGGGATTCTATATTGAAAAGCCAGAGATTAATGAGAATTTTATACGGACTTTAAGTGTAGCTGCGGATTTTATTGTAGAACATTATAAGGTGAAGATCGATTTTATACCCTTTAGAACTACATCTTACGATGATGATAGAATTGTAGCAAAACAGGTCATATCATATATGAAACATAAAGATAGAACACACATCCATTCACACGTACCGGAGGTAGATTAATTTATTGAAATTGCAAAGCAAAGTTCGTTGGTTATCGGCATGAGACTACATTCGTTGATTCTGGCGACTTCAGTTGGTGTTCCTGTAATTGGGTTTGCATATATGCCAAAAGTTAAAGCGTATATGGATAGTATCGGTCAAACTGACCATTCACTAGATTTGGAAACCATAACAAGCGAAAAGTTAATAAATCTTATAGAAGATATATTTAAAAATTATGATACGAACTCAAAAAAAATACTCTCTGAAGTTTCTAAATTACAAAAGGTTGCTAGAGAAAGCATAGTTGAGATGGTTGAACTTGCAAGGAGATAGATAAAATGGAAAAGCAAATTTAATTAAATAATGGAAAGCTTAGTAATATACAGTGAGTAAGAAGTGAAGAAGGAGAGGGATAGTCAAAATGGAAAATCTATGTAAGATAATATTTTTTGGAGATTCAATAACTAAAGAGTACGCTCCTATATTTGAAAAAGTCCTCAAGAAAGAATACCCTGACAAAGAAATCGAAGTAATAAATGCAGGCGTGATTGGAGAAACCTCAAGAGAAGGCGTAAAAAGAATTGCTTCGCTATTGAACGAATCTTCTCAAGTGGTAGTAATTGGATTTGGCATGAATGACTGGAGGAAAGGGATTTCTGAGAAAGAATTTGAACGCAACCTTCTTTATATGGTAGACAAATTTGAAGAAGTCAATGCCCGGGTTATATTAACGACTATAAATCCTAGTTGCCAGGATAGCCGCCTATTGAAGAGAAGTAATAAAATCGTTGATGAATACAATTGTATCATTAGGAACGTAGCTCGAGAAAAGAGGCTAAAAATTGCAGATGTTAATTCTTTATGGAAAAGAGATATCAAACCAGTCCACCGGGGTCTCAGAGATGAGATTCATCCTAACCGTAAGGGCTATGAGATTTATTGTAAGGCGCTCTTGCGTATCGTGCCCAGAGAGCATATACTAATACTCTGGCAATATAACGGCCATGAGGCTAAGTGTAATTATCGTTGTCCCTACTGTTATTATTTATGGGCGCCGAAGGGCAAGGATTATTTTTTTTGGAACTACCGAACAATGGCACAAGGCTTTTAAGAATTGCTTTGGAAACCAGCGATTGATTTTTTATCTTGCTTTTGGAGAGTCGACAATAGGTGCGGCTTTCCATGACATAGTTGAAATGATCGACTCGGAGCCTAATTGGTCGCTCCGAATCACAAGCAATATTTCTGTTTGGGATGATTTGAATTGGTTGGTAAATACTCGCCTGGCAAGAGAGGGTAGATTGAATATTAATACATCTTTTCATCCCCTCAGTACTTCCATTGAGAAATTCTTGCTGAAAATTCTCTTCTTAAGAGAGCATGGCATAGAAGTGCCCGTTGTGTATGTTATGTATCCTCCTTTTCTTAAAAGATTTGAAAAAGATTTTGAGATATTCAATAAGCATAATTTTTTATTGCACGTGAGAAGATTTATGGGTTGGTATAAAAATAAGTGTCACCAAGATGCTTATACAGAGGAAGAACGACAATTCATAGCCAAATATTGTGATGATGCAACTATTAAGTATATGTTAAATAACTATCCGCTATTGAATAAACTAAGCTATTCCGGGATGGACTTCATAGTAGTAGACAATGTGAGCAATGTAGGATATGATTCGGATTACTTTCCTTTATACTCGAAATACAGATGCATTTTCGGAAACATCCTACAAGAAGACAATCTACAAATTCTACTTTAACCGGGTTTATACCCCGGAGAAATGGAAGGAACAGTGGACGGGGTATCAAACCTCCTGGAATTGGGCTATCGTCAGTTGGAGAAGAACAATGTGATATCCTTCGCCCAACAGGGAGGAGTATATCACACTAATAATGGCGTCTTTTATAAGAATATGAACAAAGATTTTAACGACAGCCGAATAAGGGCAGAATATTACTTTCCAGCTCGCAACATTAAGGATGAGTATTTTATCTTTAGATATTTGGGTATCAGAAAATACTTGAGACGTTCCATTAAACGAGTGAGATACTATTTAATAATGAAGCATGGGCATACTAGACTGCTAAAGTTTATTAAACGACTGGTGGTTAGATGAAAGCAATCTTTATTCCTGACTATAGTAGAGCGAATCCATATCAGAAAGCTTTAGCAGATTCGCTTTCAAAAGAGGGTGTAGAGGTCAGTTTTGGCACTATTTCTCGTTTGTTCTCGGTATTAAGCTCAGTCAAGAATCATTGGAAGCCAAATATTCTACACATACATTGGCCCCATCCATTTCTCTTAGCAAGTAGCGGGGGAAAGACTATTTTGAAATCGTTTAGCTTTATTGGTGAATTATTAATATTAAAGCTTTTTGGAATCAAAGTCGTTTGGACTGTACACAACATTACCAATCTTGAGGGGAAATGTAAATACATAGAGTTATTTTTCTGCAAACTTATAGCGAGGTTATGTGGTAAACTCATTGTTCATTGTCCATCCGCAAAAAATGAAGTTATGAATGCATATGGAATGAGCGAAGATTCTCGAGTTGTGGTCATCCCTCATGGGAGCTACATTCATAGTTATGAGAATGTAATAAGTAGAGAGCAAGCCAGAAAGCAATTGCAGTTGCATATAGAGGATGTAGTATTTCTGTGTTTTGGACTAATAAGACCTTATAGGGGGGTTAGTGAGCTTGTTGAAGCCTTTAAAAAGTTAGATGCCCCGGGAGCAAAACTCTTGATTGCTGGCAAACCATATAACGACGAAATCGCTACAGATATACTGGAGAGATGCCATAAAAATGAGACTATTAAGACTGTTTTTAAATTCATCCCCTATGATAAAGTCCAAATTTACGTGAATGCAGCAGATGTTGTGGTATATACCTGTAACCCGTCATTTTTTTCACCCTCTCAAATGCCGGGGGGGGTCATATTGGCAATGTCCTTTGGTAAGCCCGTTATTGCTCCTGCTCTTGGCTGTATACCAGATGTTTTGGATAGTGAAGGTAGTTTTCTCTACGACCCTTCAGAAAAAGATGGCTTATTGAAAGCAATGCAACAGGCCTTAGATACAAATACAAGGGATTTAGTAAAAATGGGTAAACATAACTTTGAACTTGCAAAAAAACTTGATTGGGATTGGATTGCCAATAAAATTTATAATGTTTATCAAGAATGTTTAAAGAGGAAAAGGTGAGGAAAAGTATAGGAGTTAAAAACCAATTCACAAATTTGATGGCGAACATTATTGGGAAATAGTAAAATTAGAGTATCTTTAAGTAAAATTATTAGAGATATTCAAAAATCAGGATTTAAAATTAAGAAATCATATAGGGTATTTGCTCCTCTTATCATAGGTTTTTTATATTGGAGAGGTAAATAGGGGATGACTATGGCAAAAAATCCAAAAGTAAGCGTAATCATTCCAACATATAATCGGGCCCATTCGATAGGCAGGGCCATCAAGAGCGTGTTAAATCAGATATATCAGGAAAACAGAGAGGGACTTTAATGGGAAATCAGAGTAATTCTTATCGGCAAAAAATTCAGCAAGAGGCTCAATTTTGGGGGAAAATAGCAGCGGAGCAGCTAGATGACGGCGTTATTCCTGATATAAGGAGTGCTATTAAGAGAACGGAAGTTACTGCTATGTGGGATGATCCAGAGATTGAGAAGGTAATGCGTGGGGAGTTTAGAGAATTTATTATTAAAAAGGCGTCAGAAGTTAAGGGCAGGGCTTTAGATTTAGGCTGTGGAATGGGATGGCTAAGCTTAGAGTTAGCAAGAAATGGCATGGACGTTGATGCGATAGATATAAGTGAAAAGCGAATACAAGTTGCCAAGGACTACTTAGAGGTAGCTCCAGAGAAGGAAAATTTTGGCAGTGTTAATTATGTAGTTGCTGACCTCAACAAAATTCTACTTGAGAAATCTGCATATAATTCAGTAGTTGTATGGGATACTCTCCATCATATACTTGAGATAGATAGATTAATGGGGGAAGTAAAAAAGGCACTGAAACCAGGCGGGAATTTCCTTGCTCTAGATCATATCGGAGTAACAAGGGTGGGCGAAGTAATAAGTAAGATTTTGTATCTGCTGTTAACCACAGATAGAAATTATCCTAAGAAGTTAAAACTAATTAGGGAGCTACTCAAGAGGAAATTTCACTGTGAGCAGGCTAGTATTGATGACAGATCCCCCTTCGAAGACGTAACTAAGAAGGAAATGATAGAAGTTATTAAGAAAAAACTCATGGTAAAAGAGGTGATAACAACTTTAAGCTTTAGCGCTAATCTAGTGCCTCGCATAAGACTTAGAGAGCCATTGAAATATAGGCTAATCCACCTTTTGAAATTCCTGGATGATTTATCAATAAAGACGAAAATTTTGAGGCGCGAATATGTATTTATATGGGCTCAAAAGGAGGAAACTTACACTTGATGAGTTATAAGTCAAAAATCCCAACGGTTAGCATAATCATTCCAACCTACAACCGGGCACACCTGGTAGATCGTGCCATCCAGAGCGTGCTTGACCAGACATATCAGGATTTTGAACTTATTGTTGTTGACGATGCATCGACTGATAACACAGAAGAAGTAGTGAAGAGCTTTAAAGATAAAAGAATAAGATATATTTGTCTTCAGAAGAATAAAGGTGGAGCAGCAGCAAGGAATACTGGAATTGAAGCTTCCAATGGAGAATATATAGCATTTCAAGATAGCGATGATGAATGGCTGCCAGAGAAACTTGAAAAGCAAATGAAAGTTTTTGAAAATGCATCCCCCGAAGTTGGAGTTGTTTATACAGGATTTTTGAGAATAAAAGATGGTAGTGAAAGCTATATACCATATTCTTGGGTTACACAAAAAGAAGGAAACATACATAAGGAGCTTCTAAAAGGAAACTTTGTGACCACACAGGCAGCTGTTGTTAAGAAAAAATGTTTTGAAGTAGCGGGAATGTTTGAAGAGAGACTTCCTTGCCTTCAGGACTGGGAATTGTGGATTAGAGTTTCAAAATATTTCCACTTCAAATGTATTGATGAACCTTTAGTAACTTCATATGAAGTTTCAGATAGCATCTCTAGTAACCAAAGATTTTTGATTATAGCCCAAAAATTAATTTTAGAGAAACATTATAAAGATTTTAGCGATAGTAAAAATTTGCTTGCACAATTACAATACTCAATTGGGAGTCTTTTATGTCAAGATGGTGAATTAAAAGAAGGACGAAGTTACTTCTTTGATTCATTGAAAACATATCCTTTTAATATGAAATGTTTGTTGGCTATATTTATTTCGTTGTTCGGAGAAGATATCTACAACAGAGTTACTAAATTAAAACACAGGTTTAAGTTTTTAGATGTATGAGAGAATTTCAATGAAGGGCTTCTGAATGTTTTGCAGATAAGAAAATAACTGGCAATGAATTCAAGATATGAAAGTTGTTTTATTTCTCGAGAGGTTTATAATTATCGACAATAACAAAGGAATGTAAACCATATGACCAAAAATTAAGATAAAATCGAGGTTGGTTAGTTTACAATATCTGCTTTTGAAAATGGATGGCTTGTCGATAATTAT
>JABUBL010000349.1_pt1 | contig 13320 bp, 14 predicted proteins | sample 7240371 | NCBI WGS metagenome assembly JABUBL01 (sample SAMN07256343, study PRJNA390944) | subsurface metagenome | isolation source: Methane hydrate marine sediment | place: Pacific Ocean: Eastern North Pacific, ODP site 1244 | collected 2002
AGCTACACTCCTACTCAACAAGTTCAATTATAGCACAGTTTTCGGCGAAAATTAACAAGTACCCCTGGGGCGACTCGAACGCCCGCACGCGGTTTAGGAAACCGCTGCTCTATCCACCTGAGCTACAGGGGCTTGAAGCTAAATTGCCCTGTTTTGGCACTCAATTCTCAAAAGTTGGCGACATTTTGGCGACGGAATTTTTATTTACCCCCGCGGGCAGCACTTCGTCTAATAGCGCCATAGCATCACTTTGCATCCCCTCAATTATATGGCTGTAGACATCCATTGTAAAGGCTACCGAGCTGTGTCCTAGGGCTTCAGAAATAACTTTAGGCTTTGCCCCACGTAGTAACATAAGGCTAGCAAAAGTATGTCTTAAATCGTGGAATCTTACACCTTCCAGGCCCGCCTGCCTAGCCAGTCTGGTGAAGGCGTGGGTCAAGACGCAGGGGTCTATCGGCTTGCCTTCCGGACTGGCAAAAACAAGGTCGTCCAAAGTAAGGTGCTTGCCCAACTGCTGGTAAAGCCGCTCCTCAGTAGAATGTCAACAATCTCCTTGAAATTGCACCTTGTGGCTTTTTGTGTAACCGATTTATGCCTAAGACTTATATGTTGGCACTGCAAGGCTTGCTACTATGTAGAGTAGATACTCTGACACTGCCTAACTAATGAGTTCTTCGAACTCCGGGAAACACTTTTGACGTAAACGCAAAGTTCTGCTTGGGTAGAATTGGTCCTCAGGAGGTTTAATGCCATAACTGATTATCTGTGACTTCGAATGCAAGGTCTTCGGGAAGAAGGACATTGCATATCTCTTGTAATATCGGCTGTTCTTGTTATAAGGGTTCTCCGAGAGTCGCCGGCATACTCCGAACAATTTTTCCGCTACTTCGATACAACCTCGCTTGTTCGTTGTGTAGTCAATAGCCTGTGAGAATGCGCCTGTTATAACATCAACAAAGTTAACAACATTAACGCACTCAGGGTGTTCCTTTTCTCTTGATAATTCGCTGGCAACTTGTATTATCTCTTTGCATTTAACTATGACGTTGCTTTCTCTCTTGTTAATCTTATGTGGTGCGTAAGTCAAAAATGGGTTATCTGCCTCTAGGCTACGCTCCTCAGAGAATATCTTTAGGATTTCGACTTTTTCAGTTGATACGTCAAAGAAGTATCTACACGCTGAGAATAGTCCGATTTCAAAAAATCTATTATATATTCTAAAGTCTCTATTCTGTCCGTCAGTCGAAGGGCCAAAAAATTGATAATCAATGTTGGTCATGTTTACACCGAATAAATAAAACCATATATGTTCGTAGAGCTTTTTCTCGAATAGTCCTGCCCACTTTACCGCCGTTTTCGTTCTGGAACTTCCAGCACTGCCTGACCTTAGTTCGCTAAAGTGGATACGCTTATTATGGCTACAGCATGCTTCGCTTTTCGCACTAAGCAGCTCATTTTGTAACGAAGAAGACTGTTCAGCTTTGCAGAAAACAAAGCCGTGGTACAGCCATTTTTGAATGAGTCGTTCATCGTGAAAAACGAAGAGTCTAACACTATTTCTCACCATAATCCTCTATATCCATTATACACCTACAAAGCTGAGGGCATCGGGAAAACTGAGGGCTGGTAGTAAGTATGAGTGGAGTAGCTTGGGGATATAGTTTTTGACAATTATAAAGTGAGCGTTGAACATTATGACGTAATGTGTAATCCCAAAATCTAACAAATCGAGGAAAACCTGATGCTATTAACCGTCACTATCCCTTATGCTGCCCTTCACTAGAAAAAACCTCTGGGTTATGCCCTGACAAGTGAGGGTCAGTCTCTTTAGACCGTTAGTATCCGAAGCCCGTCTCTTTTCTTAGTTCGACTTCGTCAATAAAAGTAATGAGTCCACGAAGAAACGGGGTCGATGCCTCTCCAAACAGCCACTGACCGAAACGAAATCCTTCCTTCTCAAGTGGGTCAGCGGTTAGTGTAGGCATTTCCTCAAGGATAACGCATCTTTGTAGTGGAGCCCTGCTGCTCGCTATCTTATACCTGATTGGTTCCCTTTCCCGTTTATCATGCATGCTCTTCCCCCACTACTTTCTTTGTCTGTCATTGTATATGTTCACCATATAAGGCGTTAGGAAATACTTGGGCAACTTAGATGCTTGAGTCTAATCTTGTCTTACGATGTTGTCAATACTACTTAAAACCACTCGACTCCCCACCAACACCAAAACGATGAATATATGCAGCTCAGTGTCAGGTCAATTAAAAATGGGTGGGGTACGGGGGCTATACGAAAACAGCGACTGTTTTTGTACGTTGACATGTAAACTCTACGTATCTAGAATTACATTAGGAGGACTTGATTGGCTACACGCAAGGAACGCCTATTTTATAAAGCTATTCGGCGAGTTATAGCAGCCGTCAATTCCGACCTGGGGTTGAAACAGGTATTAGATACCATTGTGCGGAATACCGCAAGGCCTATGAAAGCCGCTGCATCTCTAGCCTTGCTTGATTCCACTCACACGAAACTTATACACAGCTCTTCATTTGGCTTGCCTCAGTTCTATTTGAAAAAGGGAATATTGGATCCTAGCAAGAGCCTGTCGGAGGTGATGACAAATCAAGCAGTGGCGATCTCTGATGTAAGTCAAGATAGTCGTATCCAGTACCCAAATCTGGCAGCACAAGCCGGCATTACAGCTATATTGGGTGCTCCGCTAATAATAGACGATGCAGCGGTAGGGAGCCTCAGGGTATATACTAAGCAACATGTTGAGTTTAGTAATCAAGACATTAGTTTTGTGACTACTATGGCTAATTTAGCCGCTGTAGCAATCCACTATCATGAGGCTCTCGACGAAAGTGTGCAGTTACGGCGTGGGAAAAATGAATCCGAGATCGGGGCAACACCTTTAAAGCGAGCCCGTTCTGTAACCTTTGCCCACCCTAGCGAAGAGGAATTCGCTCAGATACTTGATTTCTATAACATCGAGTGGGTATATGAGCCACAGTCCTTTCCGCTAGCATGGGATGGGAATAGAATAACAGAGATGTTCACGCCGGACTTTTACCTTCCGGGCCTCGACTTGTATATTGAGCTTACCACACTGAAGCAGAGCCTCGTTACACAAAAAAACCGCAAGCTTAGACATCTTCGTGAGCTGTACCCAGACATCAAGATAACCTTACTCTACAAGAAGGACTTCGACCGCTTGTTGGCAAAGTTTGGTTATGGTCCATTGGCCCAGGATAGAGGTCATGGTGTCGGCGAAGTGTTATATTCTAGCGCTGAAATTCAACGCAAAGTGCGAGAGCTAGCGAAGAATATATCCAAAGATTATTCTAATCGTCATCCGGTTATGGTAGGAGTACTACGTGGTGTTTTTTGCTTCATGGCTGACCTTATACGCCAAATGACCATTCCACTCGATGTGGACTTCATGGCCATATCGTATTACGGTGGCGAAGACAGTTCTATAGTTAAGATAACTAAAGACATTGACCTAAATGTAGCTGGGAGATCTCTTGTTTTAGTAGAAGACATCGTTGACACAGGGTTGACACTAAACGTCGTAATTAAACATCTCGAGGCCAAGGGAGTATCTGATTTGGCAGTTTGTACCTTGCTGGACAAGCGAACGCGACGCTTAGTCGATGTACCGCTGAGATACGTTGGTTTCGAAGTGCCGGATCAGTTTGTCGTGGGTTATGGTTTAGACTACATGGAAGAATATAGAAATCTGCCTTTTATCAGTTTTCTCAGTGAAAGCAGAACGCTAAAGAGGAAAGCCAAGCGCCGAAAGGCTTAGTTTCCCACAATAGTAATAAAAAGCGCCCCAGATAGCCTTTGCAAACCTTACTTCCTGTTTCCGTCACTCCCTTTCAGTTTGACCCTACTCGGTTGCTTCTTCTACAGTCCGTAAATATTACTCCGGTTACCTGGAGCAGACATAGTATGGCATAAGGTACAACGGCTGTCAAGAAAACTGGTGCTACTCAATAGAAGTATAAGGGTGTTCTGGGCTGAAAAATTGCCAGTAGTGTGGAAGGGATCTCTTTGTTTTGTGATTTTTCATATATTGCACTCGAAAAGCCAAATATTTTCTACCAATATGTGTTAAAAAATTTTTAATAGTACACCGTGCTCAGGCCCTCCCGTATTAGAGCGAAAACTCTCACGATTATGCCTGTGGACCTTTTCGCTTATCCGCTACTCCGGTTCCCTCATAAACTATAAGAACTCCGCGGGTTCGCCACTAACCAGGTGGCCTATTCTTGGTTTATAATGGAGGAAGGATTCTTAAGCAGGAGGGCAAAAATGGTCAGAGCCAGGTTGTATCCAGTAATTGTGATGTTGAGCCTAATCGTTCCTTTTCTCACAGCGTGTACCAATGAACAAGATCCGCCTCGTACACCGGAACCAGCCCCTGACTTAGCCTTGACGCTACCTGAGCCAAGATTGAGAAGCGAAGTCTCCGTTGAGGAGGCGTTACTCAAAAGAAGATCAGTTAGGGAATATGGCAACGCACCTTTAACACTTGAGGAAGTCTCCCAGCTTCTTTGGGCGGCTCAAGGGATAACCAGTGAATGGGGAGGGCGCACCGCGCCATCTGCAGGCGCACTATACCCATTGGAGGTCTACATAGCCGTGGGTAATGTCGAGAATCTTAGCCCCGGTGTTTATAAGTACAACCCTAGGAGACACGAATTAATCAAAGTGAGGGACGGTGATGTAAGGCAAGAGCTAGCTGAGGCTGCCCTGAGCCAAATCTGGGTCCAGGAAGGTGCGATAGACATTGTTATCGCTGCTGTTTATGAGAGGACAACTAAGAAGTACGGCGATAGGGGTGTGGGGTACGTACACATGGAGGCAGGCCATGCTGCCCAAAATATCTACCTCCAGGCAGCTACTCTCGATCTAGGTATGGTGACAGTTGGCGCTTTTCATGATGACTGGGTCAAAGAAATTATGAGTATGCCTGAGGATGAAATCCCTCTCTATCTGATTCCGGTGGGCAGGAAGGGTTAGTTCTTTTAGCGCAGCTGATGACGGGGGTCTTTGATTGCATGAAATGGCTTTTTATGTAATCTTATGGCCATGGATACACCATTCTTGCTGCCGCCGTTTTATTGCCCTAGAGTCGGAGAAACGAGGGTGGCAGGTAAGCCATATTATTGATAAAGGAAGAGAGTGGTACCAAGGAAGCATTCTGCGAATGATAAACAGTTGAGACTCACCTAGTAGTAATCACCAAGCAGGTGGAGATTACCCAATCTCACATTGGTTAATCTCTGCGCTTTCGCTGCTTCAAGACATTCCTTGGCATGTCGTTTGGAGGTAGGGGGCAAATCATTCATCATAAATTGGGGGTGGAAGGCGAGGAGGGCATAGGGAATGTCCGGGCTGAGGGAGGATATAAAGGCAGCAATATGGGATATTTCCTCCTTATCTATATATCCAGGAACAAGCAAGGTGCTGGCGACTAAAAAGGGAGGCGAGGGTCTCTTCTCAACATACTGAGATAGTAGCTTGAAGTTTTCCAGCGTCCGTTTATTGCTTACCCCGCAGAGGGCAATGTGTAGCTCCTCGCTCCAGGCCTTGAGGTCGAATTTGATACAGCCACCGGAGTGGAAAGATAACTCAGCCGCCTGCCTTAATAATGCTGGATGCATTGAGCCATTGGTCTCCCAGCAGATGCGAAGAATCCTGCCCTTGCTCCATTCCAGAGCCAGCCGGGAGGCGCGAATGGCATGGGGAAGTTGTGGTGTCGGGTCACCACCGAAATAACAGATACAGGCGGTGCGGTCATCGACTGCCTGAGCCAGCTTCATAGCATCAACCTGGCTACCCTTTGTTGCTGAATAACGGTAATGCCAGTTCTGGCAAAACAGGCAGTCAAAGGAGCAGGCTTGATAAAAGACGGCTAGGTTCTTATAGCCATATTCAGCTCCACGAGAATAGGTGAACTGGGGGTAACCAGCCCCGGTGCCACCGGGACACACCCAGTCAGCTACACAGTTGGTGGGTAGGGCGTCATAATACCAACTGACATTTCCTTTGCTAGATGTGGCGCCGACGAGCTTATCTGCCTTGTTGGTGCGCAGCCCACAGTAACCCCTGCTATTTGGGGGAATATGGCATTCATTGGTACAAAGTTGGCATTTGACTCCCCCCTCTGCCTTTGGAGGCTGCGCAGGGAGATCAAACGGACTCCTTGCAGTACAGTGAGCTTGCTCAATGCAGGGGAAAACCCGGGTAAAGTCTCTTCGAATGCAATCCAAGCATAGCCCTAGGGCTTGGGAAATGAGTGGAGACTCACTACCACAATACTGGCATTTACTGTCAGCTCTGGCGTACAATCGCTGGTTAATTATCCCCATTTTGCAACACTATAAAGTGTTTGAAGCCATCAGCTATCGACTACATTATATAACTAATATCGCAACTCTCACTATATCTGTATCAGCAGGCAGGGATTGACAGCAGCGCTCTGTGAGAATACTATTCTACCGAAAGCACGGGGGTTGGCGGAGCATGAGGACTAATAATTGTCGCCAGTGGAATAATCTATTCCGAATATTGGTTCTCTTGACAGCGCTCTGTCTTGTTGCTACGTTGCTAGCAAGTTGCAGGGCTGAGGAACAAGCAACAGAGGAGGGGGAAATGGCGTTATCTGTTACGAGCACAGCGTTTCAGGAGGGTGGCAAAATACCTGATAAGTATACCTGTCAGGGACAGGATATATCGCCGCCACTTGCCTGGAATGAGCCACCCGAGGGGACTCAGTCCTTCGTCTTCATAATGGATGACCCGGATGCTCCCGGCGGTGTCTTCACCCACTGGGTAATATTCAACATCCCATCTAATAGTCGTGGATTGCCTGAGGCTGTGCCCACTGAAACCCAGCTATCTGACCGCACTGTACAGGGCAAGAATGACTTTGGTAGAATCGGCTATGGTGGTCCTTGTCCTCCACCTGGACGCGCTCACCGGTACAAGTTTACCCTGTATGCATTGGATCAACTTTCGGACCTAAAGGCAGGCGTATCAAAGAAGCAAATTCTCGACGCCATGCAAGGGCACGTCCTTGCCCAAGGTGAGCTGACAGGCATGTACCAGCGCTAGTCTCTGACACGGCGTTTACTATCAAGCAGAGTCACGAGGCGCTTAACCTTTGCTATTGTCACAGATGTAGCAGTTTGCCTTATTACTGTCAGAGGCTTTGACAGGCTGGACGACAGAGAATTAACATAGCCATAGTAAGTGAGATAGGAGAGACCTCAACCCCTGGTAATGATCGATAAACTGCCTAGTGAAGAGCGTAGCATGTCTGACACTGATAGTGAGTATGGTGCTGTGTTGGGTATTGATGTAGGATGGAGCCTGAAGAAGCCTACGACAGGGCTTTGCCTCATCGAATGGTCAAATCAGGAAATAGATGTGCGCTGTTGCCAAGCAAGGGCCGATGAAGATGACCGTCTTAGGAAACTCGGCCAACTGACCGAAGGGAAGAAACTGCTGGGTGTCGGGATCGACGGCCCCCTAATTCCGAAGCTAGAACTTACTACTCAATATCGTGCCGCGGAGGCCTTATTGTCCCGGGGTAAGTTTCAGCAACGCGGCAAGCCAGGTCCTACCAATGGTAAGATCGGACAAGTTCTACACAAACAGACTACAGAGTTGGCGAAGCTCGCCATTAAGACTCAGGATATCGCCTTTGCGATGTATCCCTATAGAATTCATCAGAAAGCAGTAGTAGAGGCATTTCCCAATGCTTTTCTGGCAGTTCTTCACCTTGATAAAGAATTTCCTCCCCAGTCGCAGGTAAAACGCCGGTGGACTGACATGTTGTTCCCGCGCGTGAAGTGCGAGATAGTGCAGCTACTAGGGACTTTACTGCCGCAGCATAATTTTGACCTCGATCATATACAGGGGCACGAAGTGATTGCTTCCTTCCTGTGTGCCCTCACCGCACTTTGTGTAGTAGTTGGACAATGCGTTGCTGTCGGAGACCGAAGACTGGGTTACATTGTCCTCCCACCCTTGGAATTCTGGGGTGATTCCACAGTGGGAAGTAGCAAATGGGCTAGAGATACGCTTCGTGATAATTGGCCTATTGTTCGGCAGCAATTCAGTAATACCGAGCTTTATAAGGACAACAAGCCATGGACACCGTGACACACGAACCATTAGCAAAATGGCACAATTTGACGAACTGTGAAATACGCCAGCAATGAAACGATGAGTTGTTAGGTTATACAGCGCTTGTCTACTTTCATTTACTGCGATACCATTGACTTGAATACCGTACGCGCTATAGAACTTATGTAGAGAACAAAGATTGGACATGGCTCAGCATCAGTAAACCAGGGCTAGGAAAAAGTAAGACATGCAATCGCTATCGCTTGTTAACAGGATGGTCCGGGCAACGAAGCTCGACGCTAACCTTTATGAGGAGGTAGAGGCTGATACCACAGCCAGTGGGCAGGCATTTCTCATCGTAATATTGGCAAGTTTAGCAACAGGCATTGGTATTGGTATAACTGGACTCTTCAAGATGGCAGGAGTGTGGTCTATGTTGGGCCTACTTATAAGTCTTATTGGCTTAATTATTGTGTGGCTTGCTTGGTCGTTCTTTGCCTACTTCATAGGAACGAAGGTATTCAAAGGTCCAGAGACATCGGCTACAATGGGAGAATTGCTTCGCACTATTGGCTTCTCTATTTCCCCTGGGGTGTTAGGAATCTTCGTATTTATACCTGTGGTAGGAGGCATTATATGGTTTGGCGCATCTATATGGGTTCTCATTGCTGGTGTCGTAGCTGTGAGACAAGCCCTAGACTTTACTACTGGCCGTGCCATTGCAACTTGCCTAGTAAGCTGGTTTGCCTGCATACTAATCGTAGTCTTGGCCGTCACTCCATTATCAGCTCGTTTGCTTAGTGGAAGCTGCGCTCTTGGTAGCAGTTTTGATAATGCCTTAAACTCAATCGTGGAACCTTATCGTTTTAGTATTGTGGCATGGGAGGCCGCCGCTATTCCACATGAACTGACTCAGTGGATGCGCAGCAGAGATGAAAATACTGACAATGCGGTTGGTATAGTTATTGAATACTTCTCTGCTACTAAGGAGCGCAGAAGGTCTTTAGAGGATACGGTAGAAAGGATACTAGAAAGCCAGATAGAAGAAATCTTGATTGAACAGGATATCTTCGGTTTTCCACCGGTAAATCTCAAGCTGGGAACACTGCCTCGTTTGCTAGTGATCTCACCCAGAGACAAAATAGAAAGCATGAGAGAAATTATGCTAGACTCTGGTCTTTCTCCCCAGGAAATAGAGGACATCGAAGCTCAGGCTGATGAATTAGGTGTTTCTTCATTGATAGTAAAACCTGGGGTTTTGGAGGAGTATACCCTAGCTTTGTCACCAATAGTGCCAGTCTACGGTTCACCATTGATACCGCAGTTGAGGAATGGATACATCAATACATGGCCTTCAAGCCGTTGGGATTTCGATATGTACTTGACCTCCTTGGTGTAGCACGGAATTATGAAATCGCCACTATAAATGAGACTGCAGCAAGTATGGTCAGTGAGGAAATCAGCGCAATTGTCTGCGACAGGTACTACCCAGGGCAGAAAGAACCTGAAGAAGACACGTCTGACTTTGACCGGGAGATGAGGGAAATAAGGCTGGCGGTTGATGATTATTTAGCTAGGGGAGAGATTGAGGCAGCTGAGGAATTCATGGAACAGAAGCGCCAATATCTAGCCTCAAAGGGTCATCGCATTAGGAAACTAAATCAGGCCTATTTTGCCTGGCATGGCACATACGCTGATGAACCTACCTCTGTTAGTCCAATCGGGGTAGAGTTGAGGCAACTGAGAAGTGAGTGTGGCTCGGTCAAGGAGTTTTTGGATACTGTCGCTGAAATGACCAGCAGGCAAGATCTGAAAGAGGGTATTGAATTACTTCAATACAACGAGACAGTAAAGAGATTAGCCAATTTACAGGGAAGAGCGAAATAATCGCCATCCTTAACGATTTGGGGAAAGCGATCCAGATTTTTTCATGGCAGCTGAAGCTCATTAGACTCGCCTAACTTGCAAGCCTATTATGGTACTGGGAGGCAATAGATGCAATATTGAACAAATTAGCGGATTGTGACCTGGGTAAAAATGTTCCTTTTTCTATTTACACTATGTTCGTAAGCTACTATAATAAATGTCCCAACATTTAGAATTTATGTATAACCAAATATTTATGACCTGGCTAGATTAAAGACGGAAAAAGTGAAAATATAACTCTATTAAAGGAGACTCCAATGAAAAAATACTTAATCATTAGCTTCGCTATTGGCTTTATCGCCTTAGGTAGCGTGTGTTTCTACCTAAAAACGCAGATAGATACAGCAAGAAATGACATACTAAACTTGACCGCTACAGTAAGTTTACAAGAGGAAAATATTGCTGAAACGGAATCCGAATTAAATATAACAGAGAGTAGGCTTAAAGAAACCGAATCTGAATTGACTGCCACGTATAATGAGCTGAACAAGGGGTTAGAATTAAATGAGGAACTAGAGAAGGAACTATTTGATACGGAACAGGAACTCGACTATGTAGAAGAAAATCTGCAAACGCAAAAAGCTAAAACATCTGAACTACAAATTGAATTAGAAGCAATACAAGCTGAGGTAGAGGCAATACGGGAAGAACTCCAACTCTATCATGACACAGGAATAAGGGTCGCGCAAGGAATTGTCCCACCATATACTACTAGTCTTTATGGTCAATTCAATTTAGAAAATAACCCAGACGCAAGCAACATCTCATGGTCTCAATTAAAGGATTTCTTACGAGAAGATAGGACCGACAATAATCCGTACGTTGAAAATGTCTATATGTGTGGAGAGTTTGCCGAGGACTTACATAACAACGCTGAAAATAGTGAAATTAGGGCAGCATTCGTCATAATTCAATTCGAAGATGGATCAATCCCGCATGCTTTAAACGCCTTCGTGGCAACAGATAGGGGGTTGGTCTATATTGACACAACGGGTACAGAACTTGGAGTAGAAAGACCCCGACATATGGATTGTATTGTTACTACAAACGTTGGTAAGCGCCTCTACCACAAATTATTATTTGCTACCGATTGGGAGATATCGTTTAGTAAGTCTATCATATCTCGGGTGGAAATCTACTGGTAGATTTCATCTCATTCCTTTCAAACTCGAGATTATCGTGGATTCTCACCGATCTAATCTGCTCTAAATCTCCTATTAAATTATTAAGGTACTATAAACGTTCCTTTATTGCTATTGCACAAAATGGCTAAATGTGTAGCTGTTTCGCAGGCTACACATGATTAATGGACGGGGAGATTGAGCAGAGTCTATCTCTCCCTGAAACAATGCTTAGTTTTGCACTGTGCAACTAGGATGGCAGACTGACGTATGATTATAAGTATCTATATTTTACAGAATCAACCCGAGAAATACGGTCCTGTCTGTTAAAAAGTTACCTGTCCTGTAGCATAAATAATCTTATGCCATGGCCCATCTCTATTATTCTTAATGAACATCTCAAACTCATTGCACACGATATCCGTCTTATTAAAAATAACAAAATAACAAAAAAATTTATCTACCATTTGCTCTGAACTTAATTTTGCTTCTAGACGTTGGATCTTTGCGAAATCCTTCATGATAGCCTCAAGTGTTTTAACACCAATACCTTTTCTATTACGAATGAATTTAAGCTCCAGCAGTATGGCCTCCCCCCTAAAAGCATACTGTTTACTTGGTAGTCTGGGGCTAGCAAATCCATGCAATATACTAAGACCAGACGGATCAAGTATTGTAATATCAGGTTTTATAGTTAGTCGGTGATTTTCGTCATACCAAGCTAATTCAGTGTGAAGGGGGCTTGAATATATGCCCGGATCACGCGTTCTCATTTTCCAACGAACATGATGGGAGTAAGTATTGTGAGCCTCGTTTCGTCGACTGCTAGTTATGTATTTATGGAATTGCGATATGATACGATTTCTAAGTTTACTGAAAATTAGGCATTTCAAGTCAGATTCGGTTAATATAAGTCCTTGTGCGCTCTGATAATCCCGTTCTATTTGTTGAATTACACTCTCAATAATATCCTTCATTGAAGATATCAATGACATTTTCTACCTCATTAAATATTGTCAAACGAATAGTTCCTCATTAGTTGGTCCCCGGACCGTTTGAGAAACTAAGTACTTTCCCAATGCTTTGATTCATATTCAGCCCGCTCATACATTTCGGTACATAGAGCATCATATGTTAGGCAAAATATCCTATTGGAGTTAATTACTACTTTTTCTTCGCGCCACGCTAATCGCTGTATCTCGGCATCTTCAAGAACACGGCTTCTTCCAGCTACGAGCATGGCAAATATTCTAGCCTCACTAGAACCAAACGTACTCCTGAAATCAGGCGTATTTCTCATACCATCAAGTATCCAAAACCAATCAATTATTTGACTAAACCCACTCTCAAACGCGGGTGACCATTGCAATGTAGATTTCTTGCCTTTTCTACAAAACATGGAAGTGTCCGTACCAGCTTCAAATTCGACAAATAAATAGAGGTTACGTTTGGAATCTCCAACAACAAGATCAACCAAGAAATCGCCGTATAGTTCGAATTCATAGGCAATTCGATCAAAAGACTTCATGTTCGTTATGAATGTACCAATGTAGGTCGATAGATGTTTTCTTTGTTTAAAAAAGGGTAGAATGTCAGCTCGTTCCTGTAAATCTGTTTTGGCATAAAGTAGCTTCTTAAACTCTTCGATCTCTTTCCTGCATATTAAAGGGTTAAAATTTGGGTTTTTAAAAGCCTTCATATTTACTTTAGACCACCCCACATTTTCTTCAATCGATCACTGCGTACTATATCAACCACTATCAGTGTGGGACCAGAATAAGAAAGTATCACTCTAAGAGTCTGCGTCACTCTCATAACGTAGAAATCTGGAGCGTCAGTTAATTCCTTAACTTGCCGCTTGATAAGAGGGTCATCCGGATTCTGATAGAATGATTCTATTGCTTTCCGCGTTTTGACTCTGTCCACACTATTAAGTGTTCGAAGAGCTACGAGTGCTCTTTCAGTAAATTTAACCCCGCTATCGTAATCTTCCCTTCTTCGCATGAGACCCTCCAGATTAGCTTGGCACTGTATTGACCTGCCCCCATTAGATTTTTTATTGTTGTAATAAGTTTTATTGGCGTTACTTTTGCTGTTTTATATAAGTTTTTGATTTGATTCTCACTG
>JABUBL010000350.1_pt1 | contig 13316 bp, 31 predicted proteins | sample 7240371 | NCBI WGS metagenome assembly JABUBL01 (sample SAMN07256343, study PRJNA390944) | subsurface metagenome | isolation source: Methane hydrate marine sediment | place: Pacific Ocean: Eastern North Pacific, ODP site 1244 | collected 2002
AAGGAAGAACATATCGATATTATAAGTAACTATGGAAAACTTAAAAAGAAATATCGAAGAGAATGGAAAGAAATATTTAAAGGAGGATCTTAATAATGAAGAGACCCAGCATAAAAACGGAAAACGAGAAGACCTATTTAATGTTAGGTAATAAGAAAGTTATGGAATGCGGTGGACTTATTAAAGAGGCAGCGAGAATTAGGAGAGAGACCGGCACCATTAATAAGGAGGATTTTAAAATGAAATTTAAATGTGAAAGATGGGCAGTCATAGATAAGAAATCTGGTAAAGAACTTGGAACTTTAGGTTGGTATACAGATTCAAGTAAAGAAGAAGTTTTACAGCATGCCAAAAATAATGGAATTAAAATCGAAGAAGGAGAAGATATTAAAGTAATGGAGGAATGTTAACGCTCCTCTGGTGAGTAAAACAATAAAGGAGGATTTGAGATAAGTAAGCTACTAAAATCTTTGCAAATAAGAACTGTTTTTTACAACACAATTCGGATTATTATATCTGATGTGAGAGAGAAGAAATATAATTTTGATGACCCTAAAGTGCTACATCGATATGCAGGAAAGAAGGCCATGGTTCTATTGAAGGATATAACGATAAGATTTAATTTGAAGGAGGATCCCAAATAAATAAAGGAGGATTTAAATAATGGGATATGCCACAATACATAAGTATAATGAAGGAAAGATTATAAAGGTCAAAGATTACGAAGATTTGAGCAAAAAGATGAAAAAAATAGCGTTTGATAAATTCATAGCCAATCCTGATTGTAGGGAAGAAATAGAAAGGGGTATGGAATATTTTTGGTTTGATAAAGATGGGAATGCATATAGGCTTGAAGCAAAAGATACTTATGTGCATAAAAAATAAAAGGAGAATTTAAAAAGTGAAAAATAAACCAATATGGAATCGTAAGATAAATAAAAAACTTTGCAATTTATTAAATGAGATTGTAGAAGAAGAATTTAAAAAAGACTGTAAACACCCTAAAAAGTATCTCCGGGAATTACCAGGACAAGATAACATTTACCTTTACAATCGTGAAGCTAAATGCCTTAAATGCGGGGCAATATTGATAGGTTATCTAGGAAGAAAAAAATAAGAAAGGAGTCACGGATGAGAATAAATATGAATCTGATAATCATAATAAGTAAAAATTCATTCGGGGTTATTACTACCAGCATCAAATGGGGAAGATACAAATTCTCTTGGTATGGAAAAGAATCGACGTATTGGGCTGTGAAATTTTGCTCACCTTGGTTTGATATAGCAAAGAGAACTAAAATTATTTATAAGGAGGCAATGCAATGTATGCAATAACTGCTAGGGTAAAAGGCATTAATACAGTAGAAGGAAACTATAAAAATAAATTAATAGCTGAAGGACATAAGAGGAGACTTGAGAAGAAATATCCCGGCACTGTTTTCAAGATTGAGCAAGTTGATAAAAAGGATAAAGATAATTTCAAAACTTATTATGCGGTGATAGGACATATCGAGAGGGGGGAACTTTAGAATGAGAGAACACAGAATCTATTACGGATTTCTAAGGAATGATCATTACTTTGTAGAAGTAAAAAAGGATTTATTTGATGAATGGAACTTACAGGACGTAAGAAATATTACCCACCGGGATATTATAAAATGGAGACTTCGAGAAAGGGGAAGTAAAAGCAAATGCATACTTATGAGATTTGCTTATTTTAAACGAGGATGTAGAGATACGATAAAGCTATTGAAAACGGTTAAGAGGAAAGGGGTTATTAAATATGCATTCTAAAGAGACTAAATATTTCCATAGAGAAATGAAATTGGAGATCCAGGGATGGGCTCAAAGGCATGGGATTAGAGCAGAAGATTATTATGTTGATAATGATACCGAAGAAGGGTTTGAACTTTATTTTGATAATTTAACTTTTGGTTTTAGGTATAAAGAATTGAAGAGACATTTTGATGTGATATTTGATAATACGGGATATGGTTATAGATTGGTTAATAAAGGAATAAAGCCGAAATATGCTCTGGTATCACCGCGATATCTTAAAGTTTTTAAGAGAAGCAAATCTAAATTGGTTGATAATGAAATAAAGAAATGGGGATTTTTTAGCGGGATAGTAATGGGATTAAAACTTATGATGAGGAGAGGAAGGAAAAAATGAAATTGTTAACTAAAGAGATCGAGAAAAGATTACCAAAATTACATTCACAGGAGAATGAAAAGAATCCGAGAATAATAGTAAAGTATTTTCATCCTCTTAGCAACTGGACTTGGTATGTAATAGAGGGAGAAAGGCAGCCGGAGCCAGATGGGGGTTTTATGTTTTTTGGTATGGTGCATGGGGATGAAAAGGGATTAGGGTATTTTACTCTAAGCCAACTTGAGGTAGTAAATGTGAGAGGATTGGGAATCGAAAGAGATATGTATTTCGGATACGAGCATAGATTAAATGAATTCAAATAAAGGAGGTTTTTCAAAATGATAGATGGCAGCCTAGCAACAAAAGAAGAAATCAAAGCAATTAAAAAAGATATCACTGAGAAATTAAATACTGGATATGATTTTAATTTTTGCTCGGGATATCTTTCGGGATTGCTCAAAGCTGGCGAAGATTCAATTGGAATCGATTTTAAAACTCATAAAGAATTAACAAACTTTTTAATTGATAAAGAAACTTCAAGGCTTTTTGATACTAAATTTACAGAATAGGAGTAGCCAGACCTTAGGGGATTTTAAGAAAGTCCCCTAGCTTGTGGCTACTTTAATAATCGATTTTTTTAAGGAGGAAATAAATTATGAAGAATATAGAAAAACAAAAAACGGGATTTAAATTTGGCAAATATCGACTAAAAGTTTTAGAAGAATATGGCGAAATTATTCATAATGGAAGAAAATACAAATTGATTAAGGTACAAACAAATGATGATTTAGAATATATATCTTTAAGACTTTACAACAAGAACAATAAATTTATTAAGCAATTTCTGATGGAGCCCGAAATCATAGAGGATATTGTCAATCTATTCAGAGCATACCAAATAGATAAAGGTATTTTAAAGGAGGATATAAAAGGATGAAATGGATCAAGAAATGGAATGTTGAAAGCGAAAGCGGCAATGGTAGTTATGTAGTGTCCCTGTCAGATAAGAACACCTGGGGCTGCTCATGCCCGGTGTGGAAATTCAGAAGGCAAGAATGCAAGCACATTAAAAAAGTGAAACTGAATCCGGAAAGATACGAAGAAATCTAAGGATATTAAAAAATAAAAGAAAAGGAGGAATCTAGAATGTCCACTAGATGTCAAATAGAATTTATGCACATTTCAACCAGAGAAGAAAAAGAGGGACTGGAGAAGGGGAAGATAGTTAAAGTAATCAGAAGAAGAACGGTATATCGGCATAGTGACGGTTACCCAGAAAGTGTGATCCCGGACCTGGAAGAATTTTTGGAATGGAACAGGGGCAGAAATTATGATCTAGAATACCAGGCTGCCAACTTCATTTATTGGAGCAAGAAGAAGATGGAGGAACAAATAGAGAGAGATCTCGCTATGATGGGCTATATCCACAAAGAGCAAGATGTAGTTCCTGAAAAAGAGAGAAAAATTCAAACCGATAAGCGTAAATCAGAAATGAGAAGACAGATGATCCTAACGGGACACGGGATTTGCAATAATGATGAATTCCATCCGGATATATCCTATTACTATGAAGTGATATCCGACAGCGAAACTAAGGAAATAACTATAAAATGCTACCAACCGGTTCACCCAGTCCCAAAGAAGAAAGAAGATTTTAAATTAATTAACTATAAAATGCTACCAGCCGGACCACCCCCAGTCCCAATAAAGAAAAGGGAGTAAATAAGATGAAAAGTCTCGATACTATGACATCAGATGAAAAGAGGTTATTGCTTTATCTTGAAACCTGTGCGGTAGACCATGGGGGAAAAGTAGATATCAATCACATGAATAAAGAAGATTTGGATATAGCCCTAAAATGGAACGAAGAAAAATTTGTTAAATTTGGACGCATTAAATTTCATTCGATTAAAATACGTTGGCATTGGTGTGAACTTTCAGAAGAAGCATGGAATATAGCTCATGCGGAACGCAAGGCAAGATGCAAAAGAATAATGTCTCGGCAACCTATCAACAAAACCTGTGACCACTAACCGTTTGCTGGCAGATAGAAAGGAGTAAATGATATGAAAATCTATAAAGGGAAAAGATTAGGACCTGCGATGAGTCCACTAGGAGTAGAAGTTACCGTAAATGGTAAACCTCTGAAACATCAAGTTTATCATAGCCCAACCGGATTTGAATGGGGCTACGGTGGAAGCGGGCCCGCGGATCTGGCTCGGAGCATTCTATGGGATTACTTAGGTAAAGAGCCACCCAGGGTTTTATACCAAAATTTTAAAGATACTTTTGTGGCAGCATGGGGAAATGAATGGCAGATTACTTCTCAGGAGATCCAGGAGTGGGTAAAGGAGAAAATGCATTGGGAAGATATTTTATAATAGATGCAGGTGATAAGATTATTGTGGAAAGATTAAAGAAGTTAACAAGCATGGAACCGAAGATCATGATTCATAGGGTTTTAATGAATGATCACAGAGCAAATAAATCGGTTTCAAAGTATACATGGAGATATTTAACATTAATAAAATAAAGGAGGATTAAGGATGAGTCACTTTAATTGTTTAGTTATTCATAAAGAGGGACAGGATATAGCTGAATTGATGGCCCCTCTCAGCGAAGAACTGAAAGTTAGACCCTATATTAGGAAAACCAAAGATGAATGTTACAAAAAATACTTACAGGCAAAAAGTGATGCTAGAAAGAAACCGGATAGTTTTTTTGGCAAAAAGCAGAATAAAGAGGCCAATGTTATCGGTATGAGTTTCGAGAAATTTAAAAAGTGGTATTGGGGCGAGAACAAGACTTGGGATAAAGAGGGAAACTTAATAACGACTTCTAACCCTAATGGTCGATGGGACTATTATAACGTAGGCAGATTATGGGAAGATTTTTTGTTAAGGAAAGACGGTACCGGATGTGATAGCTGTCTCATTACCGAAGTTGACTGGAAAAAGCCGATCATAACCTATGCAGTAGTAACACCGGATGGGAAATGGCATAGCCAAGGAAGGATGGGCTGGTTTGGAACAGGCGATGAGACTAAAGAACAAACACGGGATTGGGAACTAAATTTTTATGACCGTATTATCAAACCATATTTAAGCAATGAATTTTCCGTAACTATACTCGATTGCCATACCTAAAAAAAGGGTAAGAGAAAAGACTTGACAAACAGTTGACAAATGGTATAATAAGTGTAAATAATCAGGTACTGGAGAAGAAAAAAGATATGATAAAATTAAAAAATTTAAGGAAACTCAGAGAAAGAGCCGGTCTGAGTCAAACTGAACTTGCCGCTAAATTAGGAGTCGACGCAAGGACAATTCAGCGTTGGGAAGATAGGAAACATAGACCCCATCGAGTTTATCTAAAAATGCTTAATCGGATTTTAGGTCAGCTATTAATAAAAAAAGAGGAAAAAATTGTTATTGATTAAATATGATAAACAAGCTAGGCAGATCAGACATAAGTACTTTAGTCAGCTTAGGGGCTCACTACCGGCCTGGTTTTGTTTGCTATTTATTTTTTTAGAAAAGGGGATGAAATTTCAATAATGAAAAAAATTTTTTCCATAATCTTTATATTAATCTTTATAGGATTAAGTGTCGGTTGCGAGAAAGAAGAAAAATTTCTTGAAATTTGTACTTGTGCAGATAATGAATAGAAATTTTTCGAAATATTATCTGGAATTATACTTGACAGGTGATAGACCATATAGTAATGTATTTAATGAAGGAGATGATAAAAAGAATTTAGATTAAGGAGGATAGGCAATTTTAATATTAATTGTTGACGTACATGAATGAGGATTAATTTAAACAGATTGAGAGAACTAAGATTAGCAGTAGGATTAACCAAGAGAGAGCTTGCCGATCTAATCGGGTGCATTGAGAATACAATTTCAAGATGGGAGAATGGTACGACTGAAAAACCCTTGGGTATATACCGAAAATCGCTGGAAAAATTTTTCAAAAAGCATGCTTATGCGCTCAATCCGGGTAATCCAAAAAAGAAATAATTTAATTAAATATATAAATTGTCATCTGATATAGAGATGTTTAGGTATAGTATGTACTAATTTACTTTACATAAGATATATTATACGATGTATCAAATGATATACTAAAAGAAACAAAAATATACTTAAGAATAAAACGACCAGATGAAACTTGAACATCTCTTAAAAGAAAAAAGAAATGTTTGGAGTTTTGTCTGGTCGTTTTTTTTAGAGTAAAAAAATGAAAGATTGTTTTTAGGGGGGGGGGGGAGGAACATGATTAAAAAAATAGATGAACCCCAATTAATTAAAGACTTTCATGAGGGCAAGACCTATGCAGAAATTGCTCTTGAACATAAAATCGATATGTGGCTCATAACATATCGATTAAGGAAGCTAGGCTTGAAAAGGAATAAGCAATGCCAGAATTTATTTTCAGCAGAAGAAAAAATATTTATAAGAGGTCTGATAACTACTTATCGGGGTAAGAGACAACTATTCCATATTCTGGTAGACAAATAATGAAAAAAGGAGAGGAAACTCCCAGATGAATTACGAAGAGAAAATGTGTCTGGTTCAAAAAGAGATGAAATCCTTGATGATTGAATTCCATGAGATCTTCAAATCCAAATCTAAAATACCCCTTGATCCCCAAGAAAAAGAAAAAATATGCATTGAATTACTCATAGCTGCAAATAAGTTTGCTAAGAAATATCACGACTTACAATCAAAATACATGGACCTAATATTTTTTAGTGACTTGTCAGAGGCAGCCGGCGAAGCTCATGCCGATTTATTCCGAAAATTCAAGATGTCTCGAAATCCAGAGAATAATTAAGGAGAGAGGATAAATGGATATAGATATTACCGGGATAGACTTAATCAAATTTGTTAAAGAAGTGTATAGACTATCAATACCAGCCGGTTTGGGTCGGCTACATTTTAAAGAGGGTGGCCTGACTGATGAAGAGGCAGAAGAAATATTGGGTGTGTGGAAAGATGATAAACAATTTGCTCTAGATATGGACTACGTTAGAGGAAGGGCCTGCAAGATGACTATTTTCAGAGAAGAAAAGAAACTCTTTATAAAGGCTCCTTGGTATGACCATACGGATATGCGATTAACAATGTTGTTAAGAGCAACTTGGCCAGAAGATAAGCCACTCCCGGAACTAAAAGCTGGGGAACACGGTATCGCCTGTCATTGTATGCATTGTCAAATCAAAAGGGAGATCCAAATATGAAAAAAGAAAGATTAGAACAGTTGAGAACAGTTTTTATTAATTGTGTGAAAAATATAATACTAAAAAATAAGGAGATAATTTAAGTGAAGATGGCAGAACGGTCAAAAAAGATGCTTATCGAGAGTATAGAAGAAATCTTTTCTGAACTCCCTGAATATGATGGAGAAGTTCATTTTTATATATCTATATCTATTGAGGGAAACATTTTTTTAAATTTTGATGATCCAGTTAAAAGAGAACTGATTGGGTTATTTAAGAAACGATATATATCCCAGCCTGCAGCTGGCATGCAAATTAATAAAAAAACTTAGGAGGCAGTAAAAATGCCAAAGATATTCAGAGAAGCAAGATTTTATAATACAAGTAGTTTTGCAATTTCTATTATAGCAGTGATTAACGAAGGTCTTGATTGGGCTGCTTACATCGGTTCGACAGACAGTCGTATTACATCAGAGGAGGAGACGATAGATTTTGTAGCCAAACATGGATGCAAATTGACCAAAAAGGACGCAATGTATTATTTTCCAGATATTAAAGAAAGATATAGACCTTGAATTTAAACATCAAAAACTAAGGAGGTAATTAATAATGCCAATAGCAATTTGTACTAATTGCGGGAAGGTCTGGCATGGATGGGCCTATAAATATAAAAAATGTAAGTGTGAATGCGGCCAGGATTTAGATGTTGTAACTGTAGACGGTATGAGAATAGTAGGAGACATTCCGAAGGAGGGATAAAATGAATGATGGAGAAGCCTACACAGAATCAATAAGTTCACTATTAGAGATAACTGACGATATTAGTTTTCAGATTAAAGATCTAAAGCGTAAGAACCGGGATTTAACTGCAGAAAATGATAAGAAAATTGACGCACTTCAGATTAAGTTAATTGCAATAGAACACCAAATGAAAGAAGCTTTTGAGGAGACTAAAGAGGACGCCATAAAGGTTAAATGTGGTTGGGCTCATTGGAAAATATTGAAGGATAAAGTTGTCTTTACCGATAAAACAATAGAAGAAATCGAAACGAAATATCCTGCAGAGGCAGATAGATATATCAAAACAGAAAAAAGCTTAAAGCTAAAATCGCTTAAAAGGGACATTGAATCTGGCGAGATTGTGCTGAAGGAAATGACCATAGAAGTCCAGGAAAAGAAGTTTGAATATAAATATACAGGAGACTAAATTAAAAAATTAAGGGAGGGGTAAAAAGAAAATGAAAGAGGATGGTAAATTTGAGAGAGGTAGATATACAGAGATACCGGAAACGGAAAATATGAAGCTACCCATAGGTGGAAGAATAAGATTAGGTGTCAGGGAAAAAAATGAAAAGGGGGTAGTGCGCATAATCGAAACTGAATTCTTTGTATGCACCAAAGAAGTCAGAGCGATATTTGGCGATGAACCAACGGAACTGACCGTATTCTTCCCATCGGCCGAAAGGAAAGAAGTATTCCCACAAAATTATGAAAAATACGGTGGCAATAATGCCCTGCGATGTTGGGGTGATGGAAAAAAGTCAGGACAAAGAAAAAACCTGAAAAATGGTACGTGGTACGACGTAAAATGCCCTTGCGAACATTATAACAAAAAATACGATAAAGAAACTAAGATCGGTGGTTGTGTAAAGGCCGGGTATTTAAAATTCATGATACCATCAGTTTCCATAGGAACCTTCTATCAATGTAGAATTGGAGGTACCGTATCGATAGAAGAGTGCAATTCTGCTTTCAAATTGGCAGATATAACAACCGGTGGCTGTTGGGCAATGATCCCCTTCCGGATGAAGAGAGTAGCTAAAAGATTGAAGATACCTAATACTGCCTATATGAAGAATCATTGGGTCGTTACCCTCGAAATAGCCGCAAGCACGGAAGAGATAAGAAGGGTTATGTCTGGTGAAATATTATATCTAGGGCAGCAAAGGAAAAGGAGATATGAACTTGCAGCCACTGAGCCGGAAAGAGGGAGAGAGGATGAGGAAGATATAGTAGAAGAAACAGAAGAGGAAACTGAGGCAAGAGAGACAGAAGAAGCCAAGGAAGAAGCAGAAAGAAAAAAAGTCTTAAAGGAGGAATATGATGAAACGAAGGCCCAGGAAGCTCAACTGAAGAAGGATAGCAAAGAAGGAAAAGATAAACTTAAATCTTATGGTGAAGCGAAAACTATCTTTAAAGAAAGGCAAGAAGAGGAAAAGAAAATCTTAACCAAAATCTCTGAGGAGACCCAAAAGGCTGGCATCGATTCTTTTGAAGAATTGGTGAACTTCGCTGTGGATCAGGGGATATTTAAGACTCAACTCACCGAACATTTAGCTACAAGGGTGTTAGTAACCAATAAACGTATAAGGGAAAATTTATTAGAAGCCCTCGAGGAGCTTTCCAAATCGAAAGAAGAAGTACCAAAAGAAGATAAAGGAGAAAAATTATTAACTGACTTATTCGTTATAGCACAGAAAGCCGGATTTAAGAATTGGGAAGAAATAATAGGGGAAGGTTGTAGAACTAGGATCAAAGATGAGACATATGTATTTGATATCCCCACTACGCTAGAAGAAGCAAAGGAAATATTGATTAATAATCCGGAGATATTAAAGAAGATGAAAGAGATCTTTACTACAATAGCTAGGGCTACAAACTAATAAAGAATAGCGAGGTTAAAGTATGGCAATATTAGAAGATGAAACAGTTCGAGAAAGGTATAAAAGATGGTGGGAAGGAAAATATTGCAGGTTAGCGAAACAAGATAGGAAATTCAAGTATGTCCAAACGGTAGAATTTATTGGCCCGCCGAGTGGATTTTGTGGTGTTGTAATTCTCCATTATTCAGACGGGACTACTGAAAATGTTGCTTCTGACCCCTATGCATACAAGCCGAGAAAAATGGATGTTGAAGTAGAGAAATAAACCAAAGACCTATAAGAACCCTTATGTAAAGTAATTAAAAAAAGGAGAATCGATTAAGTGCCAATATTAGTACTCATCAAAATCATACTTATTGCAATCAAATGTAGACTTTTCCCTTGAGAGTAGCGGTCCACATTAAAAAATTAAAAGGAGTGAAAATGTTTGAGAAAGTGGATACCAAAGAAATTAAGGTTATCAAGAAACGATTAGAATTGGAATTAGAGGATAAAAATTTACCATTTCAGAGAAAAGAGGAAGTTGAATCGCTTCTAGTTCATGTAAATACCTGGTTAGATTGGAGAGATGATCAGGAACAAAAGCATTACCGAGAAATAATCCAGAGTGAAAGCTGATGGCCTATATCGAGATAAATTACAAATGCCCTGATTGCGGGCACTTAGACAGCCAGGGAGTTGAGACCTGGTATCTGATTGAGCCGATGGTATGCCCGGAATGCGATCAGATAATGATAGAAACTTCCCGGGAGCAGGAATTAGAGGAAGATGAATATTAGACTTTATAGAAAGTAAATTTTAGAGGAGGAGCTTTAAATGAAATTAACCACTAGAGCTAAAAAGATACCAGGATATTCCCAAATTAAAGGCGATATGTCAGTAGATGATTCGGGTGGGAATTTCTGGTTAAAACTGACTTATGATTCCGGGAAGAGTCAGTGTATTGTGGAGTTGTCAAAGTTTGAAGTTGCCCGAATCATTAATGTGGGTTTGAGAGATTCTGAAATTGTAGCTGGTTGTAAGAGACAGGACCAGGATATTCTAGAGGGGTTTTTAGAATGAAAGATTATAATACAATTTTATCTAGGGTACAGCATCTTTTAAAGTGCTACTCCCCAGATTATGTTAAGGGATATATTTACGCCCTTGTGGATTGGTGGGTAGTAAGCACAAAGACATTTGAAAGATTAGAGGATTTCATAAAAAAGGAGGAAAAAAAGAAATGAAATTTCTTCATTTAGCTGATGTCCATCTGGGCATGGAGAATTACGGGCGGGTGGATCCTTCGACTGGTCTGCATACCCGATTAAAGGATTTTATAAAATGTTTTAGCTTCGCCATCGATATCGCTTTAGAGGAAAAGGTAGACTTGGTAATATTCGCTGGCGATGCTTATAAAAATAGCAGCCCTAATCCTACTCACCAGCGTGAATTTGCTAAACAGATTTATAGATTAAGTGAGGCAGAAATTCCAGTCGTATTAATAAATGGAAACCATGATAACCCTGTATCTTTTGGCAAGGCTACTTCTCTAGATATCTTCAGTACTTTAAATGTACCAAAGGCATGGATAGTTACTAACCCCAAGTTACTGAATATCGAAACTAAGGGAGGACCGGTTCAGGTCTTTTGTCTGCCTTGGCCTACTAAGAATCTATTTCTTACCAAAGAAGAATGCAGGGATATCACCGATGGGGAGATCATTAAGCACCTTCAGATTAGGGCAGGTAGAAAGATTTTGGAATTTGCCCGGATAGTAAAACCGGGGATCCCGTCAATCTTCGCTGCCCACTTAGCTGCAGCAGAAGCCACTTATTCCGGTTCGGAGAGGTCGGTAATGATAGGGAATGACCCGGTATTCTCAACTCAAATGCTGGCACAAAAGGAATTTAATTATGTAGCTCTGGGTCATATCCATAAATTTCAAGATCTTAATCCCGGCAATAATATCCCGGTAGTTTATCCGGGAAGCATTGAAAGAATAAACTTCGGCGAGGAGAAAGAGGATAAGGGGTTCTGCCTGGTAAATATAGAAGGGAACAAAACTTCTTACGAGTTTGTTCCTGTCCCTGCGCGAAGATTTATTACTATAGATATTAATATTCCCGAGGGGCAGGATCCCACTGCTACATTACTTCATGAGATCGAAAAACAGGATTTATCAGAAGCAATAGTGAGGATTTTCTATACTATGCCAGTAGAGGGAGTATATTCATTGGACTTTAACAAGATAAACCCCGCCTTAGAAGGGGCATTTTTGATAACGGCTATTGCCGAAAAATCTAAACCTATAGAGCGAACACTACGAGCAGAGGTCTCAGAGGACTTGGGGATGTTGGAGGCCTTGGATAAATATATTCAGAGTAGTCCTGAGCTGGTTTCTCTAGCTGATGAATTAAAGACCCGAGCTCAGAAATTAGAACAAGAATTAGAAAATACGGAAAGGAGGACATAGAGATGATACCAGTAAAATTAAAACTTAAGAATTTTTTGAGCTACGGCAAGGACGTGCCCCCTCTTGACTTTACTCAATTCCACGTGGCTTGTCTTTCCGGAGCTAACGGACAGGGCAAATCTGCATTATTGGATGCTCTGACTTGGTCAATATGGGGGGAAGGCAGAAAGGGGAGCCAGGAGAAAAAGGCAGATAGCAGTCTACTCCGGATGGGCCAGGAGGACATGCAAGTGGAGTTTATATTTGACCTGGAAGAGGACAGATACCACATCATTAGAAATTTTCATCATGCTGGAAAAACTTCTCGAGTTGGTTTGGAATTTCAAGTTTATGACTCAAAAGGGAATAAATATATTTCTCTTACCTGCCCTTCTACCCGCGAGACTCAAGAAAGGATCACTAAGACTCTGAAATTGGATTACCAGACTTTTATTAATTCCGCTTTTATTCTACAAGGCAGAACGAATGAGTTTAGTAAGAAAACTGCCCGGGAAAGGAAGGAAGTCCTTTCTGAAATCTTGGGACTTTCCCGCTATGATGAGCTAGTTGACCTAGCCAAATCTTATCTTAAGGGAATCAATGATGTCATTATGTCCAAAGATAGCAGGCTGGAATATGTAACCCAGGAATTGACCCAAAGTGACTTTTATGAGAATAGAATAAAAGAATTATCAGAGAAGCATGCCAAAATCTCGCAGGAGATAACGGAAAAAGAAGCACAAATAACTGAATTAAGAGATAAGGTGAATTCGCTGAAACGTAAAAGCGAGCAAGCTGACGAATTGACCAAAACAATGGAGCAACAAAAACAAGAGATTTTGGC
>JABUBL010000351.1_pt1 | contig 13315 bp, 9 predicted proteins | sample 7240371 | NCBI WGS metagenome assembly JABUBL01 (sample SAMN07256343, study PRJNA390944) | subsurface metagenome | isolation source: Methane hydrate marine sediment | place: Pacific Ocean: Eastern North Pacific, ODP site 1244 | collected 2002
CTCCCAGAATTATATATTATAAACGAACTTTGAACAAACTCAGCCCAACAAGTTGCAATTCTGCATATGTCGTGCTACATTTGAACAGATATTATGACTTTAATATCTCCGGGATACGGCGAGTATAATAAGGCGGGTGCCCGATGAAGTGAATATACTAACGCTAGCGACTTATAATACCGATTAAGATAGTTTAAGGAGGGCAAGGAACATAGCTGAAGATCTGGTTAGCACATTAGCCGATTTGAAGGAAAAAGAAGCTCTTAAAATTGTTGAGGCTAGGCTCAATGCTGGTGAAGAGCCGCTTGGTATTCTGAACGATGCCAGAAAAGCACTGGAAATAGTGGGCAAGCGCTTTGCCGACAGCGAGTATTTCATCCCAGACCTGGTGTACTCCAGTGAAATACTGAAAGTAATAACCGATATGGTTAAGCCCAGGCTAGCCAAGGAAGCGGAGGTTAAGAGCCTGGGTAAGGTTGTCATGGGCACTGTAGCCGGGGATATACATGACATCGGCAAGAACATCGTCGTCTTCATGCTCGACGTTAACGGCTTCGAGGTCTACGACCTGGGCGTGGATGTCCCGGCGCAGAAGTTTGTCGACAAGATAAAGGAAAGCGGCGCCCCCATTGTCGGCTTGAGCGGATTCCTGACACTGGCCTATGATTCCATGAAACAGACTGTAGAAGCCATAAAAAATGCCGGTCTGAGAGACAAGGTAAAGGTCATGATTGGCGGTGGCCAGATTACCGAGGAGATAAAGAAGTATACCGGCGCTGATGCCTATGGTAAAGATGCCATGGTCGGCGTATCCCTGGCTAAAAAATGGTCAGGCACCGGGTAAGAATCCTCAGCAGACAACGTGCCGGAGATAATAACAATGGAAAAGAAATGGGAAGAGTTATCATCGGATGAAAAGCAGGAGGCACTGTTTCAAAGGTGGATTTCACCGGAGGGCATAGAGTTTGCCAGCCCTGAAGCTGAGAAGCTGTACAAGGAGAGAGCAACCCGGATAAAAGATGCCATTCAATTGAAGAAATTGCCGGACAGGGTGCCGGTCATGCTAATTCCCAACTTTGCCCCCGCTTTTTATTCAGGGTTAACCCCTCACGATGTCATGTATGACTACGACAAAATCAAAGTGGCATGGAAAAAATTCTTCATGGACTTTCAGCCGGATACGCACGGTGGCTGTGAAGTACCTAGCCCGGGAAGGTTCCTTGACATTCTTGACTACAAGTTGTACAAGTGGCCCGGCCATGGGGTGACGCCTGAAACCACCTACCAGTGTATTGAAGGCGAATACATGAAGGCGGATGAATATGATGCCCTTATTCAGGACCCGTTTTATTTCTTAAGCTTCACCTGGGCATCACGCATATTCGGAGCCTTGGAGCCCCTCCAGACGGTCCCTCATCGCGCCAGCATATTCGAAATATATGGAGTTAGCTTTCCTTTTATACCCTATGGTCTGCCCCCCGTTCAAGCCGCCTATAAGGCTCTTCTGGAAGCCGGGAATGAAGCCCTGAAATGGATAGGGGTTATCAATTCCTTTTCCAAGGAGATGCCAGAGTTAGGATTTCCCTCCCACCAAGCTGGCCCTACCAAAGCACCTTTTGACGTGATTGGCGACACCCTCAGGGGTACCAGAGGTATAATGCTGGATATGTACCGCCAGCCCGATAAGCTCCTCCAGGCCATGGAAGCAATGACGCCAATCATGATTCAGATGGGGGTAGGCATGGCGAAACAGGCTGGAAATCCCCTGATTTTTATACCCCTGCATAAGGGCGCTGATGGTTTCCTCTCCGATGAGCAGTTCAAAAAATTCTATTGGCCCAGCCTTAAAAAGGTCATCATGGGCTTAATTGATGAGGGAGTGGTACCATTTATTTGGGCTGAGGGGGGCTATAACTCGCGTCTGGAGGTTATCCGGGACTTGCCTAAAGGCAAGACGGCATGGTTGTTCGACCTGACCGATATGGCTAAAGCCAAGGAAGCATTGGATGGCATTGCTTGCGTTGTCGGCAACATGCCCATGGACTTGTTGACCGTAGGTACCCCCCAGGACGCCAGAGAGCACGCCAAGAAGCTCATCGATACCTGCGGCAAAGGCGGTGGCTATATCATGGCCAACGGGGCGTTCTTTGATGAGGTAAAGTGGGAGAATCTCAAGGCGATAGTTGACTTCACCAAGGAATACGGCGTCTACAAGTAGCTACTTGTCGGGCTGAGATTGTAATATAATAGTTGAAGAGGGGCTGGGGACCGGGGCTATCCTGATGGCATGCTCTCACCACTGGCAAGACCCTGAGGAAGAAAGATATGCCCGTAATCCTTGACATTCCCTTAAGTTTGAAGACCGGGGAAGTGCTGCGCCGGGAGGGTTTCAGGGGACATTCTAAAATCAGGCCTGAGATAAAAAGTCTCATTCTGGAACTGCTGGCCAGTGTGAAGAAGGCACATCTTCTGGAGCCGGCGGTGGCCTATGAAATCCAGTCGATAACTGAGATGAGCCGCGAGCAGGTATCGCTGGAGGGTAATTCAGTGGTGCACGGCTCATTATTACCTTCAACCTTCCCCGAGGCTAAAGAGCTGGCCATTGCCGTCGGCACTATCGGCCCCAGGCTGGAAAGACAGGTGACAGAATACAGCAACGGCGGTGAGATTTTGCGAGGTGTGCTTCTGGATGGCATCGGCAGCGCCGCCGTGGACTCACTAACACAGGAAGTCTGCAGGTTGATAACGGCGGAGGCATCATCTCACGGCTATCAGGCGAGCAGTCCCGTCAATCCGGGGATGCCTGGCTTACCCATTACCAAGCAGTGGCAGTTGCTGGAAATGGTACCGGCACGGGAAATTGGAGTGAGCCTGACCTCTTCAGGAATGATGGTCCCCCGCAAATCAACTTCCATGGTCATCGGCATAGGGCCAAAAATGAAAACGTGGACACGAGCTGAAGTCTGTGCCCGATGTAGCCTTAAGAATCACTGTCCCTATAGAATAAAGATTGAAGCGTACCGACAACGCCAGAAGCAGTAGAGATAGTTAGTAAATGGGACGGAGGGAAAGAATGCCAACCAAGAATATATTAAGAGAGCTATGTCGATACAACATAGGCACCTATGCCGATGTCATCTGCCGAAATGCGCTCTTGTATCCCAACCAAGAAGCCTTCGTGTGTGGAAATACAAGGATAACTTTCTCCGAATTCAATACCAGAGTAAACAAGCTGGTACACGCTTTACATGAAATGGGGGTGAGAAAAGGAGACGTACTTGGTATTCTATCCTGGAATTGCCTTGAGTATGCCGATGTTTATGGGGCAGCAATGAAGGGAGGGTTTATTGCCTCACCTTTTAATACCAGGTTACAAGCCAACGAGCTGGAACATATTATTAACTACTCGGAAGCCACCACCCTTTTTGTCGGGCCGGAATTATTAGAAATGGTCAATCCCTTAAGGCGGCGTCTACCTAAGGTTAGAAATTTTATCTCGTTTGAAGGTTCTGCCCCTAACATGATAGCTCACCATGGCTTGCTGGCATCACACCCTGGGCATGAGCCTGATGTTCAGGTAGACGAGGATGACCCCGTCGGCATCGTTTATACCAGTGGCACTACCGGTCTGCCCCGTGGTGCCCTATACACTCACCGTCGTTTCATAGAAGACGCCAAGACTCTAGCTACAGATATGGGCTTACAACCGGGGCACAAGCGTATTCAGATAACGCCTCTGTTCCATATTGCGGGGAATACCCATTTCCGGTCCTCCCTGTACACAGCGGGGTGCAATGTTCTCTTAAAATTCTTTAACCCCGCAGCTACGCTACAAATTATCCAAGATGAGCAGGCTACCCATATGGACATTGTGCCCACCCACCTGGTAGCGATGCTTAACCTGCCTGACCTCGATAAGTATGATATCAGCTCTATGAAGTTGATGTGGTACGGTGCCTCACCCATGCCTTTGGAGGTATTAAAGAAAGGCATGAAGGTTTTCGGCCCTATTTTCGCCCAGGGGTACGGGCAGAGTGAAAGTGGGCCGGCTATCTCTCACCTGTCAAAAGAAGACCACGATGTCCTGGACAGACCGGAGGCAGAACAGAAGAAGCTCATGTCGGCTGGCCGGCCGGATATCGGGGTGCAGGTCAGAATTGTGGATGATGCCGGCAATGATGTCAAGCTTGGTGAAGTGGGCGAGATAATAGTGCAGAGCAAACAAATCATGGTTGAATACTGGCATAAGCCAGATGATACCAAAGACAGCATCAGAGACGGCTGGCTTTATACCGGAGATATGGGATACTACGATGAACAGGGCTATATCTATATTGTGGACCGCAGAAAAGATTTGATTATCCCCGGCGGAGAGAATGTCTACCCGAGAGAGGTGGAGGAGGTCCTCTACCGGCATCCCACCGTTCTAGAGGCGGCTGTTATTGGCATCCCTGACCCGTACTGGGTCGAGAGGGTTCATGCAGTAGTGGTCTTAAAGAAGGGAGCAAGCGCTACCGCTGAAGAGCTTATTGCCTTCTGCAAAGAGCACGTAGCAGGTTATAAGGCGCCAAAGTCGGTTGAGTTTGTTGATTCCCTGCCCAAGAACCCGGCGGGCAAGATTTTGAAGAGAGAGTTGAGAGCAAAGTACTGGGCAGACTTGGGGGGAAGGGTTTAATACTTTGCTACTACATTGCCCAATAGCTTGAAAAGTGCAATAATGAGTGCTGGGGGAGTGTGGATGTAGATTTGGGGGCTGGTTCACTAGAGATAACGGCTAGCGTTTCCCCGAAATTTATGCCTCAAGCGAAAAGAAAAATGGAGATGTTTAAATGGCAAAGAGGACGAATGCGGTAATACTTGGCGGGGGAGTGAGCAAATTTGGGGTAAGACAGGCACATTTACTTGATATGATTCAGGAGGCAGCCAAAGCCTGCTCCGATGACATTCCGGCACTAAAGCCGACAGATATCGATGGCCTCATCGTTTGTACTACATTGGCGGGGAGGCATTCCAACGCCCTTAACACAGCGCCTCTTGTGGTTCACAGATTAGGATTAAGGCCAACCTCGATTTGTATCAGGCTGGATACCCTGTGCGCTGGCTCCAATTCCGGGATTATCGTGGCCAAGGGACTGGTAGAAAGCGGTATTTCTGATATAGTTCTGGTGACCGGGGCTGAGAAGGTTTATCTACCCCAGAGATGGGAAACAAACTATACACAACTAATGGTAAATGACCATGACTGGGACTCCGCCATGGGGTTAGGGGTACCCCCTCCGTTTTTCGCTATGATTGCCAAAATGCATATGAAGCGCTACGGTACGACCAAGGAACAAATGGCGCATGTTTCCGTAGCCAATTACAATTATGGCTCAACCAATCCCAACGGACACTTTTACCCAAGGACGCTGACCATGGAGGAGGCGCTGAGCGCCAGGCTAATTGCTGACCCTTTCGGCCTTTTCGATTGCTGTCCTCTATCCGATGGCGCTTCCGCTGTTATCATTGCCTCAGAAGAAAGAGCCAAAGACCTCTCGGACAGGCCGCTGGTCTATCTTCGCGGCACCGGCCAGCATGCCACCCATAGCATGTCGGCAGGATGGCCCGGTGAAACCCTTGCCGAGTGGCCTCATCTGAAGAAAGCGGCTGAGGTAGCTTACAAAAACGCTCAGGTCAGTCCCAAAGATATAGATGTGGCGCAGGTACATGATTGCTTCACCATATCTGAGATTATAGAGGTTGAAGAGCTTGGTTTTTGCCAAAAAGGAGAAGGCGGCGATTATGTAGCCTCGGGTGCCATCAATATTGACGGCGAGCGTCCTATAAATACCGATGGTGGCCTTATTAGCTGTGGACATCCCTTCGGTGCCTCCGGAGCCCGCCAATCTCTCGAGCTGTGCAAGCAACTCCAGGGTAGGGCGATAAATCAGGTTAAAGACCCCAAGGTTGCCCTGGCACATAATTTAAGCGGTGCTTCGGCTCAACATACGGTGGTAATCTATGGGACGGAGCCGGTTGAATAAGCTATATTAAGATTTAGATAAGGAGAACAGAAATGGCAGATATACCACAGGCACAAATAGCCGGGACTCCAGCTCTGGACGGAAGATACATCTCGGAAATGGATATGTGGCCATTAGAATGCCAGGAATTTAACCGGAACTATCAGTTTTACGATAACCTCAGGGAAGGCAGGTTTACCACGACCAAGTGCCAGAAGTGTGGATATGTTGCCTTCCCCCCCGGTGTGATATGCCCCAAGTGCTGGTCTGACGACCTGGAGTGGGTAGACCTGCCGCAGAGGGCCAAAGTGGTTACTTTTACCGAAACACAAGCCGGTGCCCCCATTGGTTTTGATTCTCCGTTAATCATGGCCTGGCTTGATTTTGGCAGGGACAGCCCGCTGAAGCATCTATTGGCTCGTATCATAAATTGCCCCGAAGGCAAGCTCAAAGAAGGTGATGAAGTCAAGTTTGTGGTATTTGATGTCCCGGCACACCCGATAGAGGTCAAGAAGGAAACCAAGATATGCGACAGGGTGTATTATGCCTTTGAGCCTGTAGAAAAAGCGGCTTAACTTTATTAAACTGAGGGGGGGGCTGTAACATATGAAGAAGATAAAAAATATCGCTGTCCTCGGAGCCGGGGCTATGGGAGCACAGATAGGCGCCCTGGCCGCGGAAGCAGGCTACAAGGTAAAAATCAGGGATATTGAGGAGAAATTTCTGGAGCAAGGCCGTCAGACAGTCGAAGCAATGTATGACAGGAGGATTCAGAGAGGTCGTTTAACGGAGGCGGCAAAGAAGGATAATATGAGCCGGCTGAGCTTCCTTCTCGACCTGAAGGAAACGGTGAAAGACGCCGACCTTATAATAGAGGCGATACCGGAGATAATGGATTTGAAACAAAGCGTATTAAGAGAGGTCTCAACATTATGCCCAGAGGATGTGGTCTTGGCCACCAATACCTCCTCTTTGAGCATCACCGAGATTGCTAAGGCTGCCAAGCGGCCGGAAATGGTAGTGGGAATGCACTATTTCAACCCTCCCAGCCGGATGACCCTGCTGGAAATTGTTCACGGAGCCAAGACAAGTGATGAAGCTATTAAGATAGCCGAGGGCACGGCTAAAGCCATGGGCAGGGCTGTAATTCATGTCAAAGATGTTCCCGGCTTCGTCGCCAACAGAATCTTCTGTAACATGGCTAACGAGGCTGATTGGGCATTAGCCCAAAATGAAGGCAAGAGCGCGTTGGAAATAGATTCGGCAATAAAGTATAAGCTGGGTCTGCCTATGGGTATGTTTGAACTCCAGGATGTTTTGGGCGGCGGTTCCATAGATGTGCAGTACCACGTAATGGAGTATTTCGCCTCTACTCTGGGTGAAAGCTACCGACCGGCTCCCATCCTAGATAAGTTGTTTAAGGAAGGTAACCTGGGGAAAAAGACGGGCAAGGGATACTATGACTGGTCAGAGGGCAAAACCAACGAAATTCCCATGAATGCCGGGGTAGACTTTGACCCGATAAGATTGCTGGCGCCAGCCATCAATGAAGCTGCCAAGTTGATTGAAACGGGAGCCACCAATAAGGAAGCAATAGACACAGCGGTACTCCTCGGGCTTAACTACCCCCGAGGTCTCCTCAGGATGGCCGACAGCAGCGGACTGGATAAGATAGTGGCTGAGCTGAATCGGCTGTATAGTACCTATAAGGAAAAAAGATACAAGTGTTCCTCGGTATTAACCGACCTGGTGGCGCAGGGGAAGCTGGGGAGAAAGACCGGAGAGGGATTTTACTCCTACGGACCGGGAGAATATGAGTTTGTCAAGCTTGATGTTAACCGGGAAACAAAGGTAGCCAGGCTAATCCTAAATCGGCCTTACCGTGCCAATGCCCTTAATTTTGACTTCATAACGGAGATAGATAAAGCCTTGGACGAAGTTGAGGGGCAGGCTGATGTGCGGTGTATTGTTATCACAGGTGCCGGCGCTAATTTCTGCAGTGGTGCCGATGTCTCCGCCTTCGCCTCCGGGCAGATGAATAACGTACTGAATTTCAGCAATGCCGGCCATAATGTATTTACCAGAATTGAAACCTATTCTAAACCAGTAATAGCGGCTATCAATGGGCCAGCCATAGGCGGTGGTCTGGAGCTTGCCCTCGCCTGTGATATAAGGATAATGAACCAAAGAGCTCAGCTACGTCTTCCCGAGCTGAATCTGGGACTCACTCCGGGGTGGGGTGGTATACAGCGGTTAAGCCGGTTGATTGGGGGAACACGCGCCAAAGAGATGGTGCTGTTAGCTGAGCCGGTAATGGCCGATAAAGCCCTTGAGTGGGGATTAGTTAATTACATCGCCGGGCCGGACAAATTTGAGGCTCTAGTAGATGATATCGCCGGCAGGCTGGCCAGTGGCGCTCCATTGGCCCAAAAGCTGGCCAAGTCTACATTTTATTATGGTGCTCAAGCTGACCAAAGGACAGGCTTATTCATCGAAACCTCAGCATCTGCCGATATTTCTCTAACCAAAGATTTGAATGAGGGACTTACCGCGATGTCTTACCGGCGCCAGCCCAAATTTACCGGCGAGTAAGAGTCAGGCAATGTGCTACTCTTGAGACAAATGCAGTTTGAGGAAAGCAAGGATATCGGCAGAGACCGCTGACTCAGATAGAGCCAGCGGTCGGATTCGAACCGACGACCGGCGGTTTACGAATTCTGAGCCCGATGTCCCACCTAATGTCACCAAGTAGCATAACGATGCGTTTAGTATGGCGTCAAACACTAGTTTATATCTGGCAGTGCCACCCTGTACCACTAGGTGCTAAACAGTTTGTCGGCAAAATGTCGGCAAACTGTGCTAGAGGTCTTGACATCTGGCTCGCTGCGCTTCGGATTTCTTGTGGCGACCGCCTGATCCATGGGATGACCACCCGACAGAAGGGCGTTTTGTTACCTCCAACCTACCAAATTTCCATACTGAATTACCAACTTCGCTGTCAATTGTTTCATTCTGCAAACGCTGCCTTGACACCTTCATTTTAGTAAATTGGCCACCATGAAACTTATTTTCAGAATATTAACTACTAACCAAGAGCCTGATTCTTCGTTATAATAGATGAAGTAGAATCGAAAAAAGGAGGTAAGAGGTGAAAGCAAGGCTGATTCCAATCTGTGCCGTAGCTATTGTTTCCATTTTATTGTTCGGTTGTTCCCAACCTGCAGAGACTCCCGGGCTTGAATTCATGCAAAACGCCTCCTCAGAGTTGACTTGTGAAATGTTCCAGGAGCAACCCCACCACAGTGGGGACATAGTACTTGGTGTAGATGGCACCTTAACAGTAATTCTATGCTCTAATCCCACGACAGGCTTTGAGTGGTTGGAATTACCACAGATTAGTGACACAAGTGTGTTACGACAAGAAACTCATGAATTTATGCCTCCTGAAGACGAAAATATCATAGGAGGTGCCGGCAAAGAAATATTCACCTTCAAGACTCTTAAAAAAGGTGTGTCCACTATCAACTTTGAATACAGCCGACCTTGGGAAGGTGGCGAAAAAGCTGAATGGACATTTGAACTAGAAGTACACGTCAGGGAGCGCTCCTCCACAACTGAATTGAAAGTTGCAAATGCCATTGAAGCCAGGGATGCAGCTCTAAGCTATCTACGAGAACTTCATCCTCAGAATGCACCAGATACCGGTATAGAATGGCGAGAGGAAGCTCCTACTGGTCTAGTAGGAGGCACAACTATTGTGTTTACAACCGATAACTGGCAAATCAAGGTGTCGTGGCCAGTCGTCGCCCCAGAAAACACTATTTATACAATCGTGGTATCCAGTATTAATCTTGGCTGGCACTGGAAGGGCAAGGTCAGCGCCGATGGTAGCATAACAGAAGTTAGCGCTTTTCGGCAGATGTCGGAAGAAGAGAGTCAGAACCTGGCAGAAGAGTTTCTGCGCAACAGTGCAACCTATGTTTTTGATGGAATCGAGGGCACTCTTAGAGTAACGGATACTTTAAAAGCACGGTGTCCCTATTGTTGGGTATTTATCTTCGAATTTGATTCTGAACAGCCTGGCTTCGGTGATAGGACAGGAAAAATTCTTGCCGAGATGATTACACATCACAAAGCAGTAATTGCTGTTGAACAGCTTGAGATTATATCTGCTGTGATGGACGATCAGTGGGACATGCTTAGACATGAGATAATAGGTGTTGAGGAGACACTAGAGGTAGCTGATCTATTAGGTAGTCCAGTATATGACACATTAGTCAGAATCCACGGGGAGGTAAGTGGGCTAGGTGACTTTTTCTGCCCGTGCTTTGAACTGACTTCTGGTGGGAAAACAGTGCTGGTGTGGTATGACATGATGGTGGAGAATGATGGTGCGCAAAGACCACCAGCCAATAGGCATGAATTTAATAATGGCGATAGGGTTATTGTAATAGGAGAACTGAAAGGTGAAGGTGGTGTGCATTATTCTAAGGGTGATTTTTGGGCGATGGACATTACTAGGGTGTTGCCAGCACCACCTCCCGAACAAGTTTAAGCCAACAAGTTGGCTAATTGTTATATTGCAAGAACTCTTGAGGAAATTTATAACGGTGCTACACTAACGATATTCCGCATCTATAGCAACTTTTTCTCGTTCCTTGTCTTATAAGGTATTGACACGGCAATTTAAACTGCTTAAAGTGGCAAGTAGTGAAGTGTGGTAAGTATTTTTATGTCTACTTAGTGAAAACTATATGAGAGCTAATTTAGCCTCAAAAAGTAACCTGGAGGGGTGTCCGAGTGGTTTAAGGAGGCGGTCTTGAAAACCGTTCTCGTCTTATGGCGAGCGTGGGTTCGAATCCCACCCCCTCCGCCAACTATATTGTCAATAACCCTATCCCCTTTATCCCCTTCCCCTTAATAAGGGGAAGGGGAATTAAAATAATAAAGAGGGCTATCGCCCTCTTAAACACCCTTAATTAATAGGGGAAGAAAATAATAAAGAGGGGCTATCGCCCTCTTAAACACCCTTAATTAACAGGGGAAGGAAATAATTAAGAGGCTGTTGCCCCTCTCAAACACCTTCTTAATAAGGGGAATTTGCCCTTGGTTGTATAAGAGAGGCTTCGCCTCTCTTCAACTCTCCTTCTTGCCTAGTGGGGTTCAATAGAGACGGTATTCAACATGGCAATGCCCATAGGATTTAGCTCATAGCCGCTAACATAGGGCTTGACCAGGACATAATTTTCGCCGAACCATAAAGGCAGACAAGCCGCATCCTCAACCAGCTTCTGCTCAGCTTGCTGATACAAATCTAGACTCACCTCTTTATCTGGCTCCACATTCGCCCTCTCCAGTAAAGCATCTACCTCAGGATTGCTATACTCGCCATAGTTGTACTCAGTATCACTATGAAACAAAATATCCAGAAAATCTTGTGGATGGGGGTAGTCAGCAATCCAACCCATATGAAACATCTCGTCCTTTTCCTCGGCGAGGTGATAAAGAAACCTTTGTGGCTCTAACTGCCTTACCTCTACTTCTACTCCCAGGTTGTTTCGCCACTCATAGATAATCGCCTCCAGCCCTGACGATATTAACCCTCCCCAGCCGGCAGTGGTAATAGTAATAGGCGGCAGATTAGATACATCGCCATACTTTGAGTTAGCAATCAGCTCCTTGGCCTTAGTTACATCAAAATTCAAGCCTGCCAAATCTTCATTATAGCCCGGCATACCCGGGGGTAAGATGCCATCTGCCGTCTGCATCATATCTCTGTACACCAAAGAAACCAGCTTATCTTTATCAATAGCCTGAGAGAAGGCACGCCGCAGGTTAACATCGTCAAACGGCGGTTTAGTAGTGTCAAAGCCAATATAGTAGAAGCTTAGCTCAGGGACGGTGGTTAAATCCTGATAAAATGGGCCTCGCTCATCGGTAACCTTATCAATATAAACCATAGAGACACCGGTGACATCGATTTCGCCTGTCTCATACATATTCATGGGCACACCGCCCCACAATTGAAAAACAACAGAATCAACCTTAGCCAGCTCTCCGTGGTAAAGCTCATTCCGCTCCAGAACAAGTAAACTATTTTCCTCCCACTGCTTAAGCTTAAACGGGCCAGTGCCATTTGGACTGCGCCACCACTCCCACCCCGAGGCTACATTCGTTCCATCAACGACAAAGGAGGTAGGATAGGTCAGCTTGGATAAGAAATAAGATTTAGGCGCATCTATAGTTACCTCCAGGGTGTAATCACCGATAACGCTGACCCCGCTAATCTCTCTAGTTTCACCAGCTAATACTTCACTAACCCCAACAATATCTCCCAGATAGGTGGCTGCCGTCTGAGAGCCGGTAGCCGGGTCACAAGCACGCTGCCAAGAATACTTAACATCCTCAGCCTTAACCCCCCTGCCATCGTGGAACTTCACATCGTTTTGTAGATAAAAGGTATAGGTCCTTCCATCGTCACTAACCTGCCAACTCTGGGCTATATCCGGTGCCGGCTCAAGGTTATCATCAAGGCAAACCAAGCCACTAAATAGCTGCATTATATACTGGTGGGAAGTCATTTCACTGGAAACAGCCGGGTCAAGAGTCCACGGGTCAATGCCGTATAGATTAAGAACCCCGCCTTCACCGGGAACAGGGGTTGGTGGTTCCACCGGGGGTGGCTCCACTGGGGGTGGCTCCCATGGGGGCGAGGGCCAGCAGCCAGCCATAAGCAGGCTGCACAACAATACTACCGAAAGAAGTATATATAAGATTCTTTTCATCATTTAGCCCTATAAATGAAACATAGGATTATTCCAATTCCACCCACGTACGTCTGAAAACAAAAGTCGTTTATCAGGGAGGTTTGAAGGGGTTTTACCCCTTCAACAACTATTCTTCTCTCCCTCCTCCGTAACTTACTTATTAACCTCACCCCCCTTAATCCCCCCTCTCCTTGTTAAGGAGAGGGGGGAAGTGATTGTGTAAGAGAGGCGAAGCCTCTCTTTAACTCTCCTTACACTAGAGTAGTAATCGGTGAGTTTTAGAGGGGCAGGCTAGATAAACCATCTTAAAACAAGCCCTCTCTTTTCAGGCTGAGGTAGTTTCTATCGCTGATAATAATATGGTCTAGGACATCTATGCCCACAATTTCCCCTGCCTCGGCTAGCCTTTTGGTTAACCTTATGTCATCTTCCGAGGCTGTTGGGTCGCCGGAGGGGTGATTATGGGCAAAGATAACCGAGGCAGCAGTAGCCGATATTGCTTCTTTGAATACCTCCCTGGGGTGAACGAGGCTACTATCTAGGCTA
>JABUBL010000352.1_pt1 | contig 13310 bp, 9 predicted proteins | sample 7240371 | NCBI WGS metagenome assembly JABUBL01 (sample SAMN07256343, study PRJNA390944) | subsurface metagenome | isolation source: Methane hydrate marine sediment | place: Pacific Ocean: Eastern North Pacific, ODP site 1244 | collected 2002
GCCCTGGGCTTCCCCACCATTACTTTCCCCGGCGAGATGACCGATGACCCGATGAAAGAGGCGGTGATTGCCTCCATGTTTGTGGCTAAATATGGCGGCATTATCGTCCTGTCCGATTTTCAGGGAGAAAGCCTGTTCCCCCTGCTGGTGGAAAGGATGAACATCTATACCGACCCACAGCGCCCGCTGGCGACCACCGAGGGAATCTACGAGATTAACAACCCCGATGAAAACTCCCCGGTGCTGGTTACATCCAACTTCTCGCTCACCTACTTCATTGTCTCCGGTGAAATAGAAAACAGCAAGGTTCCCGGCTGGCTTCTGGTCAAGGACACCGAGGGGCTGTCGGTTATGACCGCCTGGGCGGCGGGGAAGTTCAGTGCTGATATTATTGCTCCCTTCGTTAAAAAGTGCGGCGTCGGGGACAAGGTTAAATACCACAAATTGGTAATCCCGGGATATATCGCTGCTGAAAGCGGCGGTCTGGAAGAGGAACTACCCGACTGGGAAATTTTAGTTGGTCCCAGAGAAGGGGCTCATATTCCAGCCTACCTTAAGGCATGGAAACCGTAGGAGATAATAATGATACTTGTCGGGGAAAACATAAATATTATGTCAAAGACTATTGGTCCGGCACTTAAGGAGAGGAACCCAAAGCCCATCCAGGAGCTGGTTAAGGCTGAGGATGAGGCAGGGGTAGATTATCTTGACCTCAACATCGGTCCTGCCCGAAAGGCCGGGGACGAACTGATGGAATGGGTAGTTAACACAGTGCAGGAAGTTACTGACAAGCCGTTATCCCTGGACACGACAAACCTGGTAGCCATGGAAGCGGGACTGAAGGTCGCTAAAAAAAAGCCTTTAATGAACTCGGTCTCCCTGCAACCGGATAGACTGGAGCAGGGATTACAGCTAGCCAAGAAATACAATGCCGATATGATTGGGCTGCTGTGGGGTGCCGAGGGAATGCCACGAGATGCTAACGAGAGGGCAGTTCTCGCTGTTGATATTGTTTACCAGGGCAACGAGAGAGGCGTCCCCAATGAGAATATCTGGATTGACCCCATAGCCAGCCCGGTGTCGGTAGAAATAAACCAGGTGAGAGCCTGCGTAGAGTTCATGGCAATGCTGGGGGAGATTGCCCCGGGATGCAAATCCACGGTGGGTCTATCCAATGTCTCCAATGGTACTCCCACCCACCTCAGACCATGGCTTAACCGGACCTATATGATAATGCTGATGAAGTACGGGCTATATTCAACCATAGTGGATGCCTTTGATGTTGAGTTGATTAAAATAGCCAGAGGCGAGAGGCCGGAAATAGTTGACCTGGTGTACCGGGTAATGGACGGGGAGAAACCCGACCTGTCCTCTTTAACTGAGGAAGAAACCAAGTATGTGAAAACGGTAAGGGTTCTGACCGGCGAGTCACTCTATTCCCACTCCTGGCTTGAGATATAATTTTGGCGAGGTTAAGGAGAGATATAGACCTGATTACCAGATGGGAAGTAAATATTTGACAGTGCCTATTAGCAAGAATGATGAATATGGTTATGAGCTGGCTTACCGGCTGGCTTGTGAACAACTAGCCAAAACTGATAATATAGAGCAGCAGTGCCGCAAAAGTGATGCTCAGTATATAGACTCTCAAAGAGCGATAATCATCGGATATCTGAATCAGTCGTACCTAATCACCCTTCCTGATGTTGAGCTCTCCCTGACGGATAGAGAGGAGAAGGTTCCGATAAGAGACAGGATTCTCATTCTCCACTATTTCAACAGGGCAAAAGGCACACCCCTCACCAACAGGGTGATTACCTACAAGGAATTGCCGGAAGGAGCCAATTACTTTCCCACATTTTACCAGAGAGCGATAAAACCCCTGGTCACCTACTTCGGCAATGAGCCTCACCGATTGCCGGACATAGCCAGGACATTGGGCGGACATGAAGCCGATTATGGCGATGCAGCGGTAACCATTAACGCTTTCAGTAGAGTGCCGATAACCCTGGTCTTATGGAAAGGCGACGATGAATTTGCTCCCGAAGGAAACATAATGTTTGACAGCACCATTTCCGATTACCTGCCCGCCGAGGATATAATTGTGCTTTGTCAAACAATAACCCGGAAATTAGTTAAGCTGTTAAAGGCAGGAGGTGATAACCCTGGCAGAAATTGAGGTTAAAGAGAAACTGGATGAGCTTTTATCTCACTATAGTGGCAAGAGGGAAGAGCTTATTCCCATCCTGCAGGAAGCCCAGGAGCAGTTCCGCTACCTGCCATTAGAGGTGATGCGCGAAATTGCCAAGTTTCTACGGATACCGGACAGTGCCGTTTTTGGGGTGAGCACCTTCTATGCCCAATTCAAGTTGGTTCCTTCGGGCAAAAAGATTGTGAGGGTATGTCGCGGAACAGCCTGCCATGTGCGCGGCGGGGCACGAATCTTACGCGAGGTAGAGAGGCGACTAGGCATCAAGCAGGGGGAGACTACTGAGGATTGGGAGTATACTCTGGAGACGGTGGCTTGTATCGGCGCCTGCGCCCTGGCGCCGACGATGACACTAGATAAGGAGACCTATGGTCAGATGACGACCAAGAAGGTTGCGGAGGTCCTTGGTGATAGAAGCAAAGTCGAGTAAGGTCTCAGACAACCAGCACACCATCCTTGTCTGCCATGGAACCGGGTGTGTTTCGGGCAAGGCAATTGAAATCAGGGAAGCGCTGGAGAAAACGGTGGTGGAGATGGGATTGGATGGGGTTAAGGTGGATTTCACCGGCTGCCATGGTTTCTGCCAGCAGGGTCCCATTGTCGTTGTCGAGCCTGAGGGCATTTTCTACGCTCATGTTTCGGTTGACGATGTTCCTGAGATTGTCCAGTCCCATTTCCGGGATGGGCAACCGGTAACACGCCTGTTTTATAAAGACCCGACTAGCGGCGAGGCAGTGCCGCATTATAAGGATATAAAGTTCTATAGCAAACAACAGCGCATCATCCTCCGTAATTGCGGTCACATTAACCCGGAGAGGATTGAGGACTACATTGCCGTTGGTGGCTACGAGTCTCTGCGGAAGGTGTTATTAGAGATGACCCCAGAGCAGGTCATTGATGAGGTCAAGCGCTCCGGTTTGCGAGGTCGAGGTGGCGCCGGCTTCCCAACAGGGGTAAAGTGGGAATTCTGCCGCAAGGCACCAGGCACCCAAAAGTATATGATTTGCAATGCTGATGAAGGTGACCCGGGCGCCTTTATGGATCGTAGCACAATGGAGGGCGACCCCCATACTGTGATTGAGGGGATGAGTATTGCTGCCTATGCTATTGGTGCCTCCGAAGGTTATATCTACATTAGAGCCGAATACCCATTAGCGGTGAAGCGGGTGCGACTCGCCATCAAGCAGGCTGAAGAGAAGGGGTTTCTCAATGAGAATATATTAGGTACCAACTTCAGTTTCAGACTCCACGTTAAAGAGGGTGCCGGCGCTTTTGTTTGCGGCGAGGAGACGGCACTGATGGCATCTATTGAGGGTAAGCGAGGAATGCCTCGTCCCCGCCCTCCATTCCCGGCTCAATCCGGCTTATGGGGTAAGCCAAGCAACATCAATAATGTGAAGTCCCTGGCCACCGTGCCAGTTATTATTGCTAAAGGCGCCGATTGGTATAACCAAATTGGCACCGAGAAGAGCAAGGGGACTGCCGTCTTTGCTCTAACCGGCAAGATTGCTAATAGCGGTCTGGTTGAGGTGCCAATGGGCATCCCGATTCAGGAAATCATCTATGAAATTGGTGGCGGAATTCCCGACGGCAAGCATTTCAAAGCAGTCCAGACTGGTGGTCCATCAGGGGGCTGCCTACCGATAAGCCATCTCAACCGGTCGGTTGACTATGAGTCACTGGCTGAGGCTGGCTCTATTATGGGCTCTGGCGGGATGGTGGTAATGGATGAGGATACCTGCATGGTTGATATCGCCCGTTATTTTCTTTCCTTTACCCGGGATGAGTCGTGCGGTAAGTGTGTGCCGTGTCGGGTCGGAACAAAGCAGCTGCTAGATATACTGGAGAATATCTGCAATGGTAAAGGCAGGCTTGAAGATATTGACCTGCTTCTTGAACTCAGTGAATCAATTAAAGCCGGCTCACTCTGTGCCTTAGGGGGAACAGCACCCAACCCGGTGTTGACCACTATCCGCTACTTCCGGGAGGAGTATGAGGAACATATCAAGAAGCACCACTGCCGGGCGGCAGTTTGTCCGGGGTTAGTTACTGCTCCGTGCAGTCATATATGCCCGGCGGAAATAGATGTGCCGCGTTATCTCCGCTTCATTGCCGAAGGTAAGCCTGCCGAGGCAGTAGCGGTAATTCGCGAGAAAATACCTTTCCCCGCGGTCTGCGGTCTGGTTTGTTTCCATCCATGCGAGGCCAAGTGCCGCCGAGCTCAGCTTGATGAGGCGATTGCAATCCGGATGCTAAAGAGGTATGCCTGGGAGCATGACACTGGAATGTGGAAACAAAAGATTAAGGTGGCTCCTGCCACCGGGAAGAGGGTGGGCATCATTGGCTCAGGACCGGCCGGGCTGACTGCCGCCTATTATCTGGCTAAACTTGGGCACTCAGCTACCGTATTTGAGGCCCTGCCCGAGCCGGGTGGTATGATGCTGGTTGGTATCCCTGACTATCGGCTGCCAAAGGATGCGCTCAGGGCGGAGATTAAGGAAATAGAAGATATTGGTGTTGAGATAAGGACAAATACCCGGGTTGATTCAATAGACAAACTGTTTAAAGAGGGCTATAACGCTGTCTTTCTAGCCATCGGGGCACACCAAGGTCTCAAAATAGGAGTTGAGGGAGAGGACAGCCCTCGGGTGATGGAGTGTGTCGACTTTTTGAGAGAAGTGAGTTTGGGTAAAGAGGTAAAACTGGGAGATAAAGTAGCTGTCATTGGTGGTGGTAATGCTGCTATAGATTCGGCTCGGACGGCACTTCGCCTCGGGACCAAGGAGGTGACCATCGTCTATCGTCGCACCCAGGCTGAGATGCCAGCCAGCGCTGAGGAAGTTAAGGAGGCTCTTGAAGAGGGGGTGCAGATTTACTTCCTGGCAGCGCCATCAAGGATATTCAGTCGCAATGGCAGGGTAGAGCTAGAGTCTATTCGCATGGAGCTAGGAGCGATGGACAGCAGTGGTCGGCGACGACCAGAGCCAATCAAGGGTAGCGAGTTTGCCATGAGCTTTGACACCATCATCGCCGCTATCGGTCAGCGTCCGGAGATTCCACACCAGTTTAATTTAGCTACTGGTCGAGGCAATGCCATCCAGATTGACCCCGATATCCTTGTCACCTCCAGAGAGGGGGTTTTTGCCGGTGGTGATGCGGTAACTGGACCGGCTTCGGTTATTGAGGCGATTGCTGCCGGAAGACAGGCGGCAATCTCCATAGACAAATATCTGGGTGGCAGCGGGGATATTGATGAGACACTGGCACCGCCTGAGAAGGCGATGGCTCCACTGGAGGAAGCTGAGGAGAAGCGGCGACCAGAGATGCCCACTCTTCCGGATGAGAAGCGACTTAGCGGGTTTGACCAGGTGGAACTTGGCTATACTGACGAGATGGCTATTGAGGAAGCGCAACGGTGCCTGAGGTGTGACCTTGAGGAGCGAGAGTGACAAGGGGGAGCCGTGGACGAAATCAAGCTAACCATTAACGAGCAAGAGGTTAAGGCAAAGAAAGGGATGACGGTGCTTGAGGCAGCCGAGGCGGCTGGAATCTACATCCCTACCTTATGCCATCACCCTGACCTGGAACCATACGGGGGTTGTCGCCTCTGCGTCGTTGAAATTGAAAAGGTGCGTGGATTCCAACCCGCCTGCGCCTACCCGGCTGGCGACGGGATGATAGTCCACACCGAGACAGAGATGGTCAATAACATTCGGCGTACTGCCCTTGAACTCCTCATGACCGCCCATCCCAGCGAATGCCTGATATGCGAGCGCAGAACGGAGAAGAATGGTTGCACTCCTTATGAGATATGCTTGCGCAATGTTGCCGTAACCGACCGCTGTATCCTCTGCCCGGCGAATGAGCATTGCGAATTACAAAAAGTTATTGACTATCTGGGCGTTAAAGAGATACGCCTGCCTCGCACCGAGGAGAAGCTCCCGGCTGATACCAGCCACCCCTTCTTTGACCTTGACCGGAACCGGTGCATTCTCTGCGCCCGGTGTGTGCGTACCTGCAACGAGGTAACCGGTTGCGGCATCCTTGACCTAGCCTACCGGGGATACTCAACGAAGGTCGTTACCTTTGCTGATATGCCACTCCTGGAATCACTTTGTTCATCCTGCGGGGAATGCGTGGCTCATTGCCCGGTTGGTGCCCTGACACCCAAGGAGACACACCAGCCAACGCATGAAGTGAAGACCACCTGCCCCTATTGCGGCGTTGGCTGTCAGATGAATCTGGGCATTAAAGATGAACAGGTGATAAGAATCAGCGGGGATAGAGACAATGAAGTCAACCGTGGTCGTCTCTGCGCCAAGGGTCGGTTTGGTGTTGTTGAGTTTGTCCGCCACCCGGAGCGCCTGACCAATCCTATGATGAGGCAAAATGGAAAGTTCAGCGAGGTAACCTGGGATGAGGCACTGGACGAGGTTGCTGCCAAGTTTGGTCGTTACCAGCCAGACGAGATAGCCATTATCTCCTCAGCCAAGTGCACCAACGAGGAGAACTATGTCATTCAGAAACTTGCCCGGGCAGTGCTGGGCACCCAGAATGTTGACCACTGCGCCCGGCTGTGCCACGCTCCGAGCGTAGTTGGTCTGGTGCAGAGCTTCGGCAGCGGGGCAATGACCAACTCCATCAGTGATATCGGTGAGGCGGGATGTATCCTGGCTATCGGCACCAACACCACCGAGACTCACCCCGTCATTGGCTGGGAGGTAAGAAAGGCAGCACGCAGAGGAACCAAGCTTATCGTGGCAAACCCCCGAAAGATTGAGCTTTTCCAAGATGCCGACCTCTGGCTGCAGCACCGTCCCGGAACCGATGTTGCCCTACTCATGGGAATGTGCCGGGTCATTGTTGACGAGGAGTTGTTTGACTCTTCCTTTATCACGGAACGCTGTGAGAATTTTGATGCATTTAAGGAGTCGCTTAAGGACTTTGACCTTGATTTTGTTGAGCAGATTACAGGAGTGTCCAGAGGCTTGATAGTTGAAGCTGCCCGGATGTATGCCACCAATAGCCCGGCGGCTATACTCTATGCCATGGGCATTACCCAGCATTCACACGGTACCGATAATGTCATTGCTACCGCCAACCTGGCAATGCTCGCCGGAAATGTCGGTAAGCCGGGAAGCGGGGTAAACCCGCTTCGGGGTCAGAATAACGTGCAGGGTGCCTGTGACATGGGCGCTTTACCCAATGTGTACCCCGGCTATCAAGCGGTAACCAATCCGACGAGCAAAGAGAAGTTTGAGACTGCCTGGGATTGCTCACTGCCGGCTCAAGCAGGGCTGACCCTCACCGAGATTATTGACGGTGCTTACAACGGAAAAATCAAGGCTATCTATATCATGGGAGAGAACCCGGTGCTGAGTGAGCCTGAGGCGAAGCATGCCGAGAAGGCGTTACAAAAACTGGAATTCCTGGTGGTCCAGGACATCTTCCTTACCGAGACAGCCAAGCTGGCCCACACCGTTTTACCCGGAGTAAGCTTTGCCGAGAAGGATGGCACATTCACCAATACCGAACGGCGGGTGCAGCGGGTGAGGAAGGCAATGGAGCCCGTAGGCAATGCCAAACCTGACTGGTGGATTACCTGCCAGATTGCCCGGAGGATGGGAAAGAGTAACGGCTTCGATTTTGCTCGTCCGTCCCAAATCATGGATGAGATTGCCCGACTCACTCCCAGCTATGGAGGCATTTCCTACCGTCGCCTGGAAAAGGGCGGCTTGCAGTGGCCATGCCCAACTAAAGACCACCCGGGCACACCTATCCTCCACACCGAGCAGTTCACCCGAGGTAAGGGGCAATTTATCCCCCTAAAATATAAGCCATCTATGGAACTCCCCGATGATGATTACCCGCTGCTGTTAACCACCGGGCGCAGCCTGCTCCACTTTCATACCGGCACCATGACCCGAAAGGTCAAAGGACTCAACATTTTAAGGAGTGAAGAGCTGGTAGAAATGAACCCCCGGGATGCCTCGGCTTTAGGTATCGCTGACGGGGAAACAATAAGGGTGGTTTCCCGGCGGGGGGCGGTAGTGGCTAAAGCCAGGGTAACCGACGCTTCACCGGCGGGGGTGGTGTTCATGACCTTCCACTTTGCCGAAAGCCCAACCAACCAGCTGACCAACCCGGCGTTAGACCCGGTGGCGAAAATACCCGAATACAAGGTATGTGCGGTGAGAATCGAGAAAGACGGCTCAAAATGACTTCACCCTATAAAATAAGCGTGGCGTCACCGAAGCTGTAGAAACGATATCTCCGGGCGATGGCTTCCTGGTAGGCTTGATTGATAAGCTCCTTACCGGCAAAGGCAGTAACCAGCATCATCAATGTTGACCTTGGTAGATGAAAATTGGTAATAAGGGCATCTACCATCCGGAACTGGTAACCGGGCAATATGAACAGATTTACCCAGCCCTCAAACGGCTGAAGATCAAGACCGAGCTGAGCTACCTGCTCCAAAATCCTCACGGTAGTGGTACCAACACAAATAACCCTTCGCCCTTCCTTTTTAGCTTGAGACAACTGACCAGCTACTGTCTGACTCAGCGTACCATACTCTCTATGAATGGGATGCTCACGCGGGTTGTCTTCTCTTACCGGACTAAAGGTATCAAGCCCGATGTGCAGGGTAACAAACAGGCAGTGAACCCCTTTCTGCTCTATCTTACCCAGCAGTCCGGGAGTGTAGTGCAAGCCAGCAGTAGGTGCCGCTGCGCTGCCGGTTATCCTGGCATAAACCGTCTGATACCGCTCGGGATGCGACAAAGGAGTGTGTATGTATGGTGGCAGCGGAATCTTCCCCAACTCAAGCAGTTGTTTTTCATCAGAGAATCTGAGCACCTTTATGCCGTTCTGCCTCAGCTCTATTACCTCAGCCAGAACCCCAGACGGATTATCCGCGGTAGAATTATCTACTATCTCAACACTGGTGCCAAGGCGAAGCCGCTTACCAGGCTTGACCAGGGCTTCCCAGACATTGGCCTCAAGCCGGCGCAGCAGTAGAATCTCCACCCTACCCCCGCTATCAATCTTTCTCCCCTCAAGACGAGCCGGGATAACACGGCTATCGTTAAAGACCAGGACATCACCTTCTCGCAGATAATCAACAATTTGAGAAAATCGGCGGTGCTCTATTAAACCATCAGTGCGGTTCAGAACCATAAGTCGCGAGCGGTCTCTCGGCTCAACCGGGGTTTGAGCGATAAGCTCCGGGGGGAGAGAATAGTCAAAATCACTGGTTTTCACAGGTATTTTCTGCCTCTCAGGTGAACTACCTATGAATTATACAATAAATCAGGTAACCCTATCCCCCTTTAGGTTTTTATTAGGAAACCCACCCCCTTTATCCCCCTCCCTTATCAAGGGAGGGGGAAAGTATGGTTCCCGAAGGGGCTGGCGCCCCTCTTAAACACGCCCCCACAGTATCAACCCAGAAAAAGGGGAGCAGAGGGGGGCTTGCCCTGAAACGGAGGTGAAACTGTGGGGTGCGGGAGGTGGTTGCGAGATTGGATTCTGTCACTCAATAAACAACGAGTAGTTGGAGATTGCAACAAATTCATCATCAATCTCTACCCAAATCACAACAGTGTAGACGCCTTTTCCTTTTGCAAGTATTTGGCCAATATTGGCTTCTATCATAAATGAACCGCCAGATTCCACATCCCATGCAGTTGCAACAACAGCAAATGATGGCAAGTCAATATAGAAATAGTTAGGTGGAAGTGGTGCTACAATAAGTCCGACTTTTTCCCCTAAACCATATGCGTAATCGTATGGTGGTGAGTTAATTTGCTCTGGACTTAGCGGTTCAGGCAAAGGGTCATAATGCAGTGTAACATTTTCAATAGTCCCAATAGTCCCTTTACCAGTCATTGAAAGAATATTGCCCGAAATACTTGGAAGCTTGCTGAAATCAATGTAATCCCCCTCGAATTGCTGTACTAAGTCCAGCCTTTCTTCATCATAAGCTATTCCTAGATTTACTTTCTTATGCCATTTATCAAGGATATTTTTCCTATGGCCCGGACTGGTCATAAGGCCTTCCTGCGCTTGCTCTAGCATTTCCTTCGGGTCTATTCTGTATGACGGGTCTCTACCACCAAACCATATCGTTTCAGTCATGAAGCCGTTCTCAGCTTCGTAATTTACCCCACCGGCTAGTGTATATCTCATATAAGGTTTAAAGCCATCCATGCCCCAGTGTGAAAGATATCCGTTGGCTAGTCTTTCTTCGGTATGTTTTTGGGCAGCGGCATTGCTTCCTAGAGTTACAGGCGCTAGGCTGTTAGCCTCTCTATCTCTGTTAATTAATTCAAGAGCATATTCTACCAGTTCCTCATGTTGGTAAACCGTAGGCTGTACTGGCGAAGAGGGAACTGTGGGAGTAGCTGGTGGCTTCGTGGTTTCTGGGGCAGGAACTGGCTCAACAGGCGGTGGTGCTAGAGTAGAGCCAGGAGTTTCAACTGAAGGACTTTGAGGGGATGGTTCTGTAACCACTGGGGAAGGACTGCCAGATAAACCAGTAAAGAAAACGGCAATTTGATTACCCCATAATACCCATATGACAAGACCACATATCAGCAACACGAAAATGATAATGAATGCTAATATCCAGTTTGGGATTGATGAACGGCGTCTGTTTCTGGGTGACTTACCTTGCTTTTCCCAATATGAGTCGTACCACCAAGGTCTACCCATTTAATACTTAACTCTTTAAAAATGCTTCGAGCGAGTTAATTATAGTCCTACTTGCGGGATTGTCAATACCCCTTAAAATGAGGAAAAATTTAGAGAGGGGCGAAGCCCCTCTCTTACCTACACTCCCCCTTCCCTTATTAAGGGAAGGGGGTCAGGTCGAAGACTCTTCGAGGGGATAGGTTGCTAAACAACTCAGTAAAAAGTGTTTCAGACAACAGGTCTGGGCATGAGCCCGGCTTTTTCCACGACTTCGGGGACGATGTCCTCCCAGCCCACTGCCATAATGTGAATACCATGAACGCCGGGTATCACCTTGAGCTGCTCAATAATTTCAAGGATTATTTTCAGCCCTTCTTCCTTAGCCTTTTCAGCCTTCTCCATCCTGGCAACTATCTCATCAGAGACAATTACGCCGGGAACATAGTCTCTCATATAACGGGCCATACCTGCCGACCTTATGGGTATCACCCCCGCCAGGATGTGCACCTGCCTGTCCAAGCCGCGCTCGGTAACCATCTTCATCCACTTAGCAAATCTGGCTACATCATAGACTGCCTGGGTTTGAATAAAGTCGGCTCCAGCCTTAACTTTCTTCGCCAGCCGGCTTACCCGGTATTCAAAGGGGTCGGCGAAGGGATTGGCAGCGGCCCCGATAAATAGGGGGACCTCACCGGAAATATCGTCGCCGGAAAGGAACTTTTTCTCATCCCGCATATTTTTCAGGGTTTGAATCAATTGAATGGAGTCAATATCAAAGACACCTTTAGCTGTGGGATGGTTACCAAACTTTTGATGGTCACCGGAGAGGCAGAGGATATTGCCGATACCGAGAGCTACCGCACCCAGCACATCGCTCTGAATTGCCAGTCTATTTCTGTCTCTAACGACTATTTGCATTACCGGGTCGGCGCCCTGCTGCTTGAGAAGCAAACAGCCAGCGAGACTGGACAGACGCACAATAGCCGTCTGGTTATCGGTTACATTGATGGCATCGCAGCAGTGACGAAGCAGTTCACCTTTCCTCTGTACCACTTCAGCGCCGGTGCCCTTGGGGGGGCCGGCTTCAGCAGTGACAGCAAAATTTCCGCTCTCTAAAATCTTCTCCAGATTTGTTCCTGCTTTCATCACCTTGCCTCCTATGAGGTGCTAGCACACTCAGCTTCTATATCAGTCTTGCGAGGTCCTCCAGAAATGCTGACGCTCCAGTCCTTGACCGGCTCAATTTCCTCCAGTTCATCTAACCGACCCATTTCAGCCAGGCGGTCATAAATCATCTGCCAGGCACAGGGGATATCGGGTGATATTTCACACTTGCCATCTGCCGAGCCGCCGCACGGTCCGTTCAGCAAGCTCTTAGCACACCTGACCAGAGGACATATGCTTGCTGTCCGCCCCAGAACACAGCCCCCACACTGCATACAGACTTCAATAAAATGACCCGGACTCTCCTCCATACCTATGAATAAGGTGTTCAATGCCGGGTAAACTGGCTCAGGCTCCTTGAGATGGAGACTAATCGTTTGCACACCAACGGCACAGGTCATCGCCAGAATACAATCAGCTGCCTTGATATTCTCAGCTTCTTCCTGCAGAGCATACTTGGTGAGTTCATCACAAGCGGTAGGGATTACCATCCATCCGGTAACTGTTTTACCGCTTGCCTCAAGGCGTGTATGACACAGGGTAGCGCAGGTGCCACAGCCAACAAGATATACACTCTGGCATTTCTCAAGGTACTTCATAATCTCTTCTGATGGTTTTTGTGCTGTGATTGTTTTCATAATTGCACCTCCTTAGCTTGAGTTTCTAAACAATCGCCTAATTTTCAGCGATTTGGCTCTCATAGGCGTCTTTAAAATATTGCAAACTATCGGTTACCGCATTTGGTGCGGCTTGCCCCAAGCCGCACAGAGAGGAAATCATCATAACACTGGATAAGTCCTCCAAATCTCTGATATCTTTCTTTAAGCCCTCGCCCCGGTAGAACCTATCCAATATTTCCAATATTGCTTCGGTTCCCTGCCGACAAGGAGTGCATCTACCGCAAGATTCCTCAGTCAAAAATTCCATAGTTCTATAGACAATATCTATTACATCCCGACTTTCATCAAATACAATAACGGCTCCAGCACCAAGAATAGTCTCAAAGGAAAGGGGAGTATCTATCATCTCATAAGGGATGATTCTGCCAGTGGCACCACCTATTTGAATCATCCTGATGTTCCCAGCCAGGGCTAACTCCTCAACCAATTCCCTCAGAGGACTCCCCAGCACCAGCTCATACACGCCGGGTTTCTGCACATCGCCACTCACCGAAAAGACCTTGGTGCCCTTGCTCCGCTCCGTTCCCATTTGACTGAACCAGTTAGCACCGTTAAGAATGATT
>JABUBL010000354.1_pt1 | contig 13298 bp, 12 predicted proteins | sample 7240371 | NCBI WGS metagenome assembly JABUBL01 (sample SAMN07256343, study PRJNA390944) | subsurface metagenome | isolation source: Methane hydrate marine sediment | place: Pacific Ocean: Eastern North Pacific, ODP site 1244 | collected 2002
GAATATACTTAAAACAGTAAAAGTTTTAGTACACTGATATAGCATGAAAAAGTTAACAGACATCAAGATCATGCCCATATTCCACACGACCCCCGTCGCCGACCCCCAGATATCGCCGGACGGCGCCAAAATCCTCTTCACGTACTCAGAGGTCAACATGAAGAAGGACAGATACGACACCCAGATCTGGTCCTACGACCAGGAAAACAAGAAACCCACCCAGTTCACCCACGGCGTGGAGAACGCATCCAACCCCCGCTGGTCCCCAGACGGAAAACACGTAATATTCACCTCAATCCGCCCCAGCCACGACGACGCCGACACAGAGAAAAGCGACAAGAAGAAAACCCAGATCTTCGTCATCCCCGCCGACGGCGGTGAAGCCAGACAAATCACACGGGTAGAGGAGTCCGCCGGGAGCCCCATGTGGTCCCCAGACGGCAAGACGGTTCTCTTCTCATCCATGGTTCACAGAGGAGAGAAAGTTGAAGACTCGGATGTAAAAATAATCAGACGCATCAGATACAAATACGACGGCCAAGGCTTCTTCCAAGGGAAACGCCTTCATCTCTTCTCAGTACCCGCTAAAGGAGGGAAAACAAAACAGATAACTGACGGCGATTACGATGTCGACGCAGCCGCCTGGTCCCCCGACAGCAAACAGATCGCCTTCATAACTAACATGGACGAGGACGCCGACCTAGTCACCTACAAGAACATATTCGTCACGACGCCGGAAGGCGGAGAACCAACACAGATCTGGAAAGGAAAAGGCCCCATAAGCGCCCTAGCCTGGTCGCCTGATGGAAAACACTTGGCGTTCACCGGAAGAGTGATCGAAGACCCAGACCTCGTCTTCTACAGAAACACCGAGTTATTCATCCTCCCCTTGGATGGAGGAAAACCCAGGCTCATCACAGGCGACTTCGACAGAACCCTGAGAAGAGCGAGAGTACTAAAATGGAGCCCCGACTCCAAGCACGTTTACTTCACATATCCCGACAAAGGATCAACACAGATCGGCCAGGCCCACATAGACGGCACGGTGAAACCCGTCACCGAGGGAAAGATGAGTATAGGCACATTCACCTTAGACGCCTCCGGAGAAACGGTGGCCTTCAACGCCTCCTCCTCGTCAACTCCCTATGAGCTATGGATACAGGACGAAGACGGCGCCAGACAAACCACCACCATGAACAAGAAACTCCTACGGAAACTCAGACTCAGCCCACCCGAGGAATTCTGGTTCACCGCCAGCGACGACGTGAAGGTACAGGGATGGATCATAAAACCCCACGACTTCCAGGAAGACGTAAAATACCCCACCATACTACAGGTCCACGGAGGCCCCCACAGCGCCTACGGCTACACTCTAAACCCAGCCGTACATGAGTTCCAGACACTCGCAGACCACGGCTACGCCGTCGTATACACCAACCCACGCGCCAGCGTCGGCTTCGGCGAATCCTTCGCCCGCGCTGTCTCCGGACACTGGGGAGAAAGAGACTACCAAGACGTCATGGAGGCCATGGACCACGTCACAGAGACCTACTCCTACGTAGACGACACACGCCTAGGCATCGCAGGAGGAAGCTACGGCGGCTTCATGACAAACTGGGCCGTTGGACACACAGACAGATTCAAAGCAGCCGTCACCATGAGAAGCATCACCCTCTGGTACAGCGACTGGGGCACAAGCGACATCAGCTACAGAGGACACCAGATCACATGGGGTAAAAACCCCTGGGACAACGTCGAAGAACTACTCAAGAAGAGCCCAATCACCTACGTCAAAAACGTAAATACGCCGCTCCTCATCATCCACAGCGAAAACGACTACAGATGCCCCATGGGCCAGGACGAACTACTGTTCACCTCACTAAAGAAACTAGGCAAGACAACCGAGTTCATCAGGTTCCCAGACGAACCCCACGGATTATCACGCACAGGAAAACCAAAACACCGCGTCGAACGGCTTCAACACATCATCCGCTGGTTCGACCGCTACCTCAAATAAACCCACATCTCCCCCTCATCGATAAAAAAGCGAACCAGTACCATAGAAAACCAAAACACCATCCAGAACACAGAGATAGAGAACACCCCGCGCGCAGCCCTCAGGCTCGTCAACCTCGAAGACCTGTCGCTGGAGAAGGACAGGGAGAAGATAGGGTGAGCCGTGGCACCGTCTGGCGGCTCCTCCATAACGCCAGGAAGAAGGCCAAAATGGGTATATCCATGGCAGGGTGCGGGACATCATCCAGCCTGAGGACGACTAGAGGAACCCAATCCCTATCATGCGGTCATCTTTTTCGCTTCGATGATAATCGAGTGGGGTATCCTGAACAGCTTCATCATACGATCGGGAAGCTCGGGACCCCTGCTCACAGGTCTGGGCTCCTCCATCCTAGTCATGAAGAGGCCGCTGCCCCCCAAGGCGTTCACGTAGTCCGACAGGGTCCTGTGGAACTGGGTCGTCGTGAACCCCTCTGGGAACCTCTCGTCCCTCCACACTATCCCGTACTGATGCCTCTGAAAGTAATCGTAGATCTTCAGGTAGAGATAGTCCTTGGAGCCGTCATCGTGGACCACCCTCTCCCAGTCACACACAGTCTCACCATCCATCGTCCTCGCCCAGCTGAAACACGGATGGAGGAATATAGCCACAAACCTCCCGCCCTCCCTGAGAACCCGGGCCACCTCCCCGATCGCCGATTCATATCTAGGAATGTCCATGAGGGCCATGAAGCTGTAGACCAGATCGAAGGCCCCCTCGCCGAGCATCTCCAAGTCAGCGGCGTCCGCGACGTGATATACGATCCCCCGGGGCTCCCTCCCCTCCTCGTCAACGGCCGCCCCGATCATCCCCTCGCTGAAGTCTACACCCGTGACCTCGGCGCCCCCATCCGCGAAGACTCTAGCCCAGTACCTCTCACCGCAAGCGAGGTCCAGGACCCGGAGCCCCCTCACGTCACCCACCATCCCCCTGAAGGCAGGACCATTCATGAACTCCCTGTAGACATCGCTGCCGCTCCGGACCTTCTCAACCCAAACCTTCACCGCCTCGTCCCACCGCCGCCTCACTACCTCATCGCCCTCCACCAATACCCCCCCTCAAACCAGAACTATCAAACATGAACGTAAAAAGGATGCATGAAAAGAACCCCCATCAAACATACCCGACAGCAAATCACGAGCAAACCCCAAAATCGACCCGCAACCCCAAGGAAACCGTGTGAACAGCAACCCCCCAACCGATCCCCCTTCATACGAAGAATACAACGCCCGGGAACCCTTATCCCCTGCCAGCGTCACGGTGGTGGGCCGGGCCGGATTCGAACCGGCGATCTCCGCGGTGTGAACGCGGCGTCCTAACCAAGCTGAACCACCGGCCCAACAGCAACAAAACTACTCAGGAAAGCAATAAAACCCTTTTCCCTGGCCCAACCTACCCCAACAACAAAACCGAACCGAGAAAGAAGACTAACGCCCTCTGCCCTTCGTCCGCTTGGGCCTCAGGTTCTTGCTCCGACACTTGCGGCACTTCGTCGCCTTCGGGGGATTCGTCGCACCACAGCTCCTGCAGACAGTCTTGTTGATGAGGTGACTACGCGCAAGCTCCAGCTTGAAGGGATCCCTCAAAGACATCTATCCAACACCTGCACCCCAACGTTCCCAGGGGCTCACCATCTATTGGAACACCCATATTTTACCTTTTCTCAACCAAGCCAAGTAAAACGTTGCCCATAGTCTCGAAGAGACCTAACTAGACGGAGATCTCAGGCGAGATCGCCTCATCCGTGACGCTGAGAAGCTCATCCACCTCGATCGGCTTCAACAGGATCTCATGGATCCCGAGATCTAGGACGTCTATGCACTCCTGGAGGGAGGGATACCCCGTAATCAGGATGAAGGCCATCTCGCCATCATTTTTCCTCAACTGACGCACGAGATCATTCCCAGGGATGTCAGGTAGCTTGATGTCAACGATGGCCAACTGGAAACCGGATGACGCGCAAAGCTCCAAAGCCCCTCTCCCGGTCGTCGCAGCCTCAACAGAGTACCCATTTCCCTCCAAAATACGCTGAAACAGAACGAGCATGTCCTCGTCGTCGTCCACAAGCAAGATATTAGCTTTCATTGAGAATCATCCCTCGAATATGAGAACTAGTGAGATAATTTGTCAGAATAAGACTGTGTATGTACCCACCATTACACATAAAAAGCCGAATTTTTGTTAATTTTAGAAACAAAAAACGGTTACAGCACCCCAGTTCTATAGTAGAGATCTGTTTCTCACCTTCATTTACTTTATATTTCTTCTGCCCTCCACCTTTTCCAGTCAGAAAGAGGAACCTAGATGGACGTCTCCCAGACATCTGAGCACATTGCACAGGATTCATTGGATGTCTCCATGGATACGTTCAGTAATATGGTACAGATCCTGAACGCCTTAGGGAACGACGATTCACTAGCGATCTTCATGTACACGGTAAACGGAATCAAGAGCTCGAAACAAGCAATATTCGACCTAGGCCTGACACAGAAAAGATTCTACTCCAGGCTTAAGGACCTGATAGACGTGGGGTTCATAGAAAAAGACAGCGGAACATACAGGCACACCTCACTCGGTACAATATTCTACAAGATGGGCCTCTCCCTGATGAGCATACTCGAGAACAAAGAGAGGATAACTCTACTAGATCAGTTAAAGCAGACGATGTCACTATCCTCTTCAGACCTAGACACGATCAAATCCATGGTGTCACAGGGCTCAAGCGACATAAGCGGCGTCCTAGACCTCGTATTCTTCTCAAACAAGAAAGAGAAAATAGAGATGCTGCCCACATACGATAAACTCGTAGAGAAATTGGTCACTGAGATGAGCGGAGTTAAAAGGACAATCTTACTGGCCAGCAGATATGTCGACAACAGAGTGATAGACTCGCTGCTGAAGGTGGCTAACAAGGGCGTTGAGTTCAAAGTAATAATGGCTAAACACGATCTCGAGGACAAAATGAACAAGCTGCAGATGATACTCTCACCCAAGTTAGTTATGTCGATGATAGAGTACTTCAGCTCACCAGACATCGATGATCGGATGAGAGACGGAGATATCCCGTTCAGCTTCTGTATCATCGACGACACACATTGTTTCTTTGAGCTACCAAGCCTTGGAGAGAGCAGTTTCTCCATCGCCTTCTTCCTCTCAGACAAAGACATTGGCACAAGGTTCTCAGCGTACTATGACGCCCTTTGGGAGATGTCTGAAAAGAAATCCATGCCTAAGCTATTCCAACAGCTAAGTAAATTCAGACAATAAGACATTGCCCTTTATTACGGCGTGAGGGTTTAACATTCTTCTGAAATCGACATTAAAGAAACTATTAATTCTAGATAATGATTTCGAGAATTGAAGCATATTTAGGTAGGCTTCAACTCGCCTTGGACGACCCGGTCATTGTCCACCTCAAGCTGATATGCTAGCCACTGCTTAGCTATCTCAGGATCAATGAAGTAATTGATCTTGTGAACGATACCTCCATCAGGCCTTGAGACATCGTACTTGTTCATTTTTAGCTCTAAACCGCAGTCCAGTTTCCCCTTGAACGCGGCTGGTATCAACTCGGCGCTGCTGATGTTGATGCCGTCGATGCGGGATTTCCCTTCATTCCCACTATATTCTATCTCCATGGAAGGGATCCTTTCAATGTAGGTGTAGATAACCCTTCCTGCAAGAGCTGATACTGTGAAGCACCCTTCATCAGAATCGAAGGCTACTAGTTCTGAAGACCTTGCTTGTCTATGGAACTCTGTCCATCTCTTAAGCACAACTGAGGCAACGGGTTTTCCACCAGGCATCACTTCCATCTCAGGAGCTCGAAATGAGGGATCATGCCCCGGTGTTTCTAGGGAGGCGGTGTTCTCCAGTCTTGAGACTAGCTCATCCAGTTTTTTCTCATGGTCTTTGAGGACGTTGATGATTAAGTCAATGACATCTATCTTCTCGTCAAAGTCGCTCTTGAAACCCATCCAGAAGTCCCCAGTAACCTTTCTAATGCTGTGTAACGGGTGTTTTTAAATACAATAGTGGTCTTTGCCCATACTCCATCTTAGAAATACGATTAAGTAAGTCTAGTAGGGATCACGAGAACATTCATGAGCCCAGTTTATTATGCTGTTCTGGATAATACATCTCCGAGGGAACCATGTCGTTGAATGAGTTTACCAGGATCGCTCAGGACTACGACAAGGGTAGGAGTGGCGAGGATGTGGTTTTCTGGGCGGGGGAGGCGACGGAGCTTGCCGGTCTTGATGAGGAGTCTATTGTTCTTGATTTGGGCTGCGGCACGGGGATCTACACTGTTGGGTTAAGAGATCATACGTCGGCTACAGTATGCGGTCTGGATCCATCGGTCGGGATGCTCAGCCAGGCCAGGGAGAAAACGCGTTCCATCCATTGGTTCAATGCGGTCGGGGAGCGCCTTCCCATCCGCTCTGGCGTCTTTGGCTGCGTGTTTTCCTCCCAGGTCTGGCACCATATTACGGAGAGGCAGGATACGGCGGACGAGTGCGGGAGGACGCTGGGCGGGGATGGGGTGGTGGTGATCCGGACCATATCCCATGAGCAGCTTCGCAGGAAGGTGGTGTTCGAGTTCTTCCCGGAGATATTGGGGAATCAGCTGAGGGTCTATCCTTCGGATGAGGATTTTAGTGGATATTTCGGGGCGGCGGGGTTCTCCTCCGTTGCCTTCGAGGCTTATGAGTTGGAGAGGTTTCAGGAGGTCTCGCTGTTGGTCGAGGTGGCGGAGAAGAGGTTGTGGTCGATGTTTCGGCCTATTAGTCGGGAGGGGCTTGAGGTGGGGGTTGGTGAGCTTAGGCGTCGTGAGGCGGCCCGTCCGGGGGTGCCGATTAGGAATGATGAGTTGATTACCCTCGTTGTGGCTAGGAAGGGGTGATGGCTCGGGTCGTGTTTGTTAACGGGTGGTGTGTCTGTTGGGGTTGGGAGGGGGCGTGCCGCTGGCGGGGGATAAGGGTTCCCGGGGGTTTTGGCTTATGCGGCTGGCTTAGGATAAGGGTTCCGAGTGTTGTCTTTTCGGTGTGAAGGCGGTTGGTTTCTGGGGTTGGGGTTCATGTTTCCGTTGAGGGGGGGTGATCTTTGGTTCCCCAACTCTTATCCGCTCCTCAACCTTATGATTTCATGATCTGAGATGGTTGAGATCGCACTATCGCGCGCCTGACTTCATTTGAGGTTCAACGCTATCTCCAGGCTTGCCTCGATCATCTGCCTTGCCTCGTCTCCCCTCAGGACGTCCTTCCCCGGGGGGCCGAAGGGATGTGACATTATCATCATCTCCACGTCAAGCTCCAGCAGCCTCTTCAGCGAGTCGATGTAGATGCTCTTATCCATCCTGATGAGGTTCTCCCGCGTCCCACAGACGCTGTCCGCCGTCAGCAGGAGCTTGCTGCCCTCATCGTAGAGGCAGACCGCCCCAGGCCTATGGCCGGGAGTATGTATGACCTTGAAGACTCTATCCCCCAGCGTCACGCTGTCCCCGAGCTTGGCGTCCGCCGTCGGCACCGCCTCCATCTCAAGCTCATGTATGACGACCGGCGCACCCGTCCGCTCCTTGAACACGGCGTTGCCCCTGATGTGGTCGCCGTCCCTGTGAGTGTTTACGATGATGGATACTTCATCGAGTCGTCTGCCCTGTTCCAAGACCAAGGGGAACACATAGTCCTCACCAGTGTTCTCGTAGCCCGTGTCCACCACCCCTATCTTATCCTCCCCGAACACCAGGACGACGTTACATGTCCATCCTGGCCTCATCTCCTGACGTACAACGAAAATATCATTCGCGACCTTTTCACCCATAATATTCACCACATTAAAGGAGGATTCCTGGAGATAAAAATGGACCGTGAACGCGAACATGGGCTGACATTTTTTCGTGCGGGGGATTATCAGCTGTCTCTCGGGCGGTTCCTCTTCACGGCCTCCGGGTTGGTGGAGTCAGCCCCCATGTAGACGCCCCGCTCCCAGACGCGCTTCAGGGGGTCCACTACGTTGAGGGACATGCGGCCGATCCTCTCTATCTCGACCTCCACCACCTCGCCGTCCTGGAGAGCCCCCAGCCCCTCGTGGTTGGTACCGCAGGCGATGACGTCCCCCGTGTTGAGGGTCATGAAGGTCGTCAGGAACTCTATGAGCTCGGGCACCCGGTGCTCCATGTCGTCGGTGCTATAGTTATGGCGGAGCTGACCGTCGTTCCAGAACCTAACGTGGAGGTCGTTGGGATCAGGAATCTCATCCGCCGTGGCGATGCAGGGGCCCAGGGGCGCGAAGGTGTCGAAGCTCTTCCCCAGCCAGCTCCGGGCCTTCCAGGTCCTCCGCCCCTCCTCCCGCGCCGAGACGTCTAATAGGCATGTGTAGCCAAAGACGGCGCCACGCCAGTCCTCCCGACTGACCCCCTTGGCAGGCCCCTTGATGACGATGGCGAGCTCCGCCTCGTGCATGAAGATCCAGGGCTCCGTGAAATCGGGGAGGGTGATGGTGTCCCCGGGGCCGATGACGGCGTCGGGGCTCTTCAGGAACATGTTCAGCTCCCGGGGCTCCCTCTGCTGGTGCTCCCAGTAGTTGCCGATGCAGGCCAGGATCTTCCCCGGCCTCGGCAAGGGAGGGAGAAGCCCTACCTCCTCCAGCGGGATGGCGTCACCCGTCTCCGCCAGCCCCTCCAGTGTAGGGCGCAGCCCCTCAAAGCCGTCGATTATGCCCTCCATGGTGAGCTGCGGAGTGTAGCTCAGCTCCACCGCTCCTGATATGTCGACGACGCCCCGGTCGGTGAGAATGCCCGGGAGGACCGCGCCTCCGTCTCCGGCCTTGAATAGAACTAGTCTCATGGTGTCCTCCCGACGAATTATGCCTGAAGTTATTAAAAACCTGATACGCACCCGAAATCGATTCGACCATTCTCTATTTTCCCCGATCCCCACATTTAGGATCACTTAAGTGGCATCCTTCAGATCCGTCATCTATGTCAGACTGGTTCTTCAACTCAGCGACCCTCGAGGAGAGGGCCAAAGCCCACAACGATAGGTGGCTCAGGGAGGAGGGAGATGTCATCCCCCTCACCGTGGCCGACCCCGACTTCCACGTCGCCCCAGAGATCAAACGAGCGATAATTAACGCCGTCCTGAATGACGACTTCGGCTACACGCTGTCGGACAAATCTCTGGAGGAGAAGTGCGCCAAGAAGATCTCCGAGGTCAACGGGATCCCAGCCAAGGCGGAGGACATACACATCACGAACGGGGTGCTGCCCGGCGTATCCATAGCGGTGAGGCACGCGTGCAAGGAGGGCGACGAAGTAATCGTGAACGACCCCATGTACTACCCCTTCACCTTGCTCTCAGAACTCCATAAGACAAAACCTGTGAAATGGGACCTCCACTACGAGGAGGGCTACAGGTTCGACACAGAGAGGCTGAAGGAGATCGTCACCCCCAAGACCAAGCTCATCTACGTCTGCAATCCCCACAACCCGACGGGGAGGATGATGACCAAGGAGGAGCTGAAGGGAGTGGCCGACGTGGCCGTCGACAACAACATCACGGTGATGTCCGACGAGCTCTGGGAGGACGTCGTCTTCGACGACAGGGAACACATCTCATTAGCCTCCCTCAACCCGGAGATCGAGCGCCTCACCCTGACCCAGTACGGCTTCTCCAAAGCCTACAACGTCGCGGGGCTGAGGTTAGGCTACCTGTGCGTCACAGACGAGGAGACGATGAAGAGCGCCAGAGCTCAGGCCTTCGGAGGCCTCATGGTAGCGACTAACCTCGCAAAGGCCGCCGGACACGTGATGATAGGCGACGAGATGGAGTGGTGGCACAGGGGGCTGAAGGCACACCTCCACAAGATCCGGGGGATCTTCGAGGACTGGTTCGACAGCATGCCCAACATATCCTACCCCAAGCTGGAGGGCACCTACCTCATGTTCCCCAAGTTCGACTACGACATGACCAGCGAGAAGATGGAGGAGTACCTCGTGGAGAAGGCGGGGGTACGCCTCGAGCACGGGACCATCTTCGGGGAGCTCGGGGAGGGCCACCAGAGGGTCCTCATCGCCACGAGCGAGGAGATCGTCAACGAGGCCCTGGAGAGAATGGAGAAGGCCCTCAACAAGCTGTAGGGCCACCCCCAACCACATTTTTAGGGAGCATCACCCACCCAAATAACCATGAAGCTGAAGACAGGAGACCCGGCGCCGCCCTTCTCTCTAGAGTCAGCGCTCCACGGCAGGGTATCCCTGGAGGACTACCGCGGTAAGGTGACGCTACTCATATTCAGCAGGTACTTCGGGTGCCCGGTCTGCCAATACGAATGGGACGACCTCATTGACCTGAGGGAGGAGGCGGGGGTCGAGGTCGTCTACTTCACCCAGTCCAGCCCCGAGAACGCCAGGCGATACCTGGAGGGCAGCCCAGTTGACTTCCCAGTCATCCCCGTCCCGGAGGAGGACGGCAGATACCGGATCTACGACGACTACGGGGTCGGGAGCATCGGCCTAGGTACCGGGGTGAAGCTGCTCATGCGTGCCCGGGAAGCCAGGAGGGCCGGTCGGGTCCACGGGGAGCACGAGGGAAAGGAGACCCAGTCACCCGCCGATTTCATAGTCGACGGGGAGGGCAGGTTACGTCGAGCCAACGTGGGCCTGTTCGAAGCGGAGGAGATCAAGGCCGCGCTCAGATCCATGAGCGGATGATGATGTCGGCGTCAGGAGCCGGATAGGCATCCGACCCCAGGACCAACTTAGCTCATCCATAGTCTTATCTCCGAGGGTACTTAGTTTTCAACCTAAAGGATGCCAATTCCCAAGTTCATCGCAACCATCAACAAGCACGTAACCAACAAGATCATCCTCCCTTTCGCGAGATGGCTGCCACCCTTCGCCATAGTGAACCACCTGGGGAGGAGATCGGGCCGGAGATACAGGACGCCCATCCTGGCCTTCCCGACGGAGACGGGGTTCGTCTTCGCCCTCACCTACGGGCGGGACGTGGACTGGGTCAGGAACCTGATGGCCTCGGACAGCGGGAGGCTGGAGTACAAGGGGAGTGAGATCCCGATCCACACGATCAGATTTGCCAGATACGATGACGTCCTGAAGCTGTTCCCATACCTGGTGCGGATACCCCTCAAGTTCCTCATCTCGGTGGAGGACTGCCTGCTCGTGGAAGCGGACGCAAGACAAGCTCGCCCCATACTCTTTTCTAAACTTCTAACTAATCCCATGTGGTGAAGTTTAGTGGTACTTAGATACGACGACTTCAAGGGAGTTTATGCTCTGGTCCCTGCATGCGCCACAGAGGATGCTAACAACTGGGGTGCAAGAAACACCTTCGACGAGGAAGCGTTCAGGGAACTCGTTGATAAACTCATAGAGGACGGAGTCCACGGCATCATAACGACGGGGTCCACAGGAGAATGCCACACCCTCCTGTGGGATGAGCAGAAAAAGTTGTTCGAAACCGTCGTAGACGTTGTGAACGGCCGTGTACCCGTCCACAACGGAACCTGGGCGCCAAACACGAGAGAATCCATCGAGAAGACGAGGTACGCCGCTGACGTAGGCTCCGACGGGATAATGAACGGCCCTCCCCAGTACGTCGAGCCGACCGTCGAGAACACGATCCAATATTACAAGGACCTGGCGGAGGCCTGCCCCGATATGACGATCATGATCTACCACAATCCCGGAGCCTTCAGGGTCACCCTCCCAGTGGACAGCTTCATCCAGATATCAGAGGAGATCCCCAACGTCGTGGCCATGAAGGAGTCCCTCGCCGACCTCGACAGGATGAGGCGGCTCGCGGAACTGGTCGGGGACAAGATATGCCTCATGACCTATGAGCCGTTTGCCGCGGAGGCGTTGAGGTTCGGATTCGGCGGCATCTGGTCTGCTCACAGCATGTGCATGGGGCCGGAGCCTGTTCTGAGGCTGTATGACTCCATCGTTAAGGGGGATTGGGATACGGCTGAGAAGATTTCGAAGGAGTGCATGGAGATCTACGTCAGGTTCTTTGAGAGGATGGGCGGTTTCGATGTGTTCCTGAGGTATCAGGTGAACGCTATGCATGAATGCGTGAACGCTGCTGGGTATGGAAGAGTCGGACCAGCGAGGCCGCCTTTCACCCATGTGCCTGAGGAAGTAATCAGTTCATGCAGGCTACATGCAGAGGAGTGGAGACAACTAGTAGAGAAATGGCGTTAAAAATAATATTAACTCATATTCCTTTCGTTCATCCCCATACTCTTTCCTTCACTAGAAGCAGCATCAGAGTAGAAATGGTAGATCTACGCCATTCCTCCTGACTATAGCCTGAGAAACATTAAATACGGTATTCGGAGGGCTGTAAGCTGGTGTCACGGTGTCCTTTTTCAAGAGGCTGCTGAAGCGGAAGCGAAGGGTAGTCCTGGTGACCTCCCCGTCCTCGTTCCCCACTGCCTACGTCCGCTCAAACATGTACCCCTTCTCCATGGTCCCCGTCGTCATGGCCACCCCCCTGATCCCCCTAGGCCCAGCCTACATCGCCGCCTCCCTGGAGCAGGCCGGCTACGACGTCAAGGTCGTGGACTGCACATTCATGGACCAGAACAAGTACGACGTGGAGCGGGTGAAGGACGCCGTCCTGGGGCTCAACCCCGACGCCATCGGGCTCTCCGCCCTCACCTGGACCATCCCCAGCGTCTACGAGCTCGCTAACTCCCTCAAGGAGGAAGCCCCCGACACACCCATCATCCTCGGCGGCCCCCACGTCTCAGCCCTCCCACGGAGGACCCTCACCGAGTGCGGGGCCATAGACGCCGTGATACTGGGGGAGGGGGAGAAGACCTTCCCCTACTTCCTGGGCCACCTGTTCTCGAAGGGGATGGGCCTGGAGATGAATGTCCTAAACGGCGTTGCATTCAGGCACGGAGGCAAGACCGAGGGCGACACCGAGCCCGTCTACGTCGAGGACCTCGACGCCCTGCCATCCCCGGCCCGCCACCTCTTCCCCCTCAACGAGTACGTCAAGTGGTCGAAGAACTTCCAAGCCAGGCAGACCCCCGTGGCCTCCATGATCACCTCCCGGGGCTGCCCCCACAGCTGCACCTTCTGCACCAGGGTGAACAACGGGGTCCGCCACCGCGCCAGAAGCCCTGGGAGCGTAGTCCGGGAGATGGCGGAGCTCAAGGAGATGGACTTCAACGAGATCCAGATCGTCGACGACAACTTCACCCACGACAGGGAGCG
>JABUBL010000355.1_pt1 | contig 13290 bp, 4 predicted proteins | sample 7240371 | NCBI WGS metagenome assembly JABUBL01 (sample SAMN07256343, study PRJNA390944) | subsurface metagenome | isolation source: Methane hydrate marine sediment | place: Pacific Ocean: Eastern North Pacific, ODP site 1244 | collected 2002
AGAGGAGAAGGCGGGACGGCGGTATTGACAAACTCATTAACTACCCGGCCCAGAGCAACAATATGACTTCCGTCCGTATCGTGAAGAACCGCAGCGAGCTCTCTTAGTTGAGTGGCTGCTTGGTATGGACGCACGTTTGTAGATTGCAGGAAAGCTCCGGCAAGATATGCTTGAATCTCCTGACATCTGCTCTCATCCTCACTCTGTTCGTCACCCTCGCATAGGCCGAGTTCTTCGGCCAACCACAGTAGATCACCGAGATAAGTGCCTTCGATCTGGCCTATGTCTCCAAGTTCCGGAGATACTGGCGGCGAGGTCCTCGATGTCTCTTCCCCTGTTGGTGTTCGTATAGTCGCGGTGATTGAAACCGAGACAGGATCCGAATTGTTATAACCGTCATACACATAATACATAAAGGTGTCTATACCACCCCAGTCAGCCGGAGGCGTATAAGTGAATGAACCATCAGTATTCAATACCACATTACCGCCCTGGTTTGTGGTTCCGTCACCATCCAGAAAAGCGGTAAGTGTATCGCCCGGGTCAGGGTCAGTATCCTCATAAGCCGGAAGCAGACCTTCTATTGTACCCTGACCAGTTGCAGTAGTAAGGGTAGTGTCTTGGCTTACATCGTAGAAGTCCGGATTTGCCACAGGCAGCTGGTTGGTCAAACTGATAGTAACCGTGGTCGGCGTCGAATTATTGTAGCTGTCTGTGACATAGTATGTAAAGCTGTCGTCGACGTTGGCCGTGTCGGGCGGAGGAGTATAGATGAAAGTACCATCGGTGTTTAATACCACAGAGCCGCCCAGGGCTGTAGTGCCTCCGGCAACCAGAAATGCGCTGAGTGTATCGCCCGGGTCAGGGTCAGTATCTGCATAAGCCGAAAGCAGGCCTTCTATTGTACCAACCGCCGGTGAAAGAATCACATTGTGGCTTACATCGTAGAAGTCCGGATTTGCCACAGGCAGCTGGTTGGTCAAAGTGATTGTGACCGTCGCCGACTCCGAAGTACCATTGTAATTATCGGTGACATAGTACGTAAAGCTGTCGTCAACATTGGCCTGACCTTTTGGAGGTGTATAAGTGAAAGTTCCATCTGGGTTCAGGCTTACAGTACCGTTCAGCAAGGTAGTTCCATACCCAACTAGAAAAGCGCTCAGCGTGTCGTTAAAGACCTTGTCCGGGTTGTCAGCGTTGTCCGGGTCATAATCTTCAAGAGCACTATTGAGGGTTCCCTTGATGGTCCCATCCGCCTCATTGACAATTAGCTGCACGTTGTGGCTTTCTCCGTAGCTGTTATCATAGGCCACGGGATTTTGGTTGCTCAGGTCGATCGTCACGATGGCCGTATCTGTACCTCCGAAACCGTCGGAGAGCTCGTAGGTAAAGGAATCTGAGTTGCTGGGGTTGCCCGGGGCCGGGGTATATGTGAACGAGCCGTCTGCATCTAAGACCACGGTGCCATATGTGGCATCGGTATCCAACGTCGCGGTCAGCACATCGTCAAACTCCCTGGGTTCGATTTCGTTATCCGGGTCATAGTCTACAAGAGCACTATTGAGGGTCCCGGTGATGGTCCCATCTGCCTCATTGACAATAAGCTGCACGTTGTGGCTTTCGCCGTAGCTGTTAGCATTGGCCACCGGGTCCTGGTTTATTAAAACGATCGTAACCAGGGCTGGGTCTGCGGATATGTCTCCATCAGCATCTACGGCATAATACTCAAAGTAATCTATAAATTCTCCATTTTCATCAAATATCCAGTCTTCCGGTGGTTTGTACTGTACTTCAGTATCATCGTTAATCAGCTTAAGTGTGCCGCCATTGGTGGTTGTGAGACTTTCTAAATAGACTGTGCCGCCGAAGTCGCTTAAATCACCGCGTTCCGGGTCCACGTCGGGACCTGCGCCGTTATCAAGCAGCACTTCAATTATAACCGCAACATTCTTAGATTGTTCCCAGTCGTCATTCCTGGCAATGGGAAGAATTACTCGTATAATATTGGCGCACTCCAGACATGTTCCGTCTTTGCTGGTATCGATTACGACCAGGGCACGAGAACCAGAGCCCAAAATATCTACATATGGATCCGCCTCTTCAATCGGAATCGGGTCCCCTTCCTCATCGACGTAAACAACCTCAGGATGGGAGTCTTCATACCCTGTTGAAGCGTCTGGATCATCTGGGTCGAAAGCAGGTTTATAATCAACCCCACCTTGCCCCAGAGCCTCAGCAGGCTTGTTGCCATTTAATTCGATATTGTAACCATATACTCTTATAGTTGCATCGGCTTTGATAGGGCCTGCAGCTGATGCATCAGCTTGTATATTACCATTTACTGTAACTGTGCCCGGGATATCGCCTTCCTGGGTATGTGTACCAGCACCAATCCAAATACCGGCAACACTTTCTCTCTTACCATGAGCTTCGACCTTAACATAACCATTGATTGTCACATCTTCTTCGGCAATCAGACATGCGAAAGAAAAAGCATCTTCGCCGGTAGGAACATGGTTCGTCTTTATCGACACGGCAGGGCTGGAACCATTAATTGTCAGGTTGCCGGATGAAAAAACATAAATCGAACCATAACCATTTCCTTTAACGCTCAGGTGTCCTGTCGTTATGTCACCGCCGTCGGTAGTACTGAGTCTGATTTCACCCGGATAATCCAGACCAGGAGCACCGACAGTTAGACGACTGACGTCAATACCAACACCTGAACCGTCGCTGCCGGCCTCCATAATAATATCTCCCCTAAGCGTTGATATCGTGTCTGTGCCCCTGTCAACAGGAGTAATATGAATAATATTTCCCCTAAGCGTTGATATCGTGTCTGTGCCCCTGTCAACAGAAGTAATATGGCCCCCGGCATAAAGTTTTACATCACCATCTCCTTGAAATTTAATACCATCGTCGGCGGTAAATTCGATGTGGCGTGCGGCTTCAACGGTCAGTGAATAGCCGGTGGGGTCACCACTTTCAAGATATCTGTCCGCATCGAAGATAACATCACCATTCTGACCTTCTGCATCAGGTGTATCCAAAGTTGACAGCGTTACATTTGCACTACCTAAATAGTCTTCCAACGTATCAATGTACAGTTGTGAAACAGAGGTAGTGTCAATCGGTTTCCACGTGCCCGGTGGGTTTTCTGAAACATCACCGTTAGCTGCATCATCATCAACGATCCAAAGATTGAGCGGGTCAATAAGAAACATTCCGCTTTCACCGTTTGTGGCGGTCAGGTCAATATCACCAAAAACCTCGACATATTCTTTGCCGGAGAGCTCGAAGAATCCTCCATTGCCTGACTGGCTGCCGCCTTTGGCCTCAACTCGTGCATCTGGCTCAAAAAGCGCTGCTTTCGGTGAATACACCACGACCTGGCCGCCGTCACCGTTGGTACCGGCGTTTGCAGTGGTCAGACTATCACCGCTAAGAGCAACTACGTCACCGGCCCAAAGGTCGATACTACCACCATCGCCCGTAACGCCATCAGCATTGATAGTACCGAATTGGCCCACGCGAATGGTTCCTTGAAGTGCAACTGTGCCGCCCTGAGCCCCGTTAGAAGTTCCTGCTGATAATGGGACAGAGACCTCAGGTGCTTTACTTCTAACGGGGTGAGCACCAGAGACGTCCACCGTCCCGGAGTTGACTATTTCAGCGGCATTGGCCGTGACGGTACCGCCGGCGCCGGATTCGCTTGTTGCAGTGATTGAACCGGTATTACTGATCTGACCATCGCTGGCTTGCAGCATGATATCTCCGGCGTTTCCTTCAGCAGTCGAGGCAGACAAAGAACCGATGTTCTTCATTATAGGCCTGGAGAGGGCATCGCCGGCAGCAGCAAGAATTATTGTTCCGCCGGCGGCTTCCACTGTACCTTCGTTAATAATCTGAGCCGGGGGTTCGAGAGAACCTATTTCAACAATAACGTTGCTGCCAGGCTGACCAAGAAATACCCTATCACCGGCGGCCATTACTACATATCCGGCCGGGCAGTTTATATTACCTATGTTAGTAACCTGTTTTCCAACAAGGTATACGCTCTTGGCAGAGATATCGCCATAATTGGCCACGGTGCCACCACCGCCGACGAATTCGTATTGACCGTTTATAAAGCTGTCATTTGATATATTGAGGCCGGAAGCAACTAACTGGTTGACATTAATCCTGGCTTCACTGCCGATGATGACACCGGCAGGATTGACAAAGAAAACCCTGCCGTTGGCCATGATGGTACCGTTAATACTTGTTGGATTCGCCGAAAGTATTCTGTTCAACACGGAAGCAGCGCTGCTGGGCTGGATGAATTTGACAACTTCGGGGCGGGCGATGTCAAAACGGCTGTAGTTGATGATTGATTTGTCGGAAGCCGTTATCGTGGTATTGTTGCCGCTTTGCTGGAATGAAACCTGACCATGGACAACCTGTGCATTTTCCGGTCCGGCCAGCGCAACTGAAAGTGATGTGCCGAAAGACACACAGCCCGCCAAAAAGTATAAGAGGGCATGTCTAAAATAGCGTCTTTTCAAAAATCTCCGCCGAAAGGCGTCCTGTGGACTTACGTGCCTCATATTTCTCCTCTTTGGTTATTTGGAATAACCATAACCATATATTATCCATCCATACCATCTGCAGTTGTCGGGCACGACACCTACCATCGCCGTATGAAGCTGAAGCCCCATCGGCCGTGACCTTCCCTTGTATCAGCGGTTGGTCTGAGCGGAAAGCCATAATATATGTTGGCATCAAAGTTGTCCCCAAGTCTCATACCTGTACCCACACCTATCGAACAGAGTTCCTGAAATTCCTTTTCGTCTGGAACAGGATCTTTTGTCTTAGCGCGGGCGAAATCAATAAAAGTTAACAGGGCCAGTTTTCTAAGCCAAGGTTTTTTAACCTCTGCTCCTGACTCAGTTTCGCGATTCTCCTTGGACTGGCTATATTTGACCAGGTCAAATTCATATTGAGCGGAAAAAAGTAGGCCGCCATCGGCAACAATTTCATCTTCCTTGTAGCCCCTGACAGAGTACAGTCCTCCGAAAGCGGTCATTTTTGAGGGGGTCAGTCTTTTGTTGGAGGTTATCCACCGAAAAGTTCCGCTGAGTCGCTGAACTCTATTGGGATCAAAATACTGGGAGTGAGCGGCACCAAGAGTATAAATATTAAAATGAGGGTCTGTGTCCGTCCGTGACTTCACAAAGTCGGCCTTGCTGGAGCCGCCAATACTCTGAATCCGGTTAAAGCTAAGAGAGGTGGTTGACATATCGTTTGAACGATGCAGGTCAACCCCTGTTCCCCAAAGATCCATATCAATGTCGGTCTCCAAAGTCGCGAACAGTGAAGGTGTCACCCTGCTGTTTTCACGGCTTAGCGAGCTCGTGACATCAAAGAACCAACCATCGTTCTGGAGGACGTTGAAACGAAATATGCCGCCACAGAAGGAACCCCTGCCGAGGAAATCGATACCCCCGCCCCCGCTTATATCAAACTCGCTGAGCCCGCCATAAAGGTTAAGACGCAACCGAGGTGTGAATAATGGAAACTCATAACTGCCATACATCAAGTAATTGTCGTGAATCGAATCCAGTGAAACCTGATACAGGACTGTAATTTTGTCGTCTCTACCTGTAAGATTAGTGTTGATGACACCAAACCTTGGGGCCCATTGCCTTTCTTTGGCTCCGGAGCTATCTAACTGGATGTAATAATGCCAGGGGTTTGCTTCGTAAACATCGTATCCCAAGGCAAGCGAATCCGGTTCCGAACCTCTCGATATCACTGCCGAGACATACCTGTCAGGGTTGAGGCTGAGTAGGTTGACAAAATCATCCAGTTTCTTCCTATTTCCCATCTGCCCAATTTTTACCGGTGACCAGCCCTCAATGACGGACTTACGCAGAATTCCTTTCTCGGCTTTCTCACCTTCATGGTTGTACGGCGTTATTATGATTTCAGAGATTGTGGCCTCGACAACCTCTATGGGTAAGAGCCCGTCCTGTAACTCCACACGACGCTGAACCGCCTGGGCGGAAATATACACATATATGCCTTCGTAATCGTGAGCGTTGTAAACCGAGAGAATGTACTCGGTAAGACCCTGCATAGTTCTTCTCGAAACCTGACGGGGCTGGCCGGGCTGTGAAATTATCTCGTGGAGCACCCTGAGGTCGTAGAGGTCGCCGGGTTCGGCTTGGTGCAGTGGTTTGTTTGAAGCGTTGTACACCAAAGGCATAGTTTCCAACAATTCATCGGTTGATATCAGGGTGTTGCCGCTGATGCGCAGCTCCTTAACGGTAAAACGGGCAGTCGTGTCTTCGAGCAAATTCAGTTGCTCAACCTCACCTTCTCGACCCGCCTTACGTCTGGCGGGCTGGGTTTTGGAGAGTTGTTGAGCAGTGTCAGGAACCTGGCCCTGAGCTTCGGCTATACTGCCAGCGTCTGTGTTGTCGATTGTTAGTCCATCGGCCATGATACAAACGATAGGTCCTAAGGAAAGCAAAACAAGGCTAAAGTGCATCATCCTTGTTATGTAATTTAAATGTGATCCTCCCTGTAAATTAGCCAAAAACAGCCCCTAATCCTTAGTCAAAAAAAAGTTCAAATTAAGTCAGCAAGTCCTGACCATAAAGCCCAAAAAGCAATTGCTACACCTTAACCACGGCCTCAAAAAGCCAGAAAAACCCGATAATATCGCCTGTTGCAAACGACCAGGTAGAAACAACTGCTAACAGTAAAACTATTGTACCAGTAAAGGACGTAAAAGTAAAGGAAAAAACACAGAAAAAGAGCACCCTTTCGCGGTTATCAGTATTGATAACTGGCTTTTGGGCAATCCCTTCGACCGAAGACCACGCTTGACATCAGGAACAGACACAATATAATGAACTTGTTTATTCTCTTTAGTTTAATATATCTTGGACAGAAGTTTCCTTTCGGATGGAAGTCTTCCTTAATAAAGGTAAGGCCAGTCCGCCAGACGTAAGGCGGGCCAGTGAAAAATCTAGCCCGCCAGGCGTAAGGCGGTCAAGATAAAAAGCATCTCAGAGGCAACCATTTGCACCGATAAATAGTTATAAGTGAGCTAAAGTTATAAGAATCTTGGGCTTGCTGCACTTTATACTTTAGGCACTTTTCACTTTAGGCACTTTACATGTACCTTATTGGGAGCGGCGAGTGCCTTTCCCTGTGCCTGTAACATATTTCATGGGAAGCGAAAAGGCCGACCTCGTAGATAGACAGGCCTTATCTGGGGAATAACGGTAAATACATTAGCTGGGTAGCTTATGGGAGGAATAGAACATGGCCAACACGAAGCTTGTTATATCCGGGCCGGAAGAGACCAAAGAGATATCGCTCGATCCCAAGGGCGTAACATTGGGACGTGACGCGAGTTGTGATGTCACACTCGATCATCCCAACGTATCACGAGTTCACGCCAGAATTTCCCACGATCCCTTTGGCCGTTGGATTGTGGAAGACCTTGAAAGTCAAAATGGGGTATTGGTCGAAGGCCAACGCATTAAAGCCCAAGCAGTTTTGCCTGACCAGAAGATTAGCATACACCCCTTTACCATATCTCTGGTACAAGAATCAGACCAGCAAATAGTTGAAGGGGCCTCAATCCATACCACGCTTCCGGTTGTTGACAAAGGTTTGGAAGAAGACATCGTATCCTACAGAGCCGACAAAGTTTCCGCTTTATCTCCCGACCTAATGCAGCATCTAAATGAACTAACGAACGGGTTACTGAAATTGTCAAGGCCCTCAGAATTGTATTCTCAAGCATGTTTGTGTTTAGCCAAGATGTTGGATACCCTCGTTGCCATCGTGAGATTGCCTTGCAGTTCAGAGCCCTTGCCGGCGTCTCCCGATATTCTTGCCTGCTATTTCGGAGCCGACGCTACAGATACCGCTATTTTGCAGTCATCCTATCTGCATCTTTCCAAGCGTGTACTTGACGCGGTTCGGTCGACTGATACTCCGGTGATGGCGAGCAGCGGAGCATCATCCGGCCGAAATCTGGCGTTGACAGTTGTTGACAAGCACAAGCCTCACCTCGTTTTCTCTGCTCGCGTAAATGACTTAGGCGAAAGCGTGGATGCCTTATACATAGATATCCTGGAGAATAAATCGCCGAAAGAAATGTTTGACTTTGTGGAAGTAGCTGCACGGCAGATCAATTTTGCGCAAAAAAATCTTTTCCTTGCTGAGCTGGAAAAGCAGGAAAAAGCACTTAGAGAGGCCAATATTCAACTCAAAGAAAAGGACCGTATAAAAGACGAGTATGTTTCTCGTGTCACGCACGACATCAAAGGCCATCTGGCTGCAATAACAAGTTGTCTGTACATAGCGGCTGACGAATCTACAAGCCCGCTGAGCGACAAACAATCTAATTTCGTAAACCGGGCAGTTAGGCGGACCGCCCAGCTCACCGACTTTGTCAAGGAATTGTTAAATCTGACACAGATGAGGCTTAGCGGACGATTAAAAATGGAAGCTTTTTCTCTGCCTGATACTATATCCAAAGCCTTGGCCAGCGTTGCCACTAAAGCGAAGGAGAAATCGATTACCGTAACTTCCAATGTCGAACCGTCACTGGGGCAAATTGTCGGCGATGAGTTCTCTATAAATGAGATGATAACAAATCTGCTCTTTAACGCAGTCAAATACACCCCTGAGAACAAGACTGTCCACCTCGAGGCCAAAGACCTGCCCGCCAGACGTAAGGCGGGCCAGGACGGTTCTGTTCGCCCCGTTAGAAACCCAAACCCCGTTAGAGGCCCCAAAGACAAAGCCTCTAACGGGGCAAAGGACAAAGTTTCTAACGGGGTTCGGATAGACATTGCCGACTCAGGAATCGGCATACCTGCGGGTGAAGTTGGAAATGTATTTGACGAGTTTTTCAGAGCCACCAATGCCAAGAAAAGCGAAAAAGACGGTACAGGCCTGGGCCTTTCGATAGTAAAGCAGATAGTAGAAAGACATAGTGGCGAGATTTCTGTGCAAAGCCAGGAAGGCCAGGGAACCACATTCACTGTCACCTTGCCCAGAAGCAGCACCACGTCAGTCTGTTCGTGAACCCCGCACTTTGAGTTTTAAGTTTTGAGTCTTGAGTTATAACTAAACACCAAAAACTCAACACTCATGACTTTTTACCGGGGTCGCCGCGAGAATGGTTTTGCAAAGGAAGGGGCAAAGTTCTTATGTTTTTCTGAAGGAAAATCTGTAAGGATTTACCCAAGATAGTTGTGTTTTCAAGACGGATGTGGTATTTTTATGGCGTATGCGTGCTCATAGTCTTGAGTTTTAAGTTTTGAGTTTTGGGTTATAACTAAAAACCAAAAACTCAACACTCATGACTTTTTACCGTGGGCGAATTCGGTGTGTGAAATGTTGGTCTAAATTTTTTGAGGTAAACTATGGGCAAAGCAAAGATTTTGATTGCGGATGATGACCAGGATATTCGAGATTCATTGCAGGCTATTTTGGAAAGCCGGCAGTATACGGTGTTTACGGCCGCCGACAAAACAGAAGGTATGGAAAAAATCAAGACCGAGAAACCGGATCTGATTATACTGGATGTTATGATGACCGCTTGGCAGGACGGCTTTGATATGGCCAGGGAATTGAAGAAAGACCCACAGTTCAAAGATATGCCTATCCTGATGCTGACAGGGATCAAAGACCAAACTGGCATAGATTTCAAATCAACGGCAGGCGACCCCACCTGGTGCCCTGTGGATGGATTCCTGGACAAACCCGTAGAACCCAACATTTTGCTGGCAGAGATCGAAAGGCTCCTGTCGAAGAAGACTTGAGGCCGAAACAGGTATGTCAAAAAGTGTCAGGTGACAACAGAAAAAAATTATCAAGAACAAAGTAAGCTTACCGGAACCGGCCAAGCAGCTTGGGAACGCATCAAGAGTGTACAAGATTCTCAGATATTCCGGAGATAACCTCTATCGCTGTAAGGAACTTTACGAGACCGGCTGAGAGAAGCTGCTTTGTAGGAGGTCGGCCGAAAGAAACCTCTGCTGTACAGGCCGCCTGAGGAGGCGATTGGGCCACGCACTGTAAGTAAAGAAGAACCAACATACTGCGGAAAACACTGTTTAGGAAAAGCACTATTGTCAGATTGTCTAACCGCACTTTTCTGCTGCAACAAACAATTAAGAGTACTCCTTTTATATCTGGCCCGGAGAACGTATCACGATATGTACCTTCAGCCAATCTTGAAAGAGTAGTTTTAATCCTACGCTGGACTTTTCAGCAGAATCCTGCTGTCCGCCACGACACATCCTTTCCCTCGGGGGTAGACAATGAGTGGATTGATATCAAGCTCCGCGATCTCAGGGTGTTCAGTGACCATCTGAGAAAGCCGAAGAATGCAGTCTTTGATGGCATCGATATCACAAGGCCATGCGCCACGGGCCCCCTTGAGAATACCGTATGCCTTGATGGACCGTATCATGATCTCTGCACTGATCTCCCACATGGGAGCCAGCCGGAAAGTGACATCCTTCATGGATTCAACCAATGTCCCCCCAAGGCCGAACATACAGATTGGCCCGAACTTCGGGTCCCTGACGGCCCCGAGGATGACTTCCACTCCACGCTTGGCCATCCTCTCTATGATGACACCATCGACTTTTGCCGAGGGATTAAACTTTTTTGCATTTTCAATGATCTCTTCAAAGACCTTTCGCGCTTCCTCTACCGTCTTGATTTTCAGCCGAACCCCTCCTGCATCAAATTTATGGACAATGTCTGCAGAAGAAATCTTCATGGCCAGCGGAAAGATAAATTCCTCAACCGCTTCATCCACCTGCGATAAATCTCTGACCAGAACACTCTTTAAGACAGGGAACCCATAACACTGAAGAATTTCATTTGCCTCTTTTTCAGACATGTAGTATCTGTCCTTGTCAGCGAGTTTCTTTTTTATGACCATAGCGGCAGTGTCGCGGTCCGCAGCTGCTCTCCGCGTCTTTCTCTTGTCGAGACGCAGCAGGTTTCCATAAAAGGCCATAGAGGCCATAGACCTCACTGCTGCCTCAGGAAAAGCGTAGTTGGGGATGCCGTGCTTTTCCAGATATCTGATGCCTTCGGAGACATCCACGATACCCATAAATGAGCAGAGCACCGGTTTGTCAATATCCTTTGCCACGCGTGGAACAATCTTTGCGGTTTCCAGAACGTCGGTCATCGCCTGGGGGGTGAGGATTACAATGCCACCATCCACGTTTTCGTCCATGAGGAGGTGACGAATGGCGGCTTCGTAACGCTCGTGGGTGGCATCTCCAATCACATCCACAGGATTCTGGATACTGGCAGTTGGTGGAAGCTCTTGTTTCAATTTCTGTTTTGTTTCTTCCGATAGAGTAGCAATTTTCAGGTTGTGCCGAATGGCGGCATCGGTAGCCATAATGCCTGGTCCTCCGGCATTGGTGACGATAGCGAGGCGGTTGCCCTTCGGTATCGGCTGTTTGGCGAAAGCAATGGCACGGTTGAAAAGCTCATCGACACCCTCGACTCGCAAGATGCCGCTTTGACGAAAAATAGCATCATATGTGTCATCGGACCCGACCATAGAACCGGTGTGAGATGCAGCCGCGCGGGCACCTTCTGCAGAACGACCGGACTTGACGGCGAGCATGGGTTTGTGGGCCTGCCACGTAATCTCCCTTGCGGTTTCAAGAAACGCCCGACCATGAGTAATGTCCTCCAGATACATAAGAATTACATCCGTATCCGGGTCATCTTTGAGATAACCGAGAAGGTCTACCTCGTTTACATCGGCTTTGTTCCCGAAGCTGATGAATTTGGAGAATCCAATGTCCCTGCCTTCTGCATAATCGAGCACCGCTGTACAAAGGGCCCCGGACTGTGAAATGAAGGCAATGTTTCCAGCTTTTGGCATCTTCGTGGCGAAACTGGCATTCATACGGACATTCTCATTGCTATTGATGACCCCGAGGCAATTGGGTCCCACAAGACGTATGCCGTATTTCCTGACCACCTCTTTGACGGAATTCTCCAGCTCTACTCCATGGCCCCCCATCTCCTTGAATCCGGCACTAATCACAATGGCTGCTTTGACCTGCTTCTGGCCGGCTTCTTCCAATATAGAGCATACGATTTCGGCGGGAACTATGACGACTACTAAGTCCACTTCATCGGGAATATCCATCAGCTTGGGATATGCCTTTACGCTTTGCACGGATTTAGCTTTCGGATTGACCGGATAAAGCACCCCTTTAAACCCGGAATCGAGGATATTGCGGAACACCGCAAGCCCTACACTACCAGTCCGGTTGGTCGCGCCCACCACAGCAATTGACGTGGGATTCATAATGGATTCAACGTTTTTTATCATGCTCTTCTCCCGGCCCCGCCCAGCGCTGGGCGGGGTCTTTCGAGTCATTCTATTGATAATACTTCCAAAGAATTTCTTCCACATATCTTAACAAGGTCGTAGTACTTTAGCCAAACATATTGGATTTCTTTTTCTAAATCCGTTTTCTTGCATGAAAATAGCTGCATAAGTAACTCTCGGTCGGCCCGCCAGTAGCTCCTGCTCGGAGTTGGGACCCACTATCTCGGGGGACGGGTGTTGCCTCTATTTCAGCGGCCACTATATCTACACGCTACGGCGGGCTCTCCCGGAACTCTGGGAGGTTCTTGGGCGTGACCTGCCGTTCCCACTCCTGGTGAAGCTGCATCAAACGCTTGACGATTTCGGGATGTTCTTTCGCGTGGTTCTTGCGTTCGGGTTGCTCGTCGGCCAAGTTTGCAAGGTAAACGTCGTCCAGCTTCTCTCTGCCCAGTCCGTATTTGTCGTTCACGATGAGCTTCCAGCTGCCCTCGCGGACCATCCACGATTGCTGCCACTGCCAGTGCATCACAGAGTATTGGCTCGGAGCAGCTTGGTCCTCGATGAGGCCCAGAACGCTGTGACCATCCAGTTCAGCACCGGCGGGAATCTTCACGCCGCAAAGTTCGAGGATCGTCGGATACCAGTCCATGGCTGTGACGGCCTGGTCGCGGACGATGCCCTTCGGCAGCTTCCCAGGATAACTCAGGATTGTGGGAACGCGAATGCCCCCTTCGAGGAAGCTGCCCTTTGCCCCGATCCACGGTCCGGTGTTGCCGCCACCGCCGTTGGCACCGTAGTTGTGGCCGCGCGGATACCCGCTCAGGTGGTTGTCGACCTTGATCTGGTAATCTTCCTCTGAGTGCCCGTTGTCGCTCATGAAGACGATGATAGTGTCCTCC
>JABUBL010000356.1_pt1 | contig 13268 bp, 6 predicted proteins | sample 7240371 | NCBI WGS metagenome assembly JABUBL01 (sample SAMN07256343, study PRJNA390944) | subsurface metagenome | isolation source: Methane hydrate marine sediment | place: Pacific Ocean: Eastern North Pacific, ODP site 1244 | collected 2002
AGCTTTTCGGTTTTCAGATTGCAGATATCGGCAAGCTCGGGCACCGCCCCGTAAAGCTCGCCTGGTGTGAATGCAGGGATCACCGCGCCGGTGCGATAATCCAGTCTTGAGGCAATGGTCCCGCCCGTGCCCAGAAGGGTAACGTTCGGCTTGGCAGGGTCGTAAGGGAACTCCTGCTCCGGAATCTTGTAGTGAGCCTTGCGGAAGCCCTTCTCCTTTATTGATTTTATCCTGTCTACCGCGATGCCGATGTTATACCCCGTCGCCAACTTCAGAACCAGATGCAGGTCATCTGCCTGCTCCGAGCGCGGCAGGATTATGCCTTCAAAGATTCCCTTGTCCGTTTCTATCTCAACGTCCGCCCATACCCGTGCCCCCATACGGCGAAGCACTTCGCGGGCTTTACCGCGGTAGCCTTTAAGCGGATCAGAGTCATTCATTTAAGTATTCCTTGTCTTCAGGGTCTACATACTGGGAGTAATGGTAATCGAATGTAGCAAAATGTCAATACAGCTTGTGGTTGGGGTTGAATACTTCAATCTTGTCAGTAGACTCCTGCGTGGTTTCTACAAGGATTGTGATTAGATGATCTGGTTGTGGGTGGAGTTTCTTGCATGTGCTGCTGTGATAGTCGCCGCTGGCTACTTCCTGGTGCGCTTCGGGGATGTGATTGCGGAGCGAACCGGCCTCGGACGATTGTGGGCCGGGGTGATCCTTATTGCTACCGCCACCTCATTGCCTGAGCTATTCACCGGGGTTAGCTCCGTTCTCATCTTCGACGTCCCGGATATCGCGGTAGGTTCTCTGCTCGGCTCCTGCGTCTTCAATCTGCTTCTTCTGGTCATCCTCGACTTTGCCTCGAAGAAGCGTTCGTTCTTCGACGGGGTTAATCCGGCATACATCGTGGAAACATCTTTCTCGTTGGTTATGGTAGCAATCGTTGCTCTTGGGTTGTTCTTGTGCAATGCTTTGGAGTGCTTCCCTTGGGTTTGGCCCGGGAGCCTTCTTATTCCGATTATATACGTCTTTGCTGTACGCGTCACTGTGAGGGAAGGCAGGTATCCTCCTTATACCCAAGAGATGGTTGCCAGAGAAGAACCCAAGCCGAAGAAACGCTCCAAACAGAGACCTGTCAGTTTAGGCAAAGCTATACTTGGCTATGCGATCTCGGCTGTTCTGGTTATTGGTGCCTCGATGTGGTTGCCTGGAGTGGCTGGAAAGATCGCTCAGCGTACTGGTTTGGGCTCTAGTTTCATCGGGGGGATACTTATTGCCCTTACTACCTCTCTTCCTGAGATCGTTACCACCCTTGTCGCGTTCCGTATAGGTGCGTCTGAGATGGCGTTCTCAAATATCATCGGTTCGAACATGTTCAACATGCTGATACTTTTCGTAGACGACATGCTTTACGTGCGTGGCCCGATCTTCTCTGCGGTCTCCGGTGTGCATCTTACGACCGCGATCATAGTCATGGGTATGACCGGGGTGGTGATCACCGCGCTTGCCATCCGCAAGCAGCGTCAATTTCTGAGACTTTCCTGGGCCAGCTGGGTGCTTGTAGCAGGTTTCCTTCTAAACACCCTTATCTTGGCCCTACAGGGATAGGCTTCGTTTCTTGCCCCCACATAGCGACAGGGATAAGGTGCAGAATTCATAATACTCTATTCGATTACAATATGGCTTAAAGCTCCACATTCTACCGAGAGCCCTTCCCCTTGACAATGAAAGGTAGGTGGCTATTATTATCTTCAATGTGCGGGTTCTTCGCAATCTCTTTTTCCAGCCAACGTTCCGATCTCGGTGAGGTTCTCTACCGCGCCGGAACAAGGCTTGCTTACCGTGGATACGACACCGCAGGGGTGGCTACAATCTCTGAAGATGGTATCCTTGATCTACGCAAGGACGCGGGAGAGGTTGAGGAACTCAACGAGCGTTTGGGGTTCTCACAGATGACGGGTCAGCGCGGGATCATCCAGCTTCGCTGGGCAACCTTCGGGTTCCCCAATAAGGCAAACTCCCAGCCTCATCACGACTGCAAGCGTTTTCTTGTTGGCGCCCACAATGGCAACATCATCAACACCCGCAGCCTGCGTAAGGAGCTTTCCGAGAATGGACACACCCTTATTGGCGAGAACGACGGCGAGGTGATCCTGCATCTTCTTGAGGAACCCTTTTATCGTACCCGCAATCTGGCCTATGCGGCCCAGGAGGCTGCGGCCAGGATGAAGGGGGCCTATGCTTACGTAACCACCTCCCTTGATGGCGACGGATTCGTCTCGGTAAAGAACGGCTCGTCCCTATTCCTTGGTATAGGTGACGGTTTCAGATGCGTATGTAGCGATCTGGTGGCTATCCTTGAACTTACCCGAAACGTGATTCAGTTACAGGATGGCGATCTTGTTCACTTTACGGCGATTTCCCATAGGGTTTGCAATATTCGGGATCTAGAGGTAGAGATCAATCGCGAGGTGCAGGAGCTTTCGATTACTCCTGAGAAGATAACCAAGGGGAACTACCCGCACTTCATGCTCAAGGAGATTCATGAGATCCCTTCGAAGGCTCAGGAACTCATACGTTATCTACCTAAGGCCGAGCACACCTGTACGGTGATTGAGAAGCTTGCATCGGCACGAAGGATTTTCTTCGTGGGTGCGGGCTCCTCGCACTTTGCAGGATTGCTTGGGTCCTTCTACTTTGGACGCTTGGCCAAGATACCGGTTACGCCCGCCTTTGGTAGCGAGTTCCTTGAAAAATATCCTGGTTGTGTGGATGAGCGCGACGTGGTTCTTTTGATCTCCCAGAGCGGGGAGACCAAGGATATAAAGAACGTCCTTGACGCAATCCAGAACCGAACCCAGGTAATCTCCCTTGTGAACAACATCGGCTCAACCCTTGCCATGCGCTCGAACTACGTAATACCTATAGCCTCGGATCTGGAGATCGCCGTGCCTGCGACCAAGACCTATGTGAACCAAGTGATAGCCCTGCTTTACCTTGCACTCAAGATTGCACAAACTAAAGGTACTAACGGGCTTTCGGCGCGTGAGTTCCTCTCATTGCCAGATTTACTGCAGAGTGTCCTACAGGATGAAAGCAAGGTTGCTCCTTTTGCAGAAGAACTTGCCCGCTGGCCCGACGCCTACTACCTGGGCTACGGGATGAGCTATCCGGTGGTGCTGGAGGGAGCGTTGAAGATGAAGGAGATAACCTATTTGCACGTTGAAGGTATGTATTCCGGGGAGTTTAAGCACGGATCCATCTCCCGGCTTGAGGAGGGATATCCGGTTCTCTTTGTTGTATCTGAACCTGAGAAGTACTACGTTCTTTCCCACGTAAATGAGGTTCGCACACGCAAGGGTAAAGTCCTGACCATAGGTCCTCCCGACGAAGAACTTAAAGCCGAAAGTGACTTGTACTTCAAGCTGCCCGAGGCGCACCCGGTGCTTATGCCTATCCTTTCCACCGTGCCTCTGTATATGATTGCCTATCGGACCGCGGTAAACAGAGGGTGCAACCCCGATCGGCCTCGCAACATCTCCAAGACCATTACCGTCGATTGATCTTATGAGGTTGGCGCAGTCCGGACGGGTTCTGTTCCTTATTCTTCTTACGGCTGGCTCGCTTACTGCCCAGTACTACTACGGTAAGAACAAGGTTCAGCGGGAGGTTGAGCCTACGTATACCTATGAGACCGAGCACTTCTCCATATATATCCAGGAGGGGGGGGAGCCCTTAGCTCGTTTCGCCGCCCAGGTAATTGAGGAGGCCTACAAGCAACACTCATCTGACTTCGGGTTTGAGATCGAGGTAAAGATCCCGGTTATTATCTACAAATCCCAGCCTGACTTCGCCGCCACCAACATCATCCTTGAGCCGATTGAGGAGTCCATAGGCGGTTTCTCCGAACTCTTCAAGAACAGAGTTGTTGTGCCCTTCACCGGCTCCTACAAAGAGTTGCACCACGTGCTTTACCACGAGCTTACCCACATCTTCCAGTTCGAGCTTTACTTCTCGCTTGCCATCTCGAACATCTTTTCGCTCATCCCAGGCTTTATGCCGCCTCTCTGGATTATGGAAGGCTCGGCCGAGTTCTGTTCAACCCACGGTGATGAGGAGGAAGACGCCTTCATGCGAGATCTGCTCGTATCCAACAATATTATTGCCTTAGAGGAGCTTGAGAACTGGTGGGGCTACATCGTCTACCGCCAGGGTGAGAGTGTGTTCCTTTTCATCGAGGAGCGTTACGGCCGGGAGAAGGTCTTTGAACTCCTGCATGCCATAAAACTGCGGAGCAACATGGACGCGGCCTTTGCAAAGGTCTTTGGGATGGACGTGGAGGATTTTGGCACCGAGTGGCTCAACTGGCTCAGGCTGCGTTACCTGCCGGATATGGAGAATCTTGAAAACCTCAAAACCCAGGCCCGGCTTCTTACCGACCACGAGAAGGATTTCAGCTACTATAACGGAAGCGTGGCGCTTTCACCCTCAGGGACCAAGATAGCCTACGCCACCAGCAAAGGCGACTACATCACCGTTAACGTGATAAGCGGTTTCGACGGCAAGCATCTCAAGAAGCTCGTTAAGGCCGGACGTTCAGCCACATTTGAGCGGTTGCCCCTTCTGCGTAGAACCCTTACATGGTCTGCTGACGAATCTCATCTTGCCGTAGTAGGCTTTTCGCGCAACAAGCCGGTGCTCCTCTGGGTTGACTATGCTTCTACTAAGATAGAAAAACGCTATCCGCTCAAGGTGGACGACGCCTATGCCCCGGCTGTTTCCGCATCCGGTAAGCGCGTTGTCTATGTCGGCATTAAGCAGGGGCAGAGCGATCTCTATTCCCTCGATCTTGCCACCGGTCGTATCGAGCGTCTCACTTATGACCTGTACGAGGAGGCTGATCCTTCCTTTGACGGCGATTATATCCTCTATGTCTCGGACAGGCCCGATGCTGACAGTACCTGGGAGGTTGGAAGCTATGCTGTCTGGGAACTGCTTCCATCCGGACGAACCAGACGTATCTCTCCCCGGTTTACGAATCTTGCTTCGCCGTATCGCATAGAGGGAAAGCTTTACTTCATCGGCACGGGTTTTCAGCTTTATGCCTTTTCTCAAGACGACTCGACCCCCACTGCGCTCACCAACTGGTTTGAGAAGATCGAGGAGTTTTCTCCTGCCACGAACGGCAAGGCCGCGATGCTTATCTACAACAACACCGGCTGGGACGTGGCCATGCTTAACGGTCAAATTACCTCGTTGGTATCCACAGAGGAGGCTCTTACATCAGAGGTTACTTCCGAACCTTACCTTTACGAGGAAGAAGAGGTTACGATTGAGGAGTTCTCCCGTTATCGTGCCTCGTTCTCACCTGACTATATCTACGGCTCAGGCGCCTACTCCTCTCTTTATGGAGCGATGGGAAACTTCAGTTTAGGCATAAGCGACATGCTGGGTGATCACCGTATCTACATAGATGCAAATCTTTACGGGGATATACTTTACTCCGATATTGCAGTCTCCTATTGGTTTCTCAAGCACAGGGTAGATTTTGCAGTGGGTGCATTTCAGTTTGCCGATTTCTTTATGTACTGGACCTCGGACTCCACCTTTAACTATATTGAACGTGCCCGTCGTGGGGTAAGTACCCTTATCTCTATCCCTGCCAGCAAGTTTTTCCGCTTTGAAACAGGTGTGGATGGAATGGCGGTAACTGAGCATGATTACTTTGATTGCTGGTTCGAATCCTACAATCGTTTCAGTTACGTTTCCGATACCCAGTATACCCAACCTCTGTTCCAGGCCAACGGCTGGCTCGTATTTGATAACGCGTTGTGGGTATCCGCTATCCCGATGAGGGGATTAAGACTTAGGTTGGGAGGATACTCGTCGTTCCTTTCACCCTTTGAATATCAGACAGCGATCGCCGACCTCCGTGGGTATCTTGCTGTAACCCGCAGGGCTTCCTTTGCCTTGCGCACTTTTGGTGGAGCAAGCTTTGGTGAGGATAACGAATACTTTTCCCTGGGCGGCGCCTATGACGTTCGCGGTTACAGTACCTATTATCCTGATTTTGGATCGAAGATAGTTTTTTCAAATCTGGAACTACGTGTGCCATTCATTGATCAACTGGATATGGCCTTTCCCCTCCCTCTTACCCTGCGAGGTATCCGCGGGGTTGTATTTACCGATGCAGGGGTGATATGGGATGATGAGCTTGGGGTTCTCTGGCAGAACGGCGATCTCGTAAACCTCAAGGCAAGCTACGGAGCCGGTATCCGTTGGCTTTTTGGCTACTGGATGCTCAAACTTGATTTTGCAAGGCCGTATCAGACTGCAGAGGATAAACCGTGGCGCGTCCACTTCAGTCTGGGAGCGGATTTCTGATGAGAAGATTTCTTGACATCGCGTTATTTGCGGTGATGGTGCTGACGGCAGGTGCCGGGTGCGTCCGTGTCGCCAGGCCTCCTTCTGAGATTACCTACAAAGAGATTCCCCAGTACGCCTGGGAAAGCCTTATGCACCAGGGTTCTTTTAAATTTGATTACTACACCGCTCGGAGTTCGATGCAGTTTGAGGTGAAGGGTTCGGGGACGGTTGTTTTGCCTGATGCCTTACGATTTAAGGGCACATGGCGGATGGGTGAGGAGGAACGGGCGCTTAATCTGGCCGCTGCCGGAGACTATCAGCTTGAGAGACAGGACAACCAATGGGTTCCTCACCCCAAAAGCGAGGAGGCGAAGATCCTTGAGCAGGCTGATCGAGTGATCCGCAAGGCGCTTCTTCGCAGGAAGGGGAGGGGATTTGAGCTGGTTGCAGACGAAGGCAAGATAATCACCTACTCCTTCCAGCCGAACCTCTTTTATCTCGATCCCGGCTTTGAGAAGAAATACACCGCTGAGCTTGTGGTAGATGGGCGCACGCTTCTTGCTAGAGAGATAAACGCCCGCTCCGAAGATGACGACATCCAGTTCAAATTCAGCGTCTCGGCTATCAACAGGCGCAAGAGGATCAGAATCCCATTTTCGGAGAACTTCAGGCTTACCTACAGCCCCCAGGCGGGGAGATTCGGTAAGGCGAAGTCGGTTCTAGGTAAACGCCTGAGGGACGTGGGGCGCAAATCGCGCATGCGTACAAGGGATGGCAATCTTCAGGTTACGCTTACCTTTCCTGTGTATAAACAGATGGCGCAGATCCTTGCAGAACCAGGCCAGCTGGTTATTTTGGGTCTTAACCTTGATGGCCCAGGACCTCAGATCAACACGCGTGGAGAGATCTCGGATATCTTCCACATCGCCGATACACTGGCCTTGCCTGTGGTGCGATCCGTAGAGGTTGGTTTCGACTCACTCAGTCGGCCCCTGCTGGAGCTGGTCCTTGCAAAGGCAGAGCCTCGATCACGTGACTTTGACTATCTGGGGGTGGTAGTCGATGGGGTGCTTTATGAGGTCCTTACGGTTGACAATCCCACAGATATCCTTAGGATTGCTAACGTGACCACCTACGAAGAAGCCCTTGCACTGAGCATAAAGTTGCGCAGACCCTTTAATGGAGAGCTGCGGTTCCTGGATCAGGAAAGGCTCAGATGAGATTCGATTTTGTTCTTGCTCTCTACGCAGTCGTTATCATGGCCCTTACAATGTATGCCGTGCACGCGTGGATTATGTTCTTCTACTATGTTCGCTCTCGCCGCAAGAAACCTCCCCAGGCCAAGGCCATCGAGAAGTTCCCTCTGGTATGCGTCCAGCTGCCGATGTATAATGAGAAGTTTGTAGTTGAGCGTCTTCTGCGACAGATAACGCAGCTGGATTGGCCTCGCAACAGGCTTGAGATCCAGGTGCTTGACGATTCAACCGACGAGACAACCGAGATATGCCGTCGTCTGGTTAAGTATTACCGGACGCAGGGTTTTAGAATCCGTCTCCTGCACCGGACAGACCGTAAGGGCTACAAGGGTGGTGCGCTTACCGAGGGTCTTGCAAGGACCCGCGCTTCCCTGGTGGCGGTTTTTGATGCCGATTTCCTGCCCGCGCCGGATTTCCTGAAAAGAACCATACCTCATTTCGATGACCCCAAGGTTGCAGTGGTGCAGTCACGGTGGGAGCACATAAATCACGACTATTCACTGCTCACTCGGGTACAGGCCATCCTTTTGGATCAGCACTTTGCCATCGAGCAGCAGATGCGTAACCGTTTTGGTCACTTCATGACCTTTAACGGAACCGCCGGGGTGTGGCGCAAGCGTGCCATCGAGGACGCAGGAGGCTGGGACGGGAACTGTCTTGCCGAGGATGTGGATTTAAGCTTCCGTGCCCAGCTTAAAGGATGGAAGTTCATCTATCTCAACGACACGAGAAGTCCCTCAGAACTTCCCATTGATGTCGCAGGGTTCAAGACCCAGCAGTTCCGTTGGGCAAAGGGAACCATTCAGGCCGGGAAAAAGCTCTTGCCATCTATCTTTTCAAGCAACCTGAGCTTCCTTTCTAAGTTCGAAGCGGTGGTTCACGTTACAGCACACCTCGTCTATCCGCTTCTATTCATACTTGCCTTGCTCACCTTGCCCCTTCTTCTGGTACGCACGACCTCCAATATAGACTACCGCTCCTACTTTGTATTCATGAGTATCTTTTCTGTTGGTGCTTTGCCTTACTTTCTGCTTTACTTCTTTGCCCAGAAGGATTCCTATCCGGATTGGAAAAGCCGCTTGGGTGCCATTCCCTTTGCGGTCTCGGCGGTAATGGCACTTTGTGTGAATAACAGCATCGCAGTGATTGAAGGTTTCCTGGGCAAGGCGTCTGAGTTTGTCCGGACCCCAAAGTACAACATCACAGGCCACAACGCCTCTAAAAACAAAAAGGGGTATCGTTCCAAGCTAGAGCCATCGACCTTTGTCGAGCTTGGGCTGGGGATTTATCTTACAGCGACCGCCGTCTACGCGCTTGTGACCATGCAGTTGGCTATACTTCCTTTTATTGTGCTTTACACGTTCGGCTTCCTTTACTTCAGTTTCTCTGCTATCTCGGCGGCGCTTAAGAAGGATCGGGTGAGTGTAAGGGAACCTGTGTATGATAGAGCTGAAACCACTTGAAGTTCTTCGTTCTCCTTGCTGCAACCCCGAATTAAACTATAATCGAGAGGAGTTGGTTTGTAAAAAATGCAGACTGGTTTACCCTTTAGAGGACGATATACCTGTTATACTTAAAGAGGAGGCCAGGGAGAAATAATGAGAAGAATCGCTATCTATCTTTTGTTGGTTGCGGCCGGATTGTGGGCGCAGCCGCGAGTTGTTTCAACCTCCCCCACAGGGATCAGGGTCAAGATCGATGCTCCTGGTGAGATTGGACTTTTACAATCTCACGGTGAGATAGATCTTGCCTCGCTTTATCCCGAGGCTTGGGTGGTCGGTGAGCCAGGAGGTCCGGCGTTGCCTCGTTATCGGATCGTACTTGGGGTTCCTACCGAGGGGGATGTGCATTTTAGCTACTCATTCGGCCCCTCGCGTGAGCTTCGGGGAGTTGGGGTTTCCAGCTACGAGGTCCCGGCAATCGGCCCTGAGCCAGCGCCGGCGCTTGGTTGGGCCGATAGTCTTGAGCCTGTGACCTTTAACGTTACACGATGGCGTGGATGTCGGGTGGCCGTCATTGAGGTTACCCCGTTGCGTTACGATTACCGCACCCGGCGGCTGGTGCTCTACGATGGGGTGAACCTGAACGTAACCTTTGAGAATCCTTCTGGGCTTAAAGGAGCATCTCGGAGGAATGATCCTGCAGAGCGTATCTATGAAGCTACCCTTTTGAACTATGAGCAGAGCAAGGATTGGCGTCTTTCTCCCCAGGCCGTTCCTTCCAATCCATTTGGAGGATCAACCAACTGGATCAAGGTTACTGTTGCAGAAGACGGTGCTTACAGGATTCGCTTTAGAGACCTTAAAAAGATCGGGGTTGATCCAAAGAAGATAGATCCACGAACCCTGCGGTTGCTCTACCCCGGCCAGCGAGATCCTGAGGAGCCTTTACCCGACACTTTGACGGAACTGCCTATCTATGTGCATGGGGAAGCCGACGGGGCGCTCGATCGCCACGACTATATTGTTTTCTTTGCCCGCGGTGCGAATCGCTGGGAGTTCGCAGAGCGAAGCTTTGAGGTTAATCCTTTTGTCAGGGAGAACGTCTACTGGTTAACCTGGGGCGGTGGGAAGGGACGTCGCATGCGCACTCGTGTCGCATATCCTCTATCTGAAGATGCTATAACTACTGCTCAAAGCGTGCTCCACTTCGAGGAGGACCACGAATGTCCTGGTCGTTCCGGGCTCTTATGGCTGTGGAAAGCTATCAAGAAGAGCACTTTGACTGCTGTGGATACCTTCATCCTTAATCTTGCAGGGGTTAGGCGTATTGATACCTTCACCTTTAGAGCCTATGCAACCACCGAGGGTGCGGGATTTCGTTTGCTGGTTGAGGACGACACGCTTTACTACAGGCAGGTAGCGGGATGGGGGGATAGCCCACCTTACTATACTGTTGTGTCTCCGGATGTCGTTATCAGGGAAGAGTGGCCGCTCGAGGTAGAGGTGTTCGGAGCTGGTCAGCAGGAGTTATATCCTGACTGGATTCGGCTGGTGGCTGAGCGTGAGCTCTCCTTTAAGCATGGAGCGTTCTGGGTCCAGCTTGACGGGCAGGGGACTTATCTTTTAAGCAACCTCAGGTCGGCTCCGTTCATCTTCGACGTCAGTGAGCCTTCTGATCCTGTAATCTTGACGGACTGGGAACTTAGCCGTGGGAAGCTCAGGATGAGTGCTCGGACAGGAAAACGTGTGCCGGTCTGGATAACTGAGGAACGCAAATTACTAACTCCTGGTCTAGCGAAGGCCGAACCAGGAAGACTTTGGAGCGAGGACTGGGGCGTTGACTATGTAGTTCTCTCCACCAGCGAGAACTTCGAGGCGGCACAGGCCTTTGTGGAGTACCGCAGCCAGAATCTGAAGATGAGTGGGGTGAGTTCCCCAAAGATTAAGGCAGTTGCTTTGGCAGACATAGTTCAAGACTTCGGTTACGGGTTGGCAGAGCCGCAGGCTGTTCGCCACTTCCTTTCCTACGCATACGAGAAGGGAGGTGGACGTCCGTTCTACGCTTTGATCCTGGGTGACGGAACGTATGACTACAAGAACAACCTCAACTTCTCAGGTCGGGCCGAGTATTTCCTAATCTACACCTCGGGTTACGTGATCGATCCCAATGTTTACGCGTCTCAGGCCGCCGCTAATGAAGGCTGGTTTGTGGAGTTCGACGAGGAGGGGCCGTTTTTTCCTGAAATGTCGATAGCGCGGATAACCGCACGCGATTCACGGGAAGCTTTTGCAGCGCTTGATAAGATAAAGGCCTACGAATCCGCCCCACGTGAGGCTTGGAGTACACGGGTACTCTTGCTTGCCGACGATTACTACAAGGGCACGCCTACAGAGATTGACTCAGGGATGAATCATATCCCTGCCAACGAAGGTATTGCCAGACTGCTTTCCCCGGAGTTCGATCCAGTCAAGGTTTACCTTTCCGATTACAGGTTGGAGGGAGGGCGTAAGCCCGACGCCGAAAAGGCGCTGATTAATGCGTTGAATCAAGGGGCGTTGCTTTGGTTTTTCTTCGGACATGGTAACGGAAGCCAGCTGACCCATGAGAAGGTGTTCATGAATACCGACGTTCCACGATTACGCAACGGGAACAAACTCCCACTTGCCTTGTTCTGTTCGTGCGGAGTGGGTCGTTTCGAGGATACCCGCTGGGAGTGTGTTGCAGAGGAACTTCTCCGTAGCGAAGCAGGAGGCGTGATCGCCGCCATTGCGGCTACCAAGGGAACCGGGGCCGGTTCTAACAAGCTACTCGCGGATAGCCTAGCTCGCGCGTTCCGCAACGTAAAAAATTTGAATGCCGGCGATCTCTTTTTTAGTATAGCTACCCAGAGTAGCCTTTATGTTCTGTTCGGGGACCCGGGCACCCCATTGTTATTCCCGACAGCACGCAGTTTTAACTCGGAGGTGGAGAGCTTCGCGACGGGAGATACCGCAGTGATCTCATTTGAGCCACCAGTAACTTCGGGGAAGTGGTTTTCTTCTGCTTACGGAAGTTGGGTGAGAAAGACATCTTCTGGAATAACGGAGACTTACTACGCTAAGGGAGAGCTGCTTTACCGCGCCCGTGGTGGGCTTGATGCTGGAGGGCGAACCCTTCGGTTTATCGTGCCGGCTGGTATAAGCAAAGGAGATTCCGCCTACTGGCACGTGGTCTGTGCTGACGAGGACTCAATCTATACCTACCTTATCGACGGGATCGAGGTGGATAGTGTTGGCTGGACAGTAACTGACTACGAAGGTCCCAAGGCTCGTTTCTTAGCAAACGGAGTGGAAGTCGTTGACGGGGATACGGTGCCTCCATACTTTACTCTCACAGTTGAACTTGAAGATCCCTCAGGGATAAACCTTACCGGCTTAACCGGCTGGGAGGGTGATTCACTCAGCCTTGTGATCAATAATAAGGTTATCGATCTGGCGAACTATTTCGAGTATGAGGTGACTGGTGACGGACTTGCAACGAGAGGGGCTGCAGATATCCCTGTTGACCTTACCAGCGAAGAAAATGACCTTACCCTGCACGCGGTTGACAATCTACTTAATACAAAAGACTATGAGCTTACCCTCTACACCTCTTTTGTGCGTGAGCTTGAGATCGCGGACCCGCTGGTTTATCCCAACCCTGTTTCTACCACAGCCGAGTTTACGTTCGATCTGAGTGCCGCCTCAAGGGTAACGATACAGATCTTCACGGTAAGCGGTCGGCTGGTGCGCCGGTTGCCTGGGTTCTCCTATCCTGCCGGATTCGGTGCTTACTCCTGGGACGGCCTTGATGCGGAGGGCAGGCCTCTGCCCAACGGGGTCTACATCTACCGCTTGAGCGCAGAGAGCGAAGACGCGTGGCTGCCTAACGCACGCACCGCAGTTACCGGAAAGTTCATCGTCGTTCACTAACCCTGTGGCAGAGATACTCTGGTTGGAGCCTACCCGAGAGACTAGCCTGCCTCCTAGTAGTATCTTCTTTGCTTCGGGTAGATTTGTTCTTTCAACCTTTGTGCTTGGTGATCTCGATGTGGATAGACGAAGTAAAGCCTACCGGAGGGTTGTTGAGGTTATTCTTAAGCGATCCCAAGAGCTCGCTGTGGGTGATGTCAGGGTGAAGCACTCCAGGTTGTCCCGCGAGATAGTAGGTTCAGCCTTCCCCCCCATA
>JABUBL010000357.1_pt1 | contig 13264 bp, 12 predicted proteins | sample 7240371 | NCBI WGS metagenome assembly JABUBL01 (sample SAMN07256343, study PRJNA390944) | subsurface metagenome | isolation source: Methane hydrate marine sediment | place: Pacific Ocean: Eastern North Pacific, ODP site 1244 | collected 2002
ACTTATACCTTTAACAAAATTATGTCTAATTGCATAAGAAAATAGTCATATAGATTTTAATTTTTCATTTTTAATTATAAAATGTTAAAATCTAAAAGACGATAATAATAAAGAGGGCCTCGGGGGGGAATTGAACCCCCCTCTAAGGATGTTTACAAAATCATAGAACCTATGGTCTTTTCACAGTCCTCAATACTTACCACTGTACTACCGAGGCCATTATTTAAATATTCTTCCTAAGGAACTGATAATTATAATGCATATTACTAAAAAAATTTTATTTAAATTTTCTCTTCTTCCTTCTCATTTATAACTCTTAATATGTAATTTAAAACCTCGTTAATAGCATAATCTAAATCTCCAGAATTATCTATGATGTAATCTGCTTCTGGGAATTTTTGCATTTTTCTTGCCCTTACGATTCTTTCTTCTAATAAGCCCTCATTTTCTCTTTTTCTGTTTTTTATTCTTTGTAGAGTAATTTCAAAGGGAACTTCAATAGAAATTACTTTAATATTTTTATATCTTTCTCTTGCTTCATTTACTATTGTACGACTAACATTTATTATTACGGGGTGTCCATTCTTTAGGTAATTCTCAATTTCTAATGGAATTCCATAATCTAAATCATAAATGTGCCATTTTAGCGTAAAATTTCCTTTCTTATCCATTTTTTTGAACTCTTCTGAAGTTATTGAAATGTTTTTTTCAAATTCAGATGGGTGTCTCGTAATAAATCTTTTAGGAATGTAAATTTGCTTCAAATGAGAAGGATAATTTTGGGCGAGTCCTGAAATTATGGAATCTTTCCCAGAGCCAGAATTCCCAACAACCAAGAATAAAGTACCATGGAAGTTTTTTTTCATTCTCCTTTACTATTATCAATTTTAATTTATAATTAAGATTCTTACAGAAAATAAAATCTATATATTAATTAATTCTGATTTGGTTAAAAAGTATATAAATTGAATAATTATATCAAAAATGAAAAAGATTAAAGAATGAAAAATGTTATAAGTCTTACTAGACCAATTTATTTTACAGCTATATTTGAAATTTTCCTTAAAAAATGGCGAAAAAAAGCATTAATGAAATTTCAAAAATTTCTGATATACCCGAGAGTTATCAAAGATATTTAGACGAAATTCACTCAATATCAAGAAATAAGAAAGGGGGTTGGGTTAGCAATAAGGAGATTGCAGAAAAACTTCAAGTCGAACCAGCTTCTGTATCAGGAATGTTAGAAAAATTGAAAAAAAAGGGTTTAATTAAATGGGAACCTAGAAAAGCTATAAGGTTAACAGAAAAAGGGAAAAAGATTGCTAAACAATTAGATGAAACACACACTTTACTTCACCAATTCTTTTCGAAAGTATTGAAAATCGAAGATCAAGATGCTATTGAAAATCTCTCTTGTGATATAGAACATCATATTACTCAAAATGTCAAGAAATCGTTAGAAGAATTCCTTTTAAAATATTTAGATGATTAGATTTAATTATAATATTTAATTCAATGATGCAACAAACCTAAATTATTTTCTTAAATGTAATAAAAATGTCTGAGGAATTAAAACAAAAAATTGGTACTGTCCAAAAAATCTTTGAAAATTTTTCTAACTTTATTGAATTGAGTGATTTTAGATCATATTTATTATTTCTTTAACTAGCCAAGTCCCTACAAATATTATGGCTCAATTAGGGCTAGGATCCAATAAAGAAATAATAAACTTACCTTATAATCCTATTTTTAATATATATTATCAAAAGATCAACCTAATTTCAGCAGGATCGTTGATAGTTTATACTAAAAATGCCCCTATTACTGACAAATTTACATTGGATAAAGATGATCCCATTATTAAAAAGTACCTTAACATTAATGAGATGAGTCTTGCTTTTCGTGGTAAAGAAAAATTTATCCTTCCTAAGATTAGTGATTGTAGTGCTTTTAATGTTGATGGAAAGTTGATCATAAAAGTTGACGACTTATTTCACTCATTAGAAAGTTTTTTAGCTATAACTGAACCAAATTTACTCTTTGTTATCGATGCTAATGAAGAATTATTACCTGACCTAGTCTTCACATTTAACATGATGCCAGAGATGCCACGCCGTATGGATCAAAGGGTCTTAAAAATTGATGTATTTTTTGACAAAGAACATAAAACAAGAGATAAGGTTTATTTAGAACGAGAAGAAAATTATAATATTAATTATCTGAAAGATATTAAAGAAGTTAGCCATGCTGATTTATATAAATCCGCCTTTTCATTAATAATCCATGTAAAATCATTTTCAAAACCATATTAAACCTTACTCTACTTTTCTTTATCTAATATACTTATAAAGTAGAATTGAAGAAATGTATATTATCACATTAATACATTTATTAGGTTATTGATAGATTTATATTCGTTAGCAATTAAGCGATTAATATCATTAAAGGATTAATATAATCAATTTATAAAACTTCCGACAAAATATATAAAGTATAAGATTTACTACTCAGTTTAATTCTAAATAATTTACAAAAAAGGTTGCTTAAATTGAAAATTATTACAATTAATTTACCAGAAAAGTATTTACAAGCGATTCAAATTCTTAATGATATGGGTGTCTATCCTTCCCGTAGTGAAGCTATAAGAATAGCACTGCGCCAATTTTTATCAAAAGAGCTAAAAATGTATAACGATCTTGACGATGATAGTTTTAGAATGCTTATCAGAAGCAAACCAAACATTAAGAATTAATATCTTTTTTTTCCTCATTCTAATTTTTTTAAAACATTGACATAGCTCAAGATATAAATACCAAACTGTTATATTTTCATTTAGACCCAAGCGATTCTGAATTTAAATTTATTTATTAGAATTCAATTTGGAGAAAAAATTTTGATGAAAATTGGGATAATTGGTACTGGAAATATGGGAAAAGGTTTAGGACAAATTTTAGTAGAAAAAAACTATGAGATCATGTTTGGCTCGCGTGATCCTGTCAATGTACTAAAATTAGCTAATTCATTTGGCCCTAATGTATCAGGAGGTACGTATGCTGATGCCGTTCAATTCGGTGATATAATAATCCTTGCAATTCCTTGGTCGTCAGTAAAAGAATCTATTGAAGCTGCGGGTGATCTGAATGGAAAAATACTTATTGATTGTACAAATGCAGTGGCTCCACATTTAGGAGGTTTGTTAGTTGGGCACACAACATCTGCAGCAGAAAAAATTGCAAAATGGGCTGAGGGGGCAAAAGTGGTAAAAGCTTTTAATTCACTTGGATCTGAAAACCTTGCGAAATTACAATTTGGTACACAAAATGCAAGCACATTCATCTGCGGAGATGATTTAGAAGCAAAATCGGTTGTGCGTCGTTTAGGAGAAGAAATTGGTTTTGACGTTGTAGACGCGGGACCACTCACAAATGCTAGATTGATTGAACCTCTCGCAATGCTTTGGATTGAGTTAGCTTATAAGCAAGGAATGGGAACTGATATCGCTTTTAAATTATTACGGCGTAGAAAAGCAAAATAAATTATTAAATTATATTATTTTTCTCCTTTCTATTTTGTTTTTATATATTGAAATGAATTGTTTTTCACTTCAACTAATACATAAATCTATAAAACAGATTTAATTTAAAAGTTATAAATAATCACGTCTATTTTTTTTATGAATAACTACCTTTAATGAATGAATTATGAGAGTTGCACGATATTTTAGTAATGATAATATAAAAACTGATGAAATACCGAAACCAATTATAGGACCGGGAGAATTCCTAGTTAAAGTTAAAAAGTCTGGAATTTGCGGGTCGGACATTCTAGAATATTATCGAAAAACAAAAATGAAAAAATTAGGAGTAAATTCTTTAATTTTAGGACACGAAATCGCAGGAGATATAGTTGAGATAAATGAAATGGTTAAACACCTTAAAATTGGAGATCGTGTATTTGTATCACACCATGTTCCTTGTTTTGAATGTCATTATTGTAAACAAGGGCATCATACTGCATGTAATCTACTGCATAATACAAATTTTGATCCGGGAGGATTTGCTGAATATGTTAGAGTTCCAGAAATCAATATAGAAAAAAAGGGTGTTTATGTATTAGATCAGAGTGTCTCATATGAGGAAGCAGTATTTATCGAACCTTTAGGATGTGTATGCCGTGCACAACGTTTAGCAAATATTAAAAAAGGATTAACTGTCTTAATTTTAGGATGTGGTGTATCTGGATTATTACATATACGATTAGCAAAACTTAGAGGGGTAAAGAAGGTAATTGCAACTGATATTAATGAATTTCGTCTACAAAAAGCAAAGGAATTTGGAGCTGATGAGATCTTTAATGCAAAAGTGGATTTACCTGATGAAATAAAAAAGATAAATAACTATAGGTTAGCCGATATTGTCATAGTATGTACTGGAGCCGTATCAGCAGCAAACCAAGCTCTAGAATGCGCAGCACCAGGAGGTAAAATTATTTTTTTTGCGGTTCCAGAACCATGGGTTTACCTTAATGTTCCTATAAATAAATATTGGAGAAATGAAATTACAATAATGACTTCTTATGGTGCAGCTCCAGAAGATCTTGACGAAGCATATAACTGGATACTTTCTAAAAGAATCAATGTTGTAGATTTAATTACTCATAGATTCCCACTCAGTAAAGCAAGTGAAGCTTTCAAAGTAGTTTGTGAAGCGGGTGAATCTATGAAAGTTATTTTAGATCCAGAGGAAGAATAACATTTTTTCAATTTATCTAAGATATTTACTCCTCTCTATATGTTTGCTTATTATTCCCGATTCCCAAAAATTATAGATGTCTAATAAAAATCCTTTCATCTTCTTTTTAGGAAAAAATAAATCTAACTTAAGGAAATCATCAATAGAAAACTCATTTTTAGATGGTTTAAGAGATAAAATAGCTTTATCTACAATAATTTGATTTTTTGCTATTTTTTCTCGCATATATGTAAATGGAATTATATCAGGACTTTTAACAATATACGAATGACTTGAAGTTAAAAAATCAGCTCGTTCAAGAAAAATGGATTCAGTTAAATCGATATCCTTCAAATATTGACTAATAGAACACCCTTTAAATCCATACCATGGACCAAATCCATCCTCTCCTGGTTCATGCTGATCAAATCCTAAACAACTGATATGAACAATTCTTTCTCTTGGTAGTAAAAAACCAACATGTGCTTTAGAATGTCCTATTAATGGAATAGTTTCAATAATAAAATCTCCAAACTCTAATATATCACCTGGATTAAAAGGATTTACATGATTACATTTTTGATAACCATTTAGTTCGCCAAATTTCTTTATTAATGAGAAATCCATCACATCACTAAATCCAAATCCTTCATAGAAATTATAGAGATCTAATAAATATTTATGTTCTGGAATTGGGGCATAAATTTTAGCACCTAAAGTTTCCCAATGGTGTACATGTGCCATATGATCCATGTGTCCATGAGTACAAACATAAAAGGAGATAGGACCATAAAAATCATTAATTTGATTTATTAAATTAGGTTCAATATTTAAATCTAAGACAATAGTAAGGGTAGTTCTTCCTTTCTTTGGTAAGATAATTAATCCATCACAACAAGAAAAGTAATAAGGCGGTTTTTTTTGATGGATTAGCAGAATATCTTCTGTAACTTTTATAATTTCAAGGTTATCGATTTTTGGTAAAGCCATATAAGTAAATCATTGAAAATAATTCATTTTGCTTGCGATTTAAAATAAATTAGGATTTAATAAATTAACCTAATATTAGGTTAGTTATGAAATCCAATTAAAAACAAAAAATAAGAAAAAAATAATTATAGTCCTTTAGGACCCTGTTTATAAATTTCATAGGCTTCATCTATTGAAGCATTTTCATGAACGATAGCTCTCACAGCCTTAATCATGCCTAAGGGGCTGTCACTTTGAAAGATATTCCGTCCCATATCGACACCAACAGCACCACTATTGATGGCATTCTTTGACATTTGTAATGCATCTCGTTCTTCAATTTTCTTACCTCCAGCGATCACTACAGGTGCTGGACAAATGTTTGTAACTTCTTCAAAGTTTTCACAATAATAGGTTTTTACAAAAGTAGCACCCAATTCTGCAGCCATTCTACTCGCCATTCCTAGATAACGTGCATCTCTTACCATCTCTCTTCCCACGGCAGTGACAGCAAGCACGGGTATTCCATATTCTTGCCCAAAATTTACAAGTTTGGAAAGATTCATTAAACTTTGTTTCTCATATTCACCGCCAACGAAAATAGAACAAGTAATAGCAGACACATTTAATCTAATAGCGTCATCAATTGAAACATTAATCTCTTCATTAGATAATTCCTTGAGCATACTAGCTCCTGCTGATACTCTTAGGACTATTGGTACATCAAGTTCAGAAGGCACACAGTTTCTAAGCATCCCTCGAGTTAACATAAGAGCATCTGCATACTCAAATAGCGGCTTCATATCAGTAAAACATTTTAATTGACCAGGAATATTGCCAAAATATCCGTGATCGATAGCTAACATTACGCAACGTCCAGACTTAGGCTTGATAATTCTATTTAATCTATTTTGGAAGCCCCAATCACCCACTACAACCATTTTTTGTTCCCTTTTTAATATTTTGAATATAATTTATGATATTTTCTTTTAAATAAATTAATGATCGTTATTTTATTTTTTCTAAAAAAACCAAGAATAGTAAATAACTTATTTTTTTTTTATTGTGCTAAGAGCTAAGAGAATTTTTTTTATTAAAAAGTTTAAGAAATTTATCTTCCCAGATTTGAAAATCCATAACATAGTTAAAACCACACACTTTTTCAATTTCTCTATTTTTAATAAATTTTATTAATATCCTTGCTCCTTTCTTTGTTGATTGTATCGGACCATAAGGATTTAAAATGAAACTTTGATCCGATTGTATTAGATAATCACAGATGAAAAGGACATTTTCAAAAATGTATATTGTAAATCCGGGTGTATGTCCGTCAATATGAAATGCTTCTATTCCAGACAACTTAAAATTTTGATTAAATTTTTTATCAAAAGGATGGTTCCTCACTATAGAATGTTCTGAATCTTTTTCATGAATCCAAATAAATGATGTATAATATCCTCTATAAAGGTTTGATGCACCAAGGAAATGATGGTGGGTAAACAATATTTTATCCATTGGATCTAAATCTTTAGTAAAGGTGGAAGGACAATCAATCCAGATTTTTTTATTCTCAATTTTAATACAATAAGCAGAATGTTCAAGTCCTAAAGGAGGATATGAATTTAAGCGACTTATCTTGTCATTTACTTTAGAACTCACAATTTTATATTTTTGGGAACACTCTTCAGCGGTAATAAAATTTTCATTAGATGTACCACAGAAAGGGCATGCTTTAGGGTAATAATTTGCGATATTATAACCACATTTAAGGCAGACATATTGTTCTTCTTCTATCATTTTACTTTATTTGTTTATGAATAACTAAATATTAATAAAACTTCTAGTGGGATAGTTCTTATCGAATATAATAAAAATTTTATTATGAATTTAATGAGTTAAATTATGAATTTTGAAATTTCTGAAGAAGAATCTAAATATATGTATAATTTTGTTCAAAGGATTATTGACGAAATCGGACCAAGAATGTCATGTAGTTCACAAGAAGCTGAAGCATCAGAAATTATCAAAACCGAGCTAGAAAAATCTTGTGACGGGGTTTCAGTGGAGAAATTTACATGTCATCCAAAGGCATTTTTAGGTTGGATTAAATTGGATATGATTATGATTGTAATTTCAATTCTCCTTTATTTTGTAAGTCAAATATTTACAGAGCAATTCTGGTTATTTATTATAGCTATAATATCCTTTTTGTTTGTGTTATTACCAATTCTCATTATGTGGGAAGAATTTTTTAATTACAGAGAGTTTATTGACCCATTATTCCGAAAAAAAACCTCACAAAATATAATTGGTAAATTTAAATCAGAAGGGGAGTTAAACAGAATTATAATTTTTTCTAGCCATATGGATACCGCCATTGAATTTAAATTAATGAAACTGTTAGGGTGGAAATTTATACCTATTGCATTTGGAGTAATTTTCATTATGTTTATGTGGTTGATTCTATCATTTTTACATTTAACCTTTATTTTGATAGGTTTTATTAGCCTAAAAGCAATTTTTTTGAATATAATGATTTGGACTCTTATTGTTGGAAGTCCTTTTATGGGGCTCTTATATTTTTTTGTACCATTGGGAGATAAGGGAAACGTTGTTCCCGGTGCTGCAGATAATCTAAGTAGCTGTTCAGTTATTCAAGCATTGGGAAGATATTTAAAAAACAATAGAGAAATAATCCCTCCTAACACTGAAATAAGATTAATTAGCTTTGGATGCGAAGAAGTTGGTCTAAGAGGATCGTATCGGTATGTAGAAGCACATTATGAAGAACTAAAAAAATATAATACGCTTGTTGTAAATATGGATGGTCTTGAAAAGCCTGATCATATTTATATAATAGAATTCGAGCCTACCACTAGAACTTGGCATTCTGAGGAAATTATTCAAAAACTATCAAAAGCAGCAGAATTAGTAAATATTAAAGCAAAAAAGATAGGTGCAGGAAGATTAGAGAAAACTTTAGGACGTTTAACTGGAGGTTCTGACGCAGCAGCCTTTTCAAAGGCAGGTATTAAAGCAGGATTTATAAATGCTGCAGATTGGAAAAACCGTTCTAGTTATTACCATCAATCTGGAGATACACTTGACAAAATAGAAAAAGGAACTTTAGAAAGCATATTAAAAATCTGTCTTGCGTTCTTAGTAAATGAATCAAAATCTGGAGAATAGGTTTTTATTATGTTAAATTTTTTTAATTTTTAATTAAATTCTAATAACTTTTGGTAAATATTAAATTAGCTTGTTATACCTTTAGCTTGTATGATTTTTTAAATCGAAATATTGTCACTATATGAGTTTTATTTCAAATTTACAGAAAAAAAATGATAATTATTAATATATCGTATAAATTTACCCGTTATCACTTTTTGCGACTAGCTTAGTTAACAAAATTATTAAAATCATAGGAATAACACCGATTCCGAATATAACAAACAAAGCTAATTCCACATCATTTTGGATAACAACAGTTAAAAATATTTGTCCTACTGAATCGATTAAATAATGAGCTATTATACTTGGTAATAAACTATTTGTCTTAATGAACATATACGCAAATGAAATTCCTAAACAAGAAGCATATATTACCTGCAGAAGAGTTGTAGATAACTCTTGTCCTCCCAACATATTAACGAAATGGAATAATCCAAATATTATCCCGTTAAGAAAAATAACCGAATATTTGCTATATTTTCGCATTTGTAAATTCAATATAACACCTCTAAAAGCTACTTCTTCCCAAATTCCAGGTATGAGCATAATGACTAATAAAAACCAGTTATATCCAATAAAAAAGAAGTTTCTGACAAAAATGTAATTACCGAGGATTTCCCCCAATATTACTGTAGATAATCCAAATATCCCTATGCTCCCAATTCCAATCACAAGATTTCTCCATAAAGGCTTTACTCTACTTAGACCAATAGTTCGAGAGTGGTCTTTAAAACTTTCTTTCCCATTTGGAAGTTTTAGTCCGAACGGAACGATAATCTGCCATAATAGAATTAAGAATCCAACTATTATTAAAAAACTAAGAAGCAATAATGCAATTATGGGTAATCTAAGAAGAAAAGGATTTAGTGGAGCTAATACGATATTTGGTAGAAACAAAAAAATAGTATACAGGATCAATAATACAAGGGTTCCTACATTAACATGCTCTCTTAAAAAACCTCCGGTTTTATAGTCTGTCATCTTTTCTACTTTTGGAAACATCCGGGTAAAAATAAATATCATTAATGTTAATCCAAGAAGACCGATTACTCCCAGAACTATTAACGAGATGGTAATCCCGAAGAAATATATCAGAATAATCCCAGTTAAAAAAATTACGAAATAAAGTCCAAATTCAGATAAGATCATGAGGCTCCATTTTATAGCCTTATTTTCCTTATGTAATTCTTCAATAATGTACTTGTACTTCATTCTTCCAAAGAATTTAATTTTCAATACAAACATGAAAAAAAGCATAGTCCATGCTATCGGTAATGTTATTATAAGTAATCCTATAACAATAAATGAATTTAATAAAAACGTTAAAACTATAGAAGTTAGAAAAAGTGATATTCCTTGAATTGAAAGCATCAATATAATTTTAGCTTTTGCTTGATCTCTTGGAATAATTGGTAATGATGCTAATGTTGAACTACCTGATTCTTCAATATTCAGAAATCCTACGATTAGCATTATCGGTATAAACATATAAATTAAGAGTATTATTGACCATATTATCAGAATTGCCTGAGTTGACGTTACCAACTCTACAAAAACACCTTGCATTGTAAAAACCATTATTAAGGGATAAAAAATCGGGAAAAATATGAACATAAATGATTGGAGATCTCTAGTTGATGACACTATATCTTTACGTAAATATGCCTTAATTGGTGAAATTGCTTTCATTTCGAACTGAACATCTTTTTTTTTTACTTTTTCTATTTTAATCTCAGTTGATAGAGCACTACGTAAAGCATTTTGAGCAGTTTTGAATAATACCCATGTCAATACAATGCTTAAAGCAAACCCTGTAAGAGTAGTAAGTATTAAAATTGGATCTGCTTGAAATTGAATATTAGTTAATGACATCAAAAATGCAGGAGCACCTAAGAATGGAATTATGCTTATAATAACAATCAAAAGAAAAGAAGGTTCAGTAGTAGTAAAAATGTTAAAAAGACCTTCAACAGCATTTATTCCCCAGCTGAATATAAAACTAGTACCAAACATGATGAGAAAATACCCTAACATCGTAATAAGTCTAACCAAATTCGCTCTTTTTGATTGTGCTTTTGATTCTGAAAAAATGTAACTCATTTTTTCTCCAATAATAACTAGCATACTAAAGCTGAACATAACATTCACAATTGATATAACAACAGAAATTAAAAAGATAATAATGTCTTGTGAAACAATAAGCATAATTATTGGAAATCCAGTAATCAATATTATTAAAGGGAGATCTAAAGTGCGAAATATAGTCATAAACCCTATCTTTTTCAGACTTTTCTTGGAAAAAGGAAGAGTCTGCAACCACTTGAAAGCATTACCTGACATAAAAGAACTAGTTGAGATCAGACCAAACATTAACATATATAAAGTAATCATCCCGATAAATATCATAAAAACTAGAGAAGACACAAAGACGATTGAATTCATTGAATAGATCCCCGAATCAACAGAATCTTGGATTTGGAAATAAGTAACTAATGGTAATATGGGTAAAAATATAAAAAGAAAAGCAAAGGCACATTTAAGAGCTAAAAATTGATGTTTAATATAATTTTTTTTCTTTTTAAATTTCTCAATAAGTTTCGCTTGATGGGCTCCTGCACTAGCAATCTGGCCCTCCATTAAAATTTCATAGCATGTATATTTTGATAGACTGTAATATTTTAACTTTTCTTCTTCCATCTTCAGTTGCCTTATAAATTTCTTGTTTTAAATGATTCCCTTAACTTTTTAACTATTTCATTGACAGAAGTATCTTGCTCAGTTAACCTTAAGAAAACATCCTCCAGGCTTGCTCCAATTTTATTGGATTGTTGGCGAAGTTCTTCCATGGTACCAATCCCTACCATTTTACCTTTATTTATGATCCCTATTCGATCACATAAATCTTGTGCAATCTCCATAATATGTGTTGAAAATAGAACTGAACCTCCCCTTTGTGTATGAAGCTCTAATATAGATTTAACAACTCTTACAGATTTGGCATCAAGACCCGCAATTGGTTCATCTAAAATAAGTAAATCTGGTTCATGGAGTATAGCAGCAATAATTTGCAATTTTTGTTTATTACCATGGGATAATGTGGCAATCAATTGATCATAATATTCATCTGCATCCAAACTCTCTAAATATTCTTTTACAAGGACTGTAGTTTTTTCTTCATCTAGCCTTCTTACAGATGCTATAAAATTAAATAAGTCTTTAGGAGTTAGTGATTTAAAAATTAAAGGTTCCTCGCTCACATACCCAATTCGCCGTTTTATTTCAACTTCATCACGTTCTGGGTTCATTCCAAAAACACTCATTTCTCCTTCATTAGGTTCAAGAAGCCCTAATAAGAGCTTTATTGTAGTTGTTTTACCTGCGCCATTTGGACCTAAAAGACCAAAAACTTCCCCTTGTTGAACAGTGAAAGATATCCCATTTACTGCTTTAACATCGCCAAAAAATTTCTTTAATCCATTAACTATAATTATTTCATGATTTGACATTTTCATTCATTAAAATTGACAATTTTACATAAATTTTATTGATAAAGATATTATATATATATTTATATATATACATATAATATTATATTTAAATGTTTTGAATAATTACGTAACTAGAAGAAATAACTTGATTCGATGAAATATTCATATTATTACAATATATATAGATATATATATTGATCTCTCTCAATCAAATATCTAAAATTTTGTTATTATCTTTTTGGTTCATAATTATTACAATTGAAAGTATTATAAGAGCTGTACCTAATAAATGAAAAATTGTGAAATTTTCTCCCAGAATAATTGTCGCAAATATTGCTGCAGTTATAGGAGTCGGAGCAAATATGATAGTAGCTTTTGATACATCCAAATAAGATAGTGTAAAATACCAACATACTAATCCAGACCCATAAACTGCTCCCATTGTTAAAAAAAAAAATAAATTGGCAGGTTCAATAAAAAGATTTAAATCTGGAGTAAAGAAGATCAAATAAGTAGATATTAATATCAAAGCAGATATAAAATTCCTAATAAACACCATTTGTATTGGTGTTGCTTCATTTCTAGTAAACATTGGTTTTGTTAAAGTATGACCTACCATCCATAAAAAAGTAATTAATAATAATATTCCTACTCCCATTAAAATAGTATTACTGATATCAAGTAGATTAAAAAATTGAGTAATACTTATTGTCAATCCAAAAAATAGAACACATGAAAAAATAATTTGCCTTTTTGTTATTCTTTCTTTTAAAATAAGATAACCCAAAATTATTCCAAAGAAAACGGTAGTTTTTTGTGTTAGAGAACCATTAATTGCACCTGCTA
>JABUBL010000358.1_pt1 | contig 13247 bp, 12 predicted proteins | sample 7240371 | NCBI WGS metagenome assembly JABUBL01 (sample SAMN07256343, study PRJNA390944) | subsurface metagenome | isolation source: Methane hydrate marine sediment | place: Pacific Ocean: Eastern North Pacific, ODP site 1244 | collected 2002
CGATCCCACATTTTTTCTCTTTATATTGATTTTTCTAATATCTAACATCTCCACCGTTTTTGCTGTTGGGATAGGTAGTAAGGAAATGAACTATCTTAAGCAAGGGTTGGAAAGTTATAATATCACACTTGATGAACTGAAATTTGACAGGAAGTGGGTAGCGGATGATACATTCAGACTGAAGGTGGTCACAAGACTGATGGATAATCCACTTGATGTTCCAGATTTTCTTGCAGATGAGGGTGATTTTTGTGATTCAATTAACCTTTATTGTATCTCAGAACTTCTTATTCATACATCTAATCTTATTGATGTACCACTTTCGTTAAAGGATATAAAGATAAATCGTTCAAAAAAGGACGTCAGTTTTACATCGAAGAGACTTCCTGAAGGTCTGAATAGTGCTATCTCTGTTATTCTGTCTTCTTTTAGCATGGCAGAAATATATCTTAAGAAATCGTTCAATGACCTTACTGAAAGAGAGATGGAGAGGATACTTGTGAATGCACCTATTATCTGGAGTGATGAGGATGATTCGCTTGAAGCCGACAGTCTTAAAGGGATTCTTTACAAGGAGTTCAACCTACCATTTGATACCACATCACTTAAATCAGATACGTTGCTTAAATATATTAAAAGAATTGATAGAAACGCACTTCTCATCTCTTCGGTAATTATCCAGAAAGGCGTTGAAGAAGCTCTTGTTATGCTTGAAAATGTTGATTTGGAGAAAATAAGGGATGGAATCCTGATGGATACAACAACAGCATTTGGAAGGATTATAGTAGGAGGCTGCGGTGTCAATTTTTATAATAGAGATTATGCAGTTATAATAGACCTCGGTGGGAATGACTATTATACTGGGCGATTTGCATCTGGTATAGGGATACTATACAATCCTTTTTCAATTCTAATAGACCTTTCAGGCGATGACATCTATTCTTCAAAGAAGGTTTGTAATATTGGTAGTGGTCTATTTGGTTGTGGAATACTTGTAGACATTAATGGTAATGATGTGTACAGAGGTTATCATAACTCCATAGCCTCAGGGCTTTTTGGGACAGGGATTATCATTGATAATGGAGGCAGTGACTTATATGAAGCGGGATATTTCAGTGAAGGAGCTGGTTTTGTTGGAGAAGGTATAATCTATGATGGTGGAGGAGATGATTTTTTCAGGGGCTTTAACTGGACACAGGGTTTTGGTTCAATATTTGGATATGGTATTTTAATAAATAAAGGAGGGAATGACATTTATGTAGCTGGTGGTAGGTATATTCACCATCCGTTACTTCCGCACGATTATCGCTCATTTGGACAAGGGTTTGGTATGGGATTTAGACCTGATGCAGGTGGTGGTATAGGATTTTTATACGATACAGAAGGGAATGATTTCTATAATGCGGAGGTCTTCACACAGGGAGCAAGTTACTGGTATTCACTCGGAATGCTGCTTGATAGGAGAGGAAATGATTACTATAATGCCTGTCAGTATGCGCAGGGAGCAGGTATTCATCTTTCCATTGGAATTCTTCTTGATGAAGGGGGGAATGACCACTATTTTTCCAGATTTGGTCCGTCACAGGGGGAAGGACATGATCTTGCAGTGGGTATTCTGATCGACAGAAAAGGTGATGATTCGTATGTAACGAGCGGTGGGCAGGGTGTCGGTCTAACAAATTCCTGCGGCATTTTCATAGACTGTGAGGGTAATGATTTATATGCATCAAGTGAAAAGCTGGGAGAAGGAAGTGCAAATAGTGCAAGGGGATTTGGTGGATATGGGGCTTTCATTGATATTGGAGGAAGGGATACGTATCCCAAATCGAGAGCCGGGGATGATGAATCCATCTGGACTGACGGAGTTTACGGTGTTGGAATGGATGTGGAGAGCGGAGAAGAACCTGGAGAAGAGGAGTATGCACAAAGGGATACCCTTGGGAAGGAAGCACCTGTTGATAGGGTTTTCGAGGTTGCTTCCTTATGGGGGGTCGCAGAGAACAAAAGAAGAGTGAGAAATGCAAGGGAGAGATTGAAAAAAATTGGGATGGAAGCAATCACATATGTGATAGAGAATAAAATGGAAACAAAATTGGGTCTTGAACTGAGGGCAATAGAAGAACTTGCTAAGGCATACCCGGATTCCATCGAACCTTTTCTTCTCAATCTTATCAAGGATGACAGCAGGAATAAAAGGGGAAATGTATTCTGGCTTCTTGGAAAGATAAAATCTAATAATAGTGTGGACCCTCTTATAGGTGCCCTAAGTGAAAAGGAAAACTGGAAATTGCGAAATACTATTATAAATGCACTTGGAGAGATAGGGGATACTGTAGCAACAAGTGTTATTATTCCATACCTTAATGACGAGAAGGAGAGGGTGAGGATTACATCGGCGAGGGCACTTGGAAGGATAAAGAATAAGAATACAATTATGGAGTTGATTGAATCACTAAGTGATTCTTTCTTTACAGTTCGGCTTGCCAGTGAGAATGGTATTGTTGCCATAGGTGATTCTACTCTGAAGCCACTACTAAACACACTTGAAGAGACTTCGGATGGAAGGATAGTTTTTCATACTATTTCCGCACTCGGAAGGATTGCTCAGGGTCAAGACTCAATCATTCAGAGAAATAACAGGTTAAGGATAAAAAAGGCACTCATACCATATCTTGATAGTGAAGAGAGATGCTTAAGAGCGCAAGCAGTTAAGGCTCTCAGTCAATTAAATGATAAAGATATACGTGAGCTTCTTAGTAGTAAAAAACACTATGAAACAGATCCGTTTGTTATAGGTGTCTACCGGAAACACCTGAAAGGTATGGGAGATTAAAAAACTGAGTTATTATGTTATTGAGTTATTGGGTAATTGAGTCAAAGAAGCGTCATTGCGAGTATTCTTTCATATTTCTACTGAAGCAATCGCAAGGGAAAAGCAGATTAAGGCTTGCTCAAGACAGAAGAAGATAGACTTAATTAATAGTATGAATCCGGAATGGAGGGATTTATATGATGAATTATGAGATTGCCACACCCAGCCTGCTGTGCACTCACTTGCTCAGCCCGCTGCTTAGCAGGCTGGGTTCGCAATGACAGCAACTTAAAAAGATGAATATAAAACAGTTATTTAGGATTTCTTACGAAAAACAGATTATCTATTTTGTCCTTTTACTTCTCGTATTTTTTGGATTCACAGAGATTGTATCACTATCATTTATAAGAAAAATGGAATATAAATGGATGCTTTCAAAAAAGGCAGAATTTAGTGTTTTCCAGGAAGCAATTACAAGGATATTGCCACGACCTCAAGAAGAAGTAAAAAGGAGACTTCTCACATTTACAGAGAACCCCAATCTGCGAAGGATTGTAATTCTTGATAAGGATGGGAGTTCGATATTTGATACATCCCCTTACTCTGAAAGGATACTAATTCCAAAAGGAGAGAAGAAGCCATATTTAAGGATTGAACACAAAGGCGGTTCCATGGTTGCATCATACTGGTCTCGTTTTTTCTCTGAAACCGGTGATCAGCTCTATCTTGTGCTGTTTTCTCCAGAGGAAGAGATACCTTTTCTCTTAAGGTTCTTGAAAATAAATTCATTTGTAAAACTTTCCGGCACTTTTATCGCTTTTATACTCGGGATATATTTTATCCTATTTGTTTTAAGTCCTTTCAGAAGAATGGGAGAGATAGCAAGAGAGATAAAGGAAAAGGATGTCTCGAGTGTGGATGAGATTGTTGTTACTTTTAAAGAGACTATCAGAGAATTAGGAAGATTGTATTCAAGAGAGAAAAAGAAGGTTTTGAGAATGGAAAAAGAAATTTCACTAAAAGAGCATCTTGCATCACTTGGAGAGATGTCTGCGGGTATTGCACATGAATTTAAGAACTCTATTGGTACTATTATAGGTTTTACAAAACTCGCAATAAAAGAGGGCGGTAAAGAGGAATATCTAAAAAAAGTTAAAAATGAGGCGGATGCGCTTAACAACGTGGTTAATAAATTTCTCTTCTTTGCAAAACCTCAGGAACTTGAAAAGGAATATTGTTCACTAAAAGATATAGTATCTGAATTGGTAGAAAACCCTCCTGAGAACATAAGCGTGAAGGTCGAGATGGAAGGGTTACCGAATATTTTTGCTGATAGGCGTCTATTAAAAAGGGCATTTTCAAATATAGTAAAAAATGGTTATGAATCTATGCCCTTCGGTGGAACCATCTCAATTCTCTCATCCTCACACCCAAGAAAACATTCAGTAAAAATCCTCTTTCATGATGAGGGTGATGGTATCCCTTCAAATATTAAGAGCGAGGTTTTTACCCCTTTCTTCTCTACAAAAGCAGATGGTGCAGGACTTGGATTAAGTATTGTTTATAAGGTTATTACGCTCCACAATGGGAAGGTAAGGATAAAAAGTTCGAAGAAAGGAACTACAGTAGAAGTGGAAATACCTCTGGTGAAGAATGAAGATAAATGAGGTCAATAACGAAGCCCGAAGCATCAATGAAGAATGACAAACAAATTTGGTTTTTAGGTATTAGCGTTTTGTTACTCGTTTGTATTTATTGTATAGTACACCAGTTTCTGGCACGAAAATTGCCTAATTATATAATTAAAATAAGAAGGTTAGAGCTATATGAAAAAAGGATTTAGCACGTTGGATAACAAACATGCTACTGGGTTTATGGCGAAACTCCCTATGGGATTTACGTTGACAGAATTTCTCGTCTCTATGGTTGTTGTTGCTATAGGTATGTTATGCCTTGCATCATTTATGAGTATCTCCAGAAGGTCAGTTATTGTAAATGATATGAGATCAAGGGGGGTGGAATATCTTCAAGAAGAGATGGAGTTATTTGAGAGTTTGGGCTATAGAACAGTAGTTAACTCATTCCACGATGGCGTTCAATACGATGCAAGCGATGGGCTTCCTAGCGAATACTCGAGATGGTTTTTGGTTTATCATGATGACCCAATGCCAGGGATGGCAAGGCTTCAAGTATCAGTCTCTTGGACAGAACAGAAAAGGAGTTGGACTATAAAAATGGAAACCTATTTAACAAGAAAGTAAACGATGTTTATGAAACGAAGAGGCATTACACTGGTTGTTTCTCTGATAATACTACTTCTATTAACATTTCTTGGTGCATCCATTTTGATACTTTCTTTAAATGATGAGGAGATTGTTAGTGATAAGATAAGGCATATCCGTTCTCGTGCCTATGCAGAAGCAGGTGTTTCAGAGGCAATCAGAAGATTATCCCTTGACTCATCTGACTCACTTTATATTGGAGACCCGAACTACCATTACAACCCAGCCTGGACTATATATATTCTTCTTACCATTGATCCCCCAGTAAATAATCCACCAGTATACTATGTAAGCAGTGTCCAGATGAGCCTCCCTGATAGTCAAAGATTTGATTATACCACCGAGAAGCTTGATCTTCATTCTTCACTTGTTGTTCATCACAAGATTAATTTACATGATTCAAGTCAGATTTTTTATTATAACTGGGAAAAGATGTGTGAAGAATCACATGACCCTTCAACTTACAATGGAACGTTTTTCCCCATACAAGTAATAGAAGCGACAGGTACGGTTTGGAATGCACAGAGGAAGATTAGGGTGGAGGTAGCAAGAAAAGCAACGCCTGTAAATATTGCAGCAGCGCTGTCCTGTGATTCGGATATTGAAATAATAGGGGATTTTGTTTGCTGCGGTCACGAGCATCTTTTTACCACTCCGTGGGGAACAGATGCTGGCATAAACCATTACGAATGTTTTGATGATCCGGATGATCCAAATGACCCTGTCTGGCATGTTCCCAGGTATGATGAACAACAGCATGCTAATAAACAAGATAACTATGTAAAGAATGCTGTTGACATGAGATGCTCACAAGTGGGCTGTAAGCCTGGCATTTCTGCACCTGAACATACTATTAATCTGGGCGGTCGCTCAGATGTGAGTGGAAACCCTGATTGGACAAATGACCCAACAGTTGCGAATTTCTATTACCTTTATCAGATACTTGGTGCATCAAGCTGGGAAGATCTTGAGGTGATGTTTCCCTGGCAAAATATTGGTCCAGGGACCATTGCTGGTGGAAATTTTACAGGTTTTTATAAGTGTGAGGGTAATCTCTATCTTTCTGAAGTCACTAATTTTACAGGAGTTCTATGGGTAACCGGTAAGATTAAGCAAACAGGACATTTTTTTGCCAGGGGCTTAATCTATTCACAATTAGATATGCAGTTCAATGGAAATGTATGGATCCTGGGCGCTGTTGCTACAGAAGGAGATTCACATATAACAATCCGACCATTTAATGGTTCTGGAGTGCTCCTCTATTCAAGTAAGGCGATACAGAGGGCGATAGCACAAGGTTATGGATACAGTGTCATCTCCCGAAGTGAAGAGTAAACCCCGTTAGAAAGCCCCGTGGCAAGCCACGGGGCTTTCTAACGGGGTAAATAGATAAGATCACAGAGGCTCTTAAGAATCGAGAATTAGGAATTGGGAATTTGGAACTGAGGGGAGCTAACCGAAGGTTCAAGCCGAAGTCTGCATTTTAAGATGGTCTTTTATGGAGACTCTTTTTAATACCAGAAGAGAGATGGTTCCTGTTATTGAGCCTGTTATAACAGAAAGGATGATAAAAAATGGAAGGAGATGTAGTACCTCGACCCTTCCGATAAAGAGCAGAGATGCGATGAAGAGTTGAGTAAGGTTATGTGTAAGTGCTCCCCATAGTGAGATACCAAGAGGAGAAAAGACTCTGGGAATAGCAGCAAGGATGAGTGCCATAACTATAAGACTGATTAGGCCACCTGATATAGAGAAAAGAAATGAGGGAGTGAAAAGACTTCCCACAACCAATGCGCCTAAAATGGATTTAAGTCCAGCAACGATTAGACCAGCTCTAAAACCGAGAAGGTAAAGACTGAGAAGGACAATAATATTCCCGAAACCAAACCTCATCCAGGGAAGAGGTCTTGGAATGAATGTTTCTACCACATAGATAACAACAGCAGCCGCACTAAAAATCGATATCTCAGCAATTTTTCTACTCTGTAATTGCATCAACGTTCTTTCTTTTTTCTCCTTCTATCCTGACTACCATTCTATTAGGAACACAGATGATGGCTTCACCAGGCCTTTTTATCCAGCCTGTTTTTACACATATCTTTAATGGGCAACTCGATTCGGAAACACAAACCCTGCCGCTCTTTGTTCGTATACTTATACTACCAGTTCTCGTTTCAAGTGTTATCAGTGTATCGGAGGATAACGGCAGCCTGTAGAGGGTTTTTCCGTCCATCTCAATTAAATATAACCTTCCTTCCAGAGCAATTTCCTTTTGAAAGATAAATCCAGCAATTGATAATGAAAATAGAATAAGGATAAGAATAATATCTCCGGGACGAAGACGGATTTTATGCGGGTTTTGCATTTTAATAGTATTTAATATTACGCAGTGGCATCTTTCTTTCTACAAAACAATGTTTATTTCTTTTCCACAATTATTGCATTTTCTCCCATCCAAGCTTGATATGGATGCACCATAATATGCGTTCCTCTCTATGAGCAGATTCCCACATTTCGGACAGTATGTATTGTTTGTATCGGGGATATAGATGTTTCCTACATACACATAGTCAAGCTTCTCCTTTGCCTTTCGATAAGCAAACTCGAGTCTCTCTTGTGGTGTTGGAGGATTGTTCATTTTATAGTGGGGGAAGTATCTTGAAAAATGCAGCGGAATGGATATATCAAGGTTAGAAACCCAATCTACCAAGTCCTCAATATCCTCATCACTATCGTTTAGACCTGTTATAATGAGGTTTGTAAGTTCAATATGGCTTATCTTGTGTGCCATGTTAATTGTCCTCATAACAGAGGATAGGTCTCCCTTTACTATCTTTCTATAGAAATCCTCCCTGATAGATTTGAGGTCAATATTTAGAGCATCAATTAGAGGAAGAAGCTGCTTAAGAGGTTCCTCTTCTATTATCCCATTTGTTACAAGGACATTTTTGAATCCAGCATTTTTTACTGACGCTCCTGCGTCGATTAGGAATTCATACCATATAAGTGGCTCTGAATATGTGTATGCAACACCTATTGAGTTATACCTCTTGCATAAAGAAATCAAATCTTCCGGGGTAATTTCTCTTGTGGTTATCTTCGTCTGAGAAATTTCTGCATTCTGACAGAAAGGACACTGTAGGTTACAGCCATTCGGCGCTATAGAGAGTATTTCCTTACCGGGGAAGAAATGGTAAAGGGGTTTTTTTTCAATAGGATCCATGCCAAGTGAGGTGGTCCTTCCGTAGTTTATCGCATAAAGCTTTCCTTCAATATTCTTTCTTCCGAGACAGAGCCCTGTTTTTCCTGGGGTCAGAAGACATTTATGGAAGCAGAGATTACAACGGACCTTACCATCCTGTAGTTTCTCATAATACATTGCCTCTTTCATCTTAGTTCCACCCCCTTTGAAGTAATTATTTTAAGACTCTCATTCTCTTTATACATTATAATTCCTTCTACATCTGCAAGTTTTTCTATAAGAATCATTCCTTTCTCTGGTCCAAGAACAAATATCCCTGTTGCAAGTGCATCTGAAATCATTGCCTCTTTTGCTATGATGGTTACACTTACGCAGCTTGTTGCAGGATAACCAGTTTTGGGGTTCATTATGTGATGGTATCTTTTACCATCCCTGATAAAGTACCGTTCATAATTTCCTGATGTGGCAACTGCACCTTTATCAATTGAAATCCTTTTTATAATAGCACCCGGTTTCTCCGGGTCTCTTATCCCAATTAACCATTTTCTTCCGTCAGGTTTCCTTCCAAAGACCTTGAGGTCACCTCCTGCGTCGACAATTCCTGACTTTACCCCTTCTTTCTTTAGTAACTCTACTGCCCTATCCACAGCGTACCCCTTTGAAACACCACCGAGATCAATAACCATACCTTCTTTTTTAAGTGAAGCAGTACTATCCTTGAGTATAATATCTTTGTATCCTATCTTTGAGAGTGCATCAGTAATTTCTACTTTATCTGGAAGATGTGGTTTATCTTCTCTGAAACCCCAGATATTTTCGAGCAATCCAACTGTTATATCAAATGCCCCATCAGTTATTTCTGATAGATACTTACTTTTTCTGAGAATAAAACATTCTTCTCCTGTGATTTTCATTTCGTCCTTATTCTTCGATAGTTTATTGGTGAAGCTACATTTTTCATAGCCGTAAAGACTGTCGATTCTCTCAAGTTCCCTTTTTACTTTTTCTATAATTCTTTTTGTAGCCATTTCCCTTTCTGGATAGAATTTCAACTTCACAAATGTATCGAAGTAAATAAATGTTTCCTCAACGGGATGCATGGTTCTTCTTTTTGTATATAAAAAGTAGATGAGTAGAATGATTAAAATGATACAAAAAGGAAAAATCTTTTTCATTTCATAAATAGTATTTTTTTAGTAGGCGTACCTTTTAACCCCGTAATATGCCATTTGAAACCTCTGGCTTCTTTGTTTATCGTGCAATTTGCAATCTAAATTTATTTATTTAACGATTCCTTCATAGCCAGTGATGGCTTTAAGGACCTTTTCAGCTATCTCAAGTGCCATTTCAGGCGTGTCTGGAGCAACCTTTTCTATCATTATCTTTCCATGCCGCGCTATGGAGATAGAGATCGGAGATTTTCTGATAATCATAAAGAGTTTATGGAGTTTGTCTATATGAAAATCCTTAACAAGTTTTTTTGACATCGACTCAAGATCAAACTTTATTTCCTTTTCGATGGTCAGTTTATAGTTGCCAAAATCTCCTTTATGACATAGAGCTATAATCGAAAGGTCAACCTCTACTCCGTTGAGTTTTATCTTCTTTATCATCTTGGTTACATTACCTCTTGGTATACTAAATTATAACAGTCTACATTAATTTTTGTACTTCCATATCTCTGTGTGGAAGTTGGTATGGAGGTTTACATAACCTCTTTTAGTGCTTCTATGAAGGTATCTATTTCTTCTTCTGTGTTATAGAAATAGAGAGAAGCCCGTGCCGTTCCCTCAGGTTCATGAAGGACAGATTTGAGAAATGGATGACAGCAGTGGAGACCGGAGCGGATTGCTATATTTGAAACCTCATCAAGAGCAAATGCAATCTCGTGCGGACTCATATGTGGCACCTTAAAAGGTATGACACCAGTTCGCTTTTCCGGGTCGCTGGGACCGAATAAGGTTAGTTTTTCGAGAGACCGTAACCCTTCTAACATTTTTCTTGTAAGTTTTCTTTCGTACTTTTCTATGCTCTTCATTCCTATATTTTTGAGATATTCGACCGCAGCTCCTAACCCTATACCACCTGCAATGTTGGGAGTCCCTGCCTCAAATTTCTCCCATCCATCTGCAAGAGAATAGTTATCTATATCAACACTGTTAATCATTCCACCACCAACTTCAAAAGGCTCTATCCTATCCCTTAAATCATCCTTTATGTACAGAATTCCCGTCCCTGTCGGTCCAAGCATCTTGTGCCCTGAACAGGCAAAGAAGTCACAGCCAAGTTCCCTCAAATTTATTGCAAAATGTGGGGCAGATTGCGCACCATCAACAAGAAATAGAGCATTTTTCCTATGAGCAATTTCACCTATTTCCCCGACAGGAACAATTACGCCAAGACAGTTTGAAACGTGTGTTATTGCTACCAATTTTGTATTTGAATCTATAGCATCCTCAAAGTCTTTCAGTTCGAAAAACCCTTCTCTTGTTGGTTTAATCCTTTTAACTTCTACCCCATATCTATCTCTCAACCTTAGCCATGGAAGATAGTTTGAATGATGTTCAAGAAGGGTTGTAACTACGTTGTCTCCTTTCTCCCATCTGAGGGAATTTGCTACAAGATTGATACCGTATGTGCAGTTTTTTGTGAATACTATCTCTTTTTCATCAACACCAAAAAAGTCTGCAACCTTACTGTGTGCTATCTCGTATTCCCTTGAAGCTTTCTGAGAAAATGAGTGTACACCTCTTTCTATATTTGCATTATAATCATAGTAATAACTCTTCGCTGCCTCAACGACGCTATCTGGTGTTAAAGATGTCGCAGCACTATCAAGATATATTACACCCTTCTTTAATATTGTGAAATCTTTTCTAATTCTTTCTATATCCATCTTCCCTCCGGTAACTGTCATAGTAGCGTTGGGGTTTGTCCCCAACATTGTTTGCTTTGTTTTTTTGTCGGGGATAAATCCCGACACTACATTTCTGAGATTGTAAAATTTCTTGTGACTTCATCTTTTTAGTGAAATGTTATTGTCTCTTTCATCATACGTTAAAGAAAATTCTTTCAGGACATCCCTTCCAAGCAGGCTTGGAATCTGGTTGACAATATCCTCATCTTTAGCTACATTTTTATATACAAAAAGTTCCTTAAGAGGGACATCGATCATGCTTGTTTTTGTAAAGAAATGGAGAATGATCCTATTCAGAATATATGTTTCTGCAAAACCACCGAGACCCATTATATTATCATTAGCGGGTTTTAATTTGCTAAAATTAAGCTTTAACTTCCGCGCATCCCTTTCACTTAGAATTGTTATGGGCGAGCCTGTATCTATCAGGAATGAGACCTTTCTTCTAATTTTGTAATCTTGTATTTCGAGCAATACATCGATAAAGGGTGTCCTGTCTTGATGAAAATAGCCTCTAATGATCACAGGATGACCTTAATCTCTTTTGAACCTATGAACTCAGTTGTTATGAATTCCACATCTTCCGGGAATTCTAACTCAACAGTCTTCATAAGTTTTTCTATTTTTTTGTGGTGAGCAATGACCTTGCAGTCAAGTACAGCAATGAATTCACCTTTATATTTTTCTTTTATCATATGGAGATTCTGGATGACCCACTTCGTATCCTCGATACTTCTTAAGAATCTCTCGCATCCTTTTTTCATTTTAAAACTCAATTTTTAATATGGTTTGTCCGTTTTTCATCCCTATTTTTAATATGGTTTTCTCATTTTTCATTACAACCCACCCTGCTGCTAAACCAAGAATGCTTCCTGCAACAATATCAGATAGATAGTGCTTCTCGTTATAGACTCTTGAGAATGCAATGGTTGAAGCTGTTAGATACAATGGTATAGCGATTTTGGGATATCGTTTTCCCATTACATAGGTAAAGGCAAATGCTCCGGTTGCGTGACCTGAGGGAAAGGATGAATTGAAACGACCACTACTTCCACACGGTCGTTCTCTGTTGACTGTGAATTTGATAAGGGCGCAGGTGAGGGTCGCACCTGCAATTGAAACTGTAGAGAGTTTTGCCGATTCCTTTAACCGTTCATCTCCTAAACTGTACATACCCAATAAAACGAGAGATGCTACCTCATTTGAACCAATTTCTGTGAAGCAATTCATTGTCTTATCCATACAGGGGGAGGAGAGATTCTCTTTGATTTTTCTTGATACATATTCATCAATGTTTTCTGAAAATAGGTTTGAGAAGAAGATAAGAACAATACAGATCACAAAAAGAGATAAATTTTTTATCATATCAGAAGAATAGTATTATAATAAATAAAAAAAGTCAAGATGTTTATTATAAGTCGTTGATAACTACACAGTGACCGTGTAATCCGGGTAATAATCTGTGAAATCAGAGATTTTAAATTTCTCAAAAAATCTCTCTTGACAAATGGGTAAATTTTCTTTATTCTCGATTCTATTAAATATGCTATAATTGATATATAATATTATCGTGATAACGATGTTTGGATATAAGAGCATACTGGATATTCTGAAGGCATTCTTTATAAATACTTTTACCCTCTTTATGCCGTATATACCACGGGCTGTAAGTGGATGTATTGCAGGTCTTCTCGGATTCTTAGCATTTGTTCTCCTCAAGAGGAGGAGGAGAGCAATTATTGCAGTTCTGAAGGTAGTGAGACCGGAAGCGGATAATGCTGCTTTGACAAAACTTGCCTGTAAAACACTCATTAACTATTCGAACAATTTTGCTGATTTTCTAAGAATATACCATATGGATGCAAAAGAACTTATCAGTATTACAGAATTAAAAGGATTTGGACATTTAGAAAAGGCTTTTGAAGAAAAAAAAGGTGCTATTTTAGTAACTGCACACCTTGGAAACTGGGAGGTTTTTTCAAATTTCATAGCGTGTCTTGGATTTCCTTTGATGGTTGTTGCTGAATCCTTGCC
>JABUBL010000359.1_pt1 | contig 13235 bp, 15 predicted proteins | sample 7240371 | NCBI WGS metagenome assembly JABUBL01 (sample SAMN07256343, study PRJNA390944) | subsurface metagenome | isolation source: Methane hydrate marine sediment | place: Pacific Ocean: Eastern North Pacific, ODP site 1244 | collected 2002
GGGGATAGTCGCGATAGGTGCGTTGGGCTATACGATTTACTGGCAAAGGAAACGGATGAAGTTGGTGAGGACACGCGAGAAGCAGATAAAGAGGTTAAAAAGGTTGAAGAGGACGCTTGAAAGAGAGAAGTAGATGTGGTTGCATAATTTTGGAATAAACGATTATTTCTCTCCTTTTGGAATTGCAATGATTAAATCGTTTTTTCGGCTCACGGTTGCCCCAGACAAGAAATAAGCCCATTAAAAGCTCTTTTCTGGATTTTCTAGGTTTTAATAGCTTATTTTAACCTAATCTCACCCGATTAATGCAGCACACAAGCAGATGAAAAGGAAAGTTAAAAGGGGGGTGAAAGAAAATTTAAAGGGGAGGATGAAGGTGATAGTCGAGCTTGGAGTTGGCGTGCTCGCAGTCGGCGCCGCTGGGTACGCGCTCTGGATGTTGCACGGGCGAAAGACGATGCTCAGGAGACACGTGCTGCGCCAGCGGAAGGTAAGGAAATACATAGAAGAGGAGTAGGTTTGGGTGAAATTTAATACCCCGATAGCTGTAGCGGCATGCATAGCCTTGATTTGCTCCATCGTGTTCTGCCTAGAGTTGGGCGGGTACGTTGGGGAAGAGGAGCTAGGAGTCAAAAGCGTGGCGATACAAAATGAGCCATGGCGGTTTATCACGTTCATGTTCACACACGGCGGGATCGAACACCTGCTGACGAACTTAATTGGCCTGATCCTTGTGGGCTTCCTCGCATGGGAGATAGGGATTCGAAGCTCGGCATTCCTTGCGGTGTTCGTTGGAGTCGGAATTCTCACCGTTGCTCCAGCCGTCTTCCTCTCAAGCCCATACATCTTCGCGGGGGCATCGGCGGGAGTGGCCGGACTTTTTGGAGCTACATCGGTGGAGTTCAAGCGTTACGGCATCCCAGTCCTGCCGATATTCGTAATATTCGCCTTGGCATTTGCCGCGCCATCGATGATAGAAGTGTGGTGTACGGGATCCGCCGTTGCAGCTATGACGACATTCATGCACCTGTCCGCGCTGACGATCGGTGCTAGCTTGGCGTTCGGGTATAGGGCCGGAAGGGTGCTGGTTAGATAAGGGTTAATGTAGCTGTTATCAAAAAGTGGTGAAAAGTTGAATTTTAGAATTTTTTATTTGTAATGGATGGCTTTACCAAAAGGTGATCCGGGAATATAGGCTAAGGTGATGGAAAATGAAAAGGTATGTATTCAGCAAAATGTTGCATATGAGCGCCCTTCTCCTAAAGGTACTCTTGATTTTCGCCTTGCTATTAGTTCTAACCCCAAGAACATTCGCGTATGATCGTGGCAACGTGGCGGAGTATGCCGACGAGTGGACGGCTGACGATTCAAACAGCACTTTGCATAACCCGGATTACCCGTACTATGATGGCAATGATTGTGCGAATTATGTCTCACAATGTTTGATAGCAGGAGGGCTTGATTTGAGCGCTGGAACTGACGGACACGGTACAGGCGTGGTTAGCGATTGCATTCCAAACTGCAATAATCTTCACACTCATCTCACCGAGCATCAACATGTAGAGCACCATCAGATAAACACAAACGAGTCTCTACCTGACAATCTACAAAGCGGGGATGTAATTATTTTCGGGGATGAGAGTGACGAATGGCAACATGCGGTGATGGTCGCTGGAGGCACCGGAAATAACGTGGAGCTTAATGCCCATACCAACCACCGCTCTCATCAGTCGTTTAGTTTCTTTGCAAATGCCTTCAACGTTGCCCACATTTACCACTTCCCAACGGCTGATGAAACAGGGCACGCACAGGAATACTTCGGAACTGGAGATTACTACGGTGCCGGGGCCTTGCAAGCGGTGATCTATGCACTTGGGCTAAACTACGAAGGCTATATTTTATCCAACACTAACCCTGCCGAGCAAGACATGGTTATCGGAGAAGACACGAGCTCCTACGCTGGTTGCTCCTACTATGTGGAAGGATACTGCTGCGATGCTCACGAGGGGATACCTTCTCAAGGCGTGGCGTTTGGACAACCTTGGACCTCTGACTCACCGAACCACTGGGCATATTGGGTTAGGAAAGCAATCGAGTTCGCAAATCAAAACGATTACAGTGAGCATGAAACCCTAGATGCGGTATGGTACATAAGCGACCGCTCGGGTTTAAGTAATGAAATAATATCCTCCATCGGATACCCTGAAAATGGTCCAGATAAAAACGTAAGCATTTCTTACTACATCAAAGGTCACATACTGGACGTAAATGGAAACGCGATGGGGGGGGTCTCGATAGCCTTGTCCGGGAACATGTCGTGGACACGTGCAACAGACGCTACAGGGTATTTCGAGTTTCTCTACTTGCCCGAAGGCGATTATACGATAACCGTAGACAACGCTAATTTGACATCTGATCCACCCATAAGAGAATTTAAACCGCTTAACGCCAATCAAGAAGACCAAAACTTCACAGTTACTGTCGTCGAGGGTGGAGTACCCATTTGGGTTTGGGCTATAATCAGTGGTATCATCGTTGCTTTGGTTGGCGCAATACTCTGGTATATCCTAACGAGGAAATCACGAGCCACATAACATTTAGGTTTCTCGTTCACCTACAAAATTTATTTTTCATCTAATAATTTTTTAAAATCAGCACTCACGTCATCAAAATCTTCCGTATGGTGAGTTCGTCCCCAATTTTAATCTTCAGCTCGCCGGCTAAGTTGCCCATGTTTTTGGCCAGCTCGAGCATCCCCGAGCTTCCGATGTAGCAGATGCGCCCTCCAAGCCTTACCTCGCCGAAGGTGCGGGCGAACTTCACGGTCAACACTTTGCTCGCTACTGCCACGGCTAGGTTCTCGCCTAACCTCGCGAACTTCGAGATCTTGGACGCGTCGATGTTTGTCGCCAAGTTTCCAAAATTGTCCACGCTCATGATATGCCCTCGTATTTCGGTTTCAGTCGCTGTTGGTCGCGGGAGTTTAAGCAATTTTATCCCCTTTAGTTCGGGCCCGACTTCGCTGGGTTTGACGCCAAGGCTCAGGTGGGCAGCAACTGGGGCCATGATGTCGCGCCCGTGGAAAGTTGGCGAGACCCCCGACATCATCAGATCTCGATTGGTTATCTCGTAAAGTTCGGCGACTCCAAGCTGCTCGGCTACGAGTGTCAGAACTCCATTGTCGGGGGAGATGAAAAATAACCCATTCTTCGTTTTGAGCAGCACGCACTTCCGATCGGTCCCAACACCTGGGTCGACAACGGTGATAAAAATTGTGCCTTCTGGGAACGCCTTAACAACCTGTGCGAGAATAAGCGCTGCTCCCCGAACGTCGTACTTCGGCACCTCGTGTGTGATGTCAACGATCTTAACGTCAGGATTCACCGAGAGGATCGCGCCCTTGATTGCTCCTACGAAATAGTCCCTCGTCCCCAGATCAGAGAGAAGCGCGATAATACTGGAACTCATCCTACCCCATCAGCATCGCAGTTTTCAGGCCGTAAGTGAAGAAAATTACTTCCCTTTGGTCTGCTCGTACTGCGCCCAGTTATTTACCCAATCCTGCTTTATCTTGCCAAGCCTGTCCAAGACCATCGCTTTTATCTCGCTCGTCGGCATCTGGTCGCGCGCTGACTTTTCGACCTCGTCGGCGATGCTAGCGGCGACATCTGCTGGTGCTCCAACAGCGGCGCATGCATTGACTATTTTCTGGCGTTGAAAGGGTTCGGTCTTACCATCTCGTTTAACAACTTGAATTGCCATCTTACTACCTCCAATTATACGTGACTCTAAGAACTTAATAAATTGAAAGCTTTTTCAATCGAAGTCGCAACGTGATATTGAGGGCGAGCTATGCAGATGGCTGAAGCAAGACGTGGCAAGACGACACCCGAGATGGAAGCTGTCGCGAAGGCCGAGGGCAGGCCGGTCGAGTTCATCATGCGCGGGGTAGCGGCGGGCAGGTTGATAATCCCCCGCAACCTCAGGCGCGAAAATGTCAGCGTTAAAGGCATTGGTGAAGGCCTCCGCACAAAAGTAAACGCGAACGTGGGATCTTCTCCCGATTACGTGAACCTCGATGAGGAAGTGGAGAAAGCGAAGGTTGCAGTAAAGTACGGCGCGGATACCGTAATGGACCTCAGCATCGGCGGCAACATCGATGAGATCAGACGGCATATCCTCCAAGCAATCGACGCACCAGTGGGAACGGTGCCAATTTATCAAGCTTGGACCGAGGCGGCCTCGCGGGGCGATGTGGTGGACGTAAGTTCCGACGATATTTTCAACGCTATTCGAAGGCACGCCGAAGATGGCGTCGATTTCGTGACCGTACACTGCGGCGTAACCCGTGCGGCTATCGAGGCCCTGCGGCGGAGCGGGCGCCTGATTGATGTGGTGAGCCGTGGCGGTTCCTTCCTCGCTGCGTGGATAATCCATAACGGGCGGGAAAATCCCTTATACGAGGAGTTCGATTACCTGCTTGAGCTAGCGCGGGAGTTTGATTTGACGCTGAGTTTGGGGGATGGAATGCGTCCCGGTTGCTTAGCCGACGCTTCCGATGTGGCCCAGTTTCAAGAGCTGCTCACGCTTGGGGAGCTGGTAGAGCGGGCTTGGGCAAGAGATGTGCAGGTGATGGTTGAGGGTCCTGGACACCTACCACTCGATCACATCGAGGCAAACGTCAGACTCGAGAAAGTAATATGCAAAGGAGCGCCCTTCTACGTGTTGGGCCCTGTGGTGACTGACATCGCCCCCGGTTATGACCATTGGGTTGGGGCCATCGGAGGAGCCCTCGCCGCGTGGGCTGGAGCTGATTTTCTCTGCTACCTTACCCCCGCCGAGCACCTCTGCCTGCCAAGCGTTGAGGACGTAAAAGAAGGTGTGATAGCCGCAAAGATTGCCGCTCACGTGGCTGATTTAGCAAAGGGTATCGAAGGAAAGCGTGACGATGAAATGGCGAAGGCACGCAGAAAGTTTGATTGGGCGAAGCAATTCGAGCTCGCGATTAACCCCGAGAAACCCCAAGAACTCAGACGCCGAAGACCACCATCAATTGACCCAAATGTTTGCAGCATGTGTTCTAAGTTTTGTGCTATAAAGATGGTAAACACTTATTTAAAAGAAAAAACGCGGGATATACGAAAGGAAACGCGGGGTAGTCAGAAATGAAACTTTTCACGGTTGGCCCAGTTGCCTGCCCACCCGAGGTTCTTGAGGAGATGAAGCGCCAGATGTTCAGCCATCGGAGCAAAGAATACAAGGAAGTACATCGGCAAACCGTCGAGCGGCTCCAACGGTTTCTCGAAACTGAAAACCAAGTCTTCCTCTTCCCTAGTTCCGGGTCGGGTGTGATGGAAGCCACGGTTCGGAACTGCGTCGAGCGGAAGATGCTGTGCTGTATCAACGGGGCGTTTGGAAAACGGTATGCTCAGGTTGGGAAATCGAACGGAAGGGAGGTCGAACAGCTTGAGACGATGTTGGGTAAACCGACCACGCCTGAACTCCTAGACGAAAAGCTTTCATCGAGCCCGGATGTCGAGGCCGTCGCCATAATCTACAACGAAACAAGCGTTGGGCTGCTGAATCCAATTCCCGAACTGGCCAAAGTTGTGAAGAAACACGGAAAGCTCCTGTTCGTCGACGCGGTGAGCGCGATGGGCGGGGTCGAGCTGAAGGTTGACGAGTGGGGAATAGACGTGTGCTTCACGAGTTCTCAGAAGTGTTTTGGAATCCCTCCGGGACTGGCCGTCGCAAGCGTAAGCGAGGATGCTCTGAGGCAGTCGGAGCGAGCCAAGGATAAAGGGTGGTACTTCGATTTCAAGCTCTACGAAAAGTATCAGAAGGAGCAGAGCAGCACACACATGACACCTCCGGTCCCACAAATCCTCGCGCTCAACAAAGAGTTGGGAGTAATTGAAACCGAAGGCGGAAAGCAGAAACGCTTAGAGCTTTACTCTAAGCGAAGCCGAAGAATAAAGGAGGGTGTCGAAGGCTTAGGTCTATCACTCTTCCCGCAGAAAGGGTATGAGAGCCCAACGGTCACATGTGTGAATGCTCCGAAAGAAATCAGCGGGCTTGAAGTGTACGAGCGAATGCGCGAGCGCGGGTTCGAGCTAGCAAAAGGATACGGTGAGCTGAAGGAGCGGACTTTCAGGATAGGGAACATGGGATACATCCCCCTCGAGTATGTGGATGAAATGCTTCAGGCTCTTGCGGATTTAGTAAAGTAATGGAATTCCCGACCTCGCGACAGGCGATGCTTCTCTAGAGAAAATTTTAGTGGGACGACACTATCGTTATAAAGCAGCGAAGAAATCGTTTTGTGAGACATATGGCGTTAACTCCCACGAATTTCATATGGATGGACGGAAAGCTCGTCCCTTGGGAAAAAGCAAACGTGCACGTGCTTACCCACACCCTCCACTACGGGATGGGTGTCTTCGAAGGCATCCGCTGCTACAAAACTGTGAAAGGTCCGGCGGTTTTCAGGCTCAAAGACCACATGCAAAGATTAGAGAATTCTGCAAAATTCGTTGGGATTGAACTTCCGTACTCAGTCGAGGAGCTGATAAAAGGAGTCAGAGAAACGATAAACGCAAATAAAATTGAGGAGTGCTACATTCGTCCCATCGCTTTTTATGGCTACGGCATAATGGGGTTGAATCCCGAGGGCTCTGAGGTGAACGTGGCGATTGCAGTCTGGCCCTGGGGCACCTATCTGGGAGAGGAGGGACTCGAGAAAGGAATTCGGGCGAAAATATCTCCTTGGCTCCGAATTCACCCGCGCATCCTGCCGCCCCAAGCTAAGGTAGTAGCCAATTATGCGAATTCCATATTGGCGAAGGTTGACGCTCTGCGGTCGGGCTATAATGAGGCAATCCTCCTGAACATTGACGGTAACGTGGCGGAGGGCCCAGGGGAGAACGTGTTCATAGTGAAGGACGGTAAGCTCATAAGCCCCCCAGCTTCCTCGGGAGCGCTCGTTGGGATAACTCGAGACTCGATAATAAAAATCGCAAACGATGGGGGGATAAGCTTCGAGGAATATGACTTCAAGCCGAATGAGCTCTATGCGGCTGATGAGGCTTTCTTTACAGGTACTGCCGCCGAGGTGACGCCGATCCGTGAGGTGGACGGCAAGCCCATAGGAGGCGGGAAGCGCGGACCTATCACGGAGAAGCTTCAACAAATATTCTTCAATACTGTACGCGGAAAGGAGCCTAAGTACGAATTCTGGCTGGACTATGTTGGCAAGTGAACAAATCGTGCATGAACATTTTTCATCGAACTTCAACTTGTAGGTAATTTCATCGCTCATGTTTCAGCCGCTTGCGTAACCACTTGGATTTGGGAAGGGTATCGACCTTCTTAAAATCACCATCTTCCCAAACCAGAGCCCCAAAGTAGCCACAATTTGTGCAATAATACCGGGCATCGAGTGCTTTGAGCTTGACAACTGCCGTCGAATCCTTAAGCATCTTGCTGCCACACTTCGGGCACCTACGAACCATCCCTAACCCAAAAGTCCCTTGTGCTTTGAAATCCTTTAAATTTACAGAACAGAACTCAAAACGTTGGGTATATGAGTATGATTTCTTTCAAGCCGATTTGGTTCGATTCGCTCGGCGCAAAATCATTGTGCACCTTGGTCAAAACGCCTGATGTCAACGTTCTCATCGACCCCGGGGTCGCGGTGATGCATCCGAGCTTCCCGGCGTCATGGGCGAAGAAGCTTTACTGGGAGGCTCAAGGAATGCGCGCAATCAAAAAGGCGAGCCGCAAGGCAGACATAATCGTGATCTCCCACTACCACTACGATCACTTCACCGACTTCGACCGCGGACTTTACAAGAACAAACTCCTACTGGTGAAGAATCCTAACGACCACATCAATGATTCTCAACGAGGGCGAGCCGAACATTTTTTCGACAATTTATGCCGCTCCTTTGGTAAGGTCGGTCTTGATGATATACTCCAGAAGCGAGAACGGAAGTCATATGGAAATCCGCTTGATGAGATCCCCTGCGCTCGAGACAAGAGCTTCGGAGATTACGACCAAAGACGCAGGGAGTTGTTCAAAAAGGGACTCAAGTGGTTCAAAGGACGTGCCAAAAAGTGGAACTCCGCTAAAGTGATACCTGAGCTTAAGTTCAGAAATATAGAGATTAAATTTCCCGAAGGTAAAGAATTCAAATTTGGACGCACCAAGCTCAGATTCACCCCGCCCCTCTTCCACGGCATCGAATTCTCGCGTGTGGGTTGGGTCTTCGCAACTGTTATCGAGTATGGTGGCGAGAAGCTGATTCATTCTTCTGATCTCGACGGTCCAATCATCGAGGATTATGCCAACTGGATCATCCGGGAAAATCCTGACGTACTCATTCTCGATGGCCCCATGACCTACATGCTTGGCTATCTAACCACCCGCACCACCATGAATCGCGCAGTATCGAACGCCGTGCGGATACTTAGGAAAACTGATGTGCGGTTAATGATTTACGACCATCACTTGCCTCGTGAACCGAAGTTTAAGGAGTGGACACGTGAGGTTTGGAATGAAGGCAAACGTCGAGGAAAGAAAGTTCTGACAGCCGCAGAATTTTTGGGCAAGCGGCCGGCCGTGCTTGGTTAAGACATGTGATTATCGGTAAGTTTTTTGAGCGCCAACAAGCGAAAATAAAATCAATTTTTCCTTCTTCCCCACTTTTCTTATTAACCCTCTCTTCCTTAGTCTTTGAAATGCATATTTAGCAGTATGGTACGGTAAATTAAATTTTTTTGCTGCATCCTTTATCGTAATACATCCGGTCTTTTCCATAAAGCCTATGATTTGAGAAGACAGAATCCTCTCCCTTCGAAGGTGTTTTACATGATAGATTAGATGTTCAGCGTCCTTCCTTTTTCGTGGGTTTACTAATTTTATAAATTTCAAAAATTCACTCAAAGCACCGCCAATTGGACTAATGTTAACATAGAAAAGATGGTGGCTAAATTTAATTTTCTCAACCTTGAATCCGAGGTCTCTCAAAATCTTCGTTACAACCACAAGAGGCCCCATACTCGCTTGACCAATCATAATATTGTTTTTGCAATCCCCTTCTGCGTCAATAAAGCCGCCCACGAAAGCACCTTTCACATTTGGTGGAGCATTGTCTAACAAAATTCCCACTTTTTCAGCAATTTTAGAGAAAATCCTTGCCCAGAGTCTGCTATAAAACATAACTGTAACTGTCAGCGTTTTGCATGTCCTACTGACGTGCACGAAATTTTCTTTTGGTATTTTCAGGTGCTTGGCAATGTAATCGAAGTCCGGCGCCCCCCTGTAGTCTACATAGACCCTTAATCCGTTTCGATTTATGCCAAGTTTCTCCAATACCCTTACGAACTCGCTTAGCACAATGGGGGACGTGTCTGTGACTCCGACCCCATCATTTGCTGAATTTTTATCGCCCAGCCAGTATCCTAGCAGCCATGCGAACTCTGCAGTCAGCGGGATTTGTCGGGGTAGCTGAAATTCTTTTTTACTGCCGTCTAATCCGAATGCGTTTATCTCCTCCCAAATCTCTGATGGGGATATCCCTAGTTTTTTGAGAAAAAATATTTTGAGCGGATATCTCCCTCGAAAAATATGCCCAACGTATACTCTGTGAAGACCTAGTTCGCGCGCAATTTCCCCGTACGTCATACCGAGTTTTCTCTTTAAATTTGCCAAAAAGCATTTCTCAAATTTTAAACATACTTGCTCGTCCAGTACTTCTGATAAATCTAGCCGTGGGAGAAGGTTTGGTTTTTCTATGTCGACAAGCGGACTGGTTGGCGTTTCAGCTGCACATTCCATGCTTTCACCGCCTAATCATCCTTATGTGTTTTTAAGCGACTTTGGGGGAGAGATGTCACCGAAAGTGATTTATAAACCTTATAAAGGGGGGCAGAAGTATTCGCCACGCGCATACATGGCCTAGTTTAAAACAAAAGTGATGAGATAACAAATCTGTAAACATGGGTACTATTCTAAACTTAAAGCAGCCGTGGATCAGGAAAGCCTTACTTTACGATAAACTGAGTGGGAAAAAGGTAAAGTGTAACACCTGCGAGAGGCGCTGCGTTATCTCCCCAGGCAAGCTGGGTTTTTGTAAAACTAGACAGAACCAAGAGGGGGAGCTTTACACCTTACAGTATGGTCTTTCAAGCGGAATTTCGGCAAACCCGATGGAGAAAAAGCCGTTCTATCACTTTTGGCCAGGTAGCTATGCTCTAACGGTCGGGAGCTGGTCTTGCAACAGCCAGTGCCCTTGGTGTCAGAATTTTCACATAAGCAAATTTCCACCAGATCCTGCTAAGAGTGAGTACATAACTCCCGAGAGATTTGTGGAACTCGTGAAAAGATTTAAGTGTACTTCTACGAGCATCTCATTCAATGAGCCAACCCTATCGCTTGAATGGTCGATCGATGTTTTCAAGCTCGCTCGCGCTAGGGGATTCTGTAATACATTTGTAACGAACGGCTACATGACTCTCGAGGCACTCCGAATGCTCCATGATGCTGGGCTGGACGCGCTCTGCATCGATGTCAAAGGTGATATCGAAGCGGTTCGTAAATATTGTGGCTTGGACGTTGAAGTGATTTGGAAAAACGTCCACGAATCAAAAAAGCTCGGCATGCATGTCGAAGTGGTCAACCTCGTCATCCCCGGGGTCAACGATCGGGAGGAACAACTTCGAGAACTAGCGAAACGCCACCTGCAGGAGGCGGGCAAGGAAACGCCATTACATTTCACATCTTACTATCCAGCCTACAAATTTGACGCGCCGCCAACACCCGTTTCCACCCTCGAGCGAGCGCATGACATAGCGAAATCGGAGGGCATCAAGTTCGTTTACCTTGGCAACGTGCCCGGGCATCGGTATGAAAACACTTACTGCCCGAACTGTGGCGAGATACTCATCAAACGCCTTGGGCTTGAATTGGTCAAAATAAATTTTAAGGGAAATTGTTGTCCCAATTGCGGGCATGAAATACCAATTGTGGGAAAAGTTTTGTAACACATTTATTTCGCGTGATTTGCTTTCGAATTAATTTTATGCAATGTTTTAAAACGTCACAAGACAAAAATATTAATAGTTGTTCAGATGAAAGAGGCCGAATGATATCATGCGTGAGTCAATACTCTTCAAGGGGCTGACTAGGTATTACAATGATTTTTTAGCGCTGGACAATTTTTCGCTTAGCGTAAAATGGAACGAAGATGTCGCATTACTGGGTCCAAATGGCGCTGGGAAGACCACCGCACTTAAAATCCTTTGCGGGCTGCTGCGTCCATCTGCAGGTAAAGCCTATCTCGCAGGTATTAACGTCATGGAGGAGCGAGAACGGGCAATTTCGAATGTGGGGACCATTTTGGAAACTCCTGAGTTTTATCAGTTCCTAACCTCAGACGAGACCCTTAGATACGTGGGGCGCCTCAGGGGAATGAGTGGGCGCAAGCTGGACAACCGAATAGGGGAAGTGCTCAAACTTGTAAGGCTCGAAAAATGGTCGAATGTCAAAATAGAAAAGTTCTCTAGGGGGATGAAACAGCGCCTGGCGCTCGCGCAAGCCATGCTTCACGATCCGCCGATTCTCATCCTTGACGAACCTTCGCTGGGCCTTGATCCCAGAGGCATGATGGAAACACGAGAGATTCTGAAAGAAGCACGAAAAAAGAAAACTGTATTCTTCGCGTCACACCTTCTCACCGAGGTCGCCCAAATTTGCAAGAAAGTGGCAATAATCGACCACGGAAAACTGCGTGCATATGATGATATTGGCCGTTTGAAGAAAAAATATCGATCTTTCGAGCGGGCTTACCTCAAACTTACGGAGGCGACCATTTGAGCGAGTTCGAGAAGCTGAAGGTGGTCACGAAATACGAGCTGCTGAAGCAGTTCCGAAGGAAGCGGTTCTACGGAGCATTTGCGATTACAGTTCTCGCCGTGGTTTTAACTATCGGGCTCTACCAGGGGCTGGACCTTCCCAAGCAGATGGGCATCCCAGATCAAGTCCTAAACCAATGGGGGCCCGAACTCTTCGCGATGTTCGTGACATCGATGGGCGCGCTGGCCATTCTTGCTGCAGTTTTCTTCGCGGGAGACGCCATCGCTTCCGAGTTCGAGGGCAAAACGGGATATATTCTGTTCCCAAACCCCGTGAAGCGGACCACCATAGTAGTCGGAAAATACCTCGCCTGCTTCATCGCCACAGCCGCAATAATAATCATAGCATATCTGATATCAGCTGGCGCTCTGCTCGTGTTCTACGGACAGGTGCCAGTAGGGATAATAGGTTCGTTAGCTCTCATGCTGATTCTGGCATGCTCAATGATAAGCCTGGCATTCGCTTTCAGTTCCATACTGAAGGGAGGCATGGGGGCGACGATAGCCACACTTCTGACATACATGGTACTTTTCACGATCATTTCAAGTAGTCTGGCTTACGCTGGCTACGATCCTTGGTTCATGCCCGATCGAGCAGGGGACGCGGTCGCCTCCACCTACGGGTTACCCCTCGAGCAGTTGGTCGGGGGATTTGGATTTGGCGGACCGATGATGGGGGGGATGATGCGAGCTAGCCAAGACCCCACTCTGAGTTTCTTTGTGTCGTTGGCGTACGCGGTTGTTCTGTTTGGGATAAGCATCTTGGTGACGAAGCGTAGGGAAATGATCTGAGCCGCAAAACCTTTTGGTCTGACGTTAAACTGTTTTTGGTCATTATGCCAAGAAATCTGCGCGAGGCTTTGAGGGGGCAAATTCCAGACGAGGAACTAAAACAGGTCAGGGCCTTTGATATAGTGGGGGACATCGCGGTAGTCAAGATTCCCGAAAAACTACTGCCAAAGAAACAGCTGATCGGTCAAGCGCTGATGCAAGTTCACCACCATGTGCGGACGGTCCTCAACCAGACAACCCCTGTGCGAGGAGAGTTTCGAACACGAGAGCTCGAAGTGATAGCCGGTGAGCCCCGAACTGAGACCACGCATCGAGAGGGCGGTTGCAGCTTCAAGGTCGATCTCGCCAAAGTTTACTTCTCGCCCAGGCTGGCCACCGAGCGTCTTCGCGTGACCAAGCAGATTAAACCGGGTGAGGTTGTGACAAATTTGTTTGCGGGGGTCGGGTGTTCTCACGCATGTAATTGACGGCCTCCGGGTTCTTGTCAATAGAGTAAATCTTAATCGCCTCACTGTGCTTTGCAATGAGTA
>JABUBL010000360.1_pt1 | contig 13228 bp, 11 predicted proteins | sample 7240371 | NCBI WGS metagenome assembly JABUBL01 (sample SAMN07256343, study PRJNA390944) | subsurface metagenome | isolation source: Methane hydrate marine sediment | place: Pacific Ocean: Eastern North Pacific, ODP site 1244 | collected 2002
GGGGGGGGGGGAGGGGATCGGGCTATATCGTACAGAATTTCTTCATCTAGGAAGGGATGATCTTCCCTCTGTCGATGAGCAGTTTAAAGCCTATAGGGAGGTGGCCCAAGAGCTTTCTCCCCATCCAGTAATTATCAGGACCCTGGATCTGGGAGGGGATAAATTCCTATCCTATCTCAATCTCGCTCCAGAGATGAACCCTTTCTTGGGCCTAAGGGCCATCAGGCTCTGCCTGGCAGATATTCCCCTCTTCAAGGATCAACTACAGGCTATACTGAAGGCCAGCCCCTATGGAGATTTAAAAATCATGTATCCCATGATCTCCGGGGTTGAGGAGGTGAAAAAAGCAAATCAGATATTGAACGAAGTCAAAGAAGAACTTAAGAAGAAGGGAATTCCTTTTAACAAAAACTTAGAAGTAGGAGCCATGATCGAGATTCCCTCTGCGGCCCTCACCTGTGAATCCATTGCTAAAGAGGTGGACTTCTTCTCCATCGGAACCAATGATCTCATTCAGTACGCCTTAGCCATCGATAGGGTGAATGAGAACATTGCCTATCTCTATCAGCCTCTCCATCCTGCGGTACTGCATCTCTTGAAGAGAATCATTGATGGGGCACATAAGGCAGGGATTTGGGTGGGGATGTGTGGGGAGATGGCCGGAGAGCCCCTCTTTACTCCTCTCCTATTGGGTTTAGGTTTGGATGAATTAAGCATGAGCCCCATCGTCATTCCTGAAGTGAAAGAAGTCGTTCGCTCTCTCACCCTAAAGGAGGCAAAAGAACTCTCCAGAAAGGCCTTGAATCTTTCTACTGCCCAAGAGATCGAAGCCCTCCTTAAAGAAAAGGTAAGGAAGATCTTGCCGGAAGCGGTAACTTAAATGATGAACCCCGCCCCTCGATACGATTTAATTTAATGGAAAAGGTGAGAATATATGAAAAATAGGAAAAATTACATTGATAATTTTAGAGAAGGAGGGGCGGGATGAACCTTGATAACCTAAAAGATATTGAGAAGTATGATAAGGAAGATATGGCCCGCCTTTTGGCTGATTTTCCTGATCAATGCTCCCGAGCAATTGAGATAGCCCTTCAATCTTCTCTTCCTTCATACAAGAAGATTGACAAGATTCTGGTCTGTGGCATGGGTGGCTCAGGTATTGGGGGAGAGATATTGAAGAGCGTGATAGAACCAGAGTTAAGAATCCCTTTGGTGGTCAACAAGAATTACTCCCTTCCAGAGTTCGTCGATTCTAAAACCCTGGTCTCCTTTGTCAGCTACTCGGGGAATACAGAAGAGACCCTCTCTGCCTATCGAGAGGCAGCAAAGAAGAAGGCGAAGATGGTAGCCATCACTACCGGAGGAAGATTGGGCAGATTAGCCAAGAGGGACAAGGTTCCCATAATTTCTATACCTCCTGGGCTTCCTCCCCGGGCCTCTTTAGGCTATCTCTTCTTCTCCTTACTTATCACCTTAGAGCGCCTGGGACTAGTTAAGAGTAAGAAGAGGGAATGCCAGGAGACCCTTCGATTACTCAAAGATTTAAGGAAGGAGTTTTCTCTTTCCTCAAAGGTAAGCTCCAACCAGGCGAAGAGAATAGCCCTTAAACTACATAAGAATCTCCCTCTAATCTATACCTCTCCCACCCTCTCCCCAGTTGGCCTGCGCTGGAAGGGACAGTTGTCTGAGAATAGCAAGGTCCTAGCCTTCTCCAATACCTTTCCCGAACTAAACCACAATGAGATCGTTGGCTGGAGGTGCCTACCAGGGATTCTTAAGAGGTGCTATCTCATCATCCTGCGGGATAAGTATGATTCTCCCAGAATAAAGAAGAGGATAGAGATTACCTCCAAGATTATCAGAGGAAAGGCATGTGGCCTGGACTTCCTCTATTCTCGAGGAAAGAGCCTTCTCGCCCGCCTATTCTCTCTCATCTATCTCGGGGATTGGGTGAGTTATTACCTCGCTATCCTCAATAGAATAGACCCCACCCCAGTTGAGGCCATCGACTATCTCAAGAAAGAGCTGGCCAAGACCTAAAAATAGAATATACAAGTTGACAAGGATACAAGTTGACAAGAAACTTATCAACTTATTCACTTGTTAACTTATTAACTAATTGTGGTGTAAACAATGAAAGCATTAATCTTGGCTGCAGGTTATGCCACCAGACTCTATCCTCTGACCAAGGATAGGCCAAAGCCCCTTCTCTCCATCGCAGGCAAGCCCATCCTGGAATACATTATGGAGAAATTGGAAAGAGCAGAAGAGATCGATGCTCTCTATCTGGTAACCAATCAGAAATTCATCCTGAACTTCCAGAACTGGCTCGATAACTTCGAGACGAAAAAAAAGATAAAAATCCTGAATGATGGTTCAACATGTGATGATGATAGATTGGGAGCCATTGGAGATATTAGATTTTTTCTGGAGGAAGAGAAGATCGATGATGACCTTCTAATCGTTGCTGGAGATAATCTCTTCCAATTCGACCTCTCAAGGTTCATTAAATCCTTTGAAAAGAGGAAGGCCCCCTGTATCGCTCTTTATAATATTGGAGATAGAAAAAGGGCCAGGAATTATGGGGTGGTAACGGTAGATGAGAATCAGAGGATCGTCAAATTTGAGGAGAAACCTCCCCGCCCTACCTCTACCCTCATCGCTACCTGCCTCTATCTCTTCCCCAAAGAAGACCTGAATCTTATCTCAACCTACCTCAAAGAGAAAAGAAGTAGCGATGCTCCTGGTTACTATATCCAATGGTTGGCCAAGAGGGGAGAGGTCTATGGCTTTGTCTTCAAAGAGAAGTGGTATGATATCGGAAGCTTGGAATCCTTAAAAGAGGCAGATTTAGAATACAGAAAAAAGAGTACCACTGAGAACACAGAGTCACAAAAGACATTGAAGTGAGTCCAGAGAACACAGAGAATTCTGTGATTTTCTATAACTCTCTGCAGGCTCTATGTTTGTAATGTTTTCTTTGCGTTTTTCAGTTTTCTTTTGCGCTTTTGCCCTTCGGACCCTGAAGGATCCTCAGGATCCTGAACGGGCGGTTGCAAGGAGGTAGGAATGAACCCCGCCCCTCATAGAGGAGCGAGGGTGAACCCCGCCCCTAAATATGGTTTACCTTAGTGAAAGAGGTGAAAGGATATGAAAAATAGAAAAAGGCACATTGATAATTTTAGAGAAGGAGGGGCGGGGTGAAGAGACATCTATTTACTTCGGAGAGCGTGACCGAGGGTCATCCAGATAAGATCTGTGATCAGATCTCGGACGCTGTTCTGGATAAGGTCCTAAGAGATGACCTGAAAAACCACCTCCCTCCCTATAGAAAGAAAAAAGGGGGAAAGAGGGGAAGCCGGGTGGCCTGTGAGACCTTCGTCACTGTGGGATTGGTTGTGGTGGGAGGGGAGATCACCACTGAATGCTATGTCGATCTCCCTATTCTGGTGCGCGGTCTGATTAAAGAGATCGGCTATACCCGACCAGAATTCGGCTTTGAGCATGAGACCTGTGCCGTATTGAATGCCATTGGAAAACAGTCCCCAGACATCGCCTTGGGGGTGGATACGGGAGGGGCCGGGGATCAGGGTAGTATGATCGGCTATGCCTGTAAGGAAACCAAGGAGCTCATGCCTCTGCCCATTATGCTCGCCCATGGATTAACCAGGAGGTTGGCCCAGGTGAGAAGGGAAGGAGTCCTGGACTATCTCGGCCCGGATGGAAAGAGCCAGGTTACTGTAGAATACCGGAATGATAAGCCGGTTCGCGTGGATGCTATCGTTCTCTCCACCCAGCATACAGAAAAAATCCTGGATGCTAAGAAGACCCACATAACGAGTAAGGCGAGGGAGGAACTGATCGATTTAGTAATAAAGGAAGTCATCCCGGAAAGGTTCTTAGATAAAAAGACGAAGTATTTAATTAACCCCACAGGGAAGTTCATCACTGGAGGCCCTAAGTCTGATACTGGCATGACGGGAAGGAAGATCATTGTCGATACCTATGGAGGGAGGACCCTGCATGGAGGAGGGGCCTTTAGTGGAAAGGACCCCACCAAGGTGGATAGATCCGCTTCTTATATAGCGAGATATATTGCCAAGAACTTGGTGGCTGCTGGGATAGCAGATGAGTGTTGCGTCCAACTGGCCTATGCCATTGGAGTCAAGGACCCGGTCTCGATCATGGTCGATACCTATGGTACGGGAAGGATTAATGAGAAAAGAATCGTGGAGTTAGTGAAGGAGTACTTCTCACTGACCCCAGAGGGGATCATCAAGGAGCTTGACCTCTGGCAACCCATCTATAGAAAGACCGCCTGCTATGGACACTTTGGAAGGGAAGAAGAAGGTTTTACCTGGGAGAAGAGAGATAAAGCAGAAATATTGCGCAAGGCAGCTGGATTGTAATGAGTGTATTGGTAGTAGGTTCTATTGCCTTGGATACTGTGAAGACTCCCTTTGGAGAGGTAAAAGAGGCCTTAGGGGGAAGTGCCACCTATTTTGCTCTGAGTGCTAATCACTATACCCAGGTGAGCCTGGTAGCGGTAGTGGGAAGTGACTTCCCCAAGAAGCACTTGCGTCTCTTTAAAAGAAGAGGGATCGATACCAAGGGACTGAAGATAAAGAAGGGCAAGACCTTCCGGTGGAAGGGCTACTATGAGTACGATCTGAATCAGGCCCATACCCAGAAGACCGAGTTGAATGTCTTTCGCACATTTCACCCCAAAATACCAGAAAAGTATAAGAGAATAGAATACATCTTTTTAGCCAATATCGATCCCCAATTACAGCTCTCTGTTTTGAGGCAGGTCAAGAGACCCAAACTCGTTCTCTGCGATACCATGAACTACTGGATTGAAAAGAAGAGGAAGGAACTGCTTCTTACCTTGAAAGAGGTCGATATCCTCCTCTTGAATGACTCAGAGGCCAGGGAGCTGACTGGAGAGCACAGCCTGTTCAAGGCCTCGCGCAGGATACTGAAGATGGGTCCAGAGACAGTAATCATAAAGAAAGGAGAGCATGGGGCCCTGATGTGGAGTGAGAATTCTCACTTCGCTGCCCCGGGATACCCCTTAGAGGATATCAATGACCCCACCGGCGCCGGGGATAGCTTTGCTGGAGGCTTCCTGGGATTCCTGGCCTATACCAATGACCTGTGTGAAGAGAATATAAGGAAGGCCATTGTCTTTGGGAGCGTCATGGCCTCCTATAATGTGGAGGATTTCAGTATAGAGAGACTTAAGGGATTAAAGGATAAAGAGATTATCGAAAGATATCGGGAGTTCAAGAGAATGACCCATTTTGAGGATCTAAGCGGGGAGGTCATAGAATGAGATACCATATTAAGAAGATTAAATTAGCAGAGAAAGGAAGGAAGCGTATTGAATGGGCAGCCGGGGAGATGCCTGTTTTACGACTCATTAAGAAAGAGTTTATAAAGAAAAAGCCCTTCAAAGGTCTACAAATCGCTGCCTGCCTCCATGTGACGAGTGAGACCGCTATCCTGATGCAGACCCTGAAGGCCGGAGGAGCAACTCCTTATCTCTGTGCCTCCAATCCCCTCTCTACCCAGGATGATGTGGCGGCCTCCTTAGTAAAACACGACAGGATCAGCGTCTTTGCCATTCACGGGGAGGATAATAGAACCTATTATCAGCATATCAATAACGCTCTGGATGCCCGGCCTAGGATCACTATGGACGATGGGGCAGACCTAGTTACCACCTTGCATACTAAGAGAAAGGATCTGGTAAGGAATATTGTTGGAGGAACGGAGGAGACCACTACCGGGGTGATAAGATTAAAGAGCATGGCAGATAGGGGAATATTGAGATATCCCATCATTGCCGTAAACGATGCCCGGACGAAGCGCTTCTTCGATAATAGGTACGGGACGGGACAGTCAACCATAGATGGTATCTTACGGGCAACGAATAGGCTTCTGGCGGGGAGTAACTTTGTGGTCTGTGGCTATGGCTGGTGTGGAAGGGGAATTGCTATGAGAGCCAGAGGTATGGGAGCAAAAGTCATCATCACTGAGGTAGATCCCTTAAAGGCCCTGGAGGCAAGTATGGATGGCTATCAGGTGATGCCCCTGGTTGAAGCGGCAAGGATAGGGGATATCTTTATCACCGCAAGCGGGGACATAAACCTTATTGATAAAAGACACTTCAGGGTAATGAAGGACGGGGCGATCGTTGCCAATGCCGGCCACTTCAATGTTGAGATAAATATCCCGGCCTTAAAGAAGATGGCCAAAAGGAAAAGAAGAATTAGAGAATCAATCGACCAATATCTCCTTCCCAATGGAAAAAGGATCAACCTCCTAGGGGAGGGGAGACTGGTGAACTTGGCCTGTGCTGAGGGACATCCTCCTACGGTAATGGATATGTCTTTTGCCAATCAGGCTTTATCTGCTGCCTATCTATCAAAGATGAAGGGAGGATTGGAGAAGAGGGTATACCCCGTTCCTTCCCAGATAGACGAAAGGATCGCCAGGTTGAAGCTCAGATCCTTAGGAATAAGGGTAGACAGACTGACAAAAGAACAAGAGATATACCTCAAATCCTGGGAGTTAGGAACCTAAATATCCCAAAAGTGAAAAGGGGCGGCTCATTTAGAGCCGCCCCTTCTTTAAATATCTGAGAATAATGTCTTTTATCTTGCCCGGCGTAGGAGATATAATCCCAGGCCAATGAAGAGAAAATTGGCTGCCCAGGCGGCAAGAAGAGGAGTTAAAATCCCTACCCTTCCCAGGGAGCGACCGACAGACATCCCCCCCCAATAAAGGAAGCCGATGAAGATAGCTATCCCGAAACTGATCAGTCTTCCACTCCTTGGGGAAAAGATGGCCAGGGGAGCACCCACCAAGAGGATGATGACACAGGCGAAGGGCGAAGCAATCTTCAGATGGAGGTCAACCAAATACCTCCGGACATCATATCCCCCTCTTCTGGACTGAGCGATATATCTTGCCAGCTGGATAAAGTTCAACTCCTCCGGCTTCTGTATCTCCCGGCTGAAGTCACTTGGCTTAACATCCAGAGGAAGATATTTCTCTTTGAAACCCTCTTCCTTTAAGATATTCTCTCCTCGCACATCGAACTCCCTCTCTATCCCTTCAATGAAGTACCAGCCTCCATTACTGTATAGCCCCTTCTGGGCATCTATTCTCCTTGCTAAGCTACCATCCGGGCACCGGGCCAAAATCTGGATATAACGCATCTGGCTCTTCTCTCCGTCAAAGGTCTTCATATAGATGAGGTATTGATGGTCCGGGCTATAGAAAGCAACATTATCTCTCCTCTCATACTCCGGCCGCTCATCCATCCTGGTCTGTTCAAACCTCTTGACCTTCATGTTGAGGGGAGGAATGATGGATTCATTCAGGATAAGGGTAAGAAGACTAATGACTAGTGCTAAGCCCAACATGGGAACCAAAATACGCCTGAAAGATATCCCGCCAGCCTTCATGGCGATGAGTTCGTAGTTCTTGGAGAGATTCCCCAGAGACCACAGCCCAGCGAGAAGCACCGTTACTGGCGCGAACTGGGCCAGGAAGAAAGGGGTACGATAGAGCAAGTAGTGGATCATCACCCCCCACCCCAAGCGCTGTATATGGTCCAGTTCCTCAAAGAGTTGGGAGATGAATATCAGAGCAGTGAAGATCAAGAGACAGGAGACGAAAGGCCTTAAAAGCTCCTTTATTAAGTAACGATCTAGGATACGCATGCTACCTCTTCACCATCCTCACTAAGAGAAATATTCCGGTTATCCCTAAGAAGAGGTTGGGGAGCCAGATGGCCAGGCCCGGAGGAAGGGTTCCCATTCTACCCAGATGCTCTCCCGCCAGCATGATGAAATAATAGACAAAGGTCAGGCAGAAACTGATGACGAAGCCGATAGACTTAGCACTGCGGTGGGTCTTTATCCCCAGGGGAACCCCAATCAGGATGAAGGCCAGGGGAGCGAAGGCGAAGGAAAACCTCTTGTGAAGCTTGACCAGCTGCCATCTGGGAACCTGTTCTCGACTGCGAACCTCTCTAATATGTCCCCAGAGTTCTTTTGTGGTCATCTCTTCCAAGCGCTTCGCCGTCTCTTCGCGTTTAAGAGAACCATGGATGTCCAGGTTGGTGAAGTGAGTGGCGAAGGATAGGATATGGTAGCGCTCGGGATGCTTGGCATCTGCAGTATGCATCGTTCCACTGAAGAGCTTAATCCCCACTTCTAACTTTTCTGGATCGGAGACCAGCTTTCCTCTCTGGGCAAAGATGGTTCTGGGAGAACCCTCCTCACTCAATTGATATAGAGTGACCTTGAACATCTCCCCCGTTCTTTCATCCATCTCCTCGGTGTGCAGGATGAGGCCATCGAAGTCCGAGATCCAGATTCTGGGCTGGAGGATGACGCTGGCCTGCTTATCAACGATATCAAAGTAGAGGCTCCTGAAGGCATACTTACTTCTGGGGGAGATGAGGCTATTGAAGAGGGTCAGAAAGATACTCAAGGTCAGGCCGATGACCAGTACTGGCCGCACCAGGACCCAGAGATTAGTGCCCGAGGCCTGGATGGCAGTAATCTCATTATCCTGAGATAGGCGGCCAAAGGAAAGCAATACTGCTACCAAAATGGCCATGGGGATGATGAACATGAGGAAGTAAGGAAGGACATAGAGAAAGAGCCGCCCCACAATCCCTATGCTCACTCCCTTGTAAATGACCAGATCGGTGAGTTCTATGATCTGTTGCATGAGCATAACGAAGGTAAAGATTCCTAAGCCCAGAAAGAAAGGCCCTACTAATTCCTTACAGATATAACGCCTTAAAATCCTCATTTTTACTTTTCTACTTTCTTACTCTTCTACTTTCCTACTTATACATAGTATACCTCAACCAAATTAATTTTGCAAATTCTATCTTTCAGAATACCCTCCCCGTTAGAGATAGCCCCGACCCTACCGGGGCGTGCTTCTCTATTATTCTTGACTTAAAGAGTTAATTATTTTCTTGCTTTATCATTTCTAACGGGGTAAAATGTAGCTATGAACCTTATCAAAACTTTTTTAAGTCTAATCTTTCCCTTAGAATGCAGAATCTGCAAGAAAACTTTAGAAGCAGGGAATCTCACCTATATCTGTTCAGAATGCTTTGCTAGTAGGAAAGTAGAAGAGTAAGAAAGTAGAAAAGTAAAAATGAGGATTTTAAGGCGTTATATCTGTAAGGATTGCCAAAAAGAGAAACGTTACTTCAAAAGGATATATTCTATGGGCCTCTATCAGGGAGTGCTGAGGAAGACCATTCTGCTTCTCAAGTATCAAAGAATAAAAGCCCTGATTTCACCCTTGGGAAAGCTACTCCTAAGATATTGCCAAGAAAATCTAAAAATGGATGATTTTGATTTAATTCTCCCCGTCCCCCTCTTCAGGAGCAAGAAGAAAGAGAGGGAATTCAATCAGGCTGAGGCCTTTGCCCGGATAATTGCCAAACATTACTCTCTTCCCCTTTCCCAGGGAAATCTATTAAGAATAAGAGACACTAGAGGAATGAGTAACTTGAACCCTGAAGAGAGGAGAAGGAATATAAAGGATGCTTTCCTGGTTAGTAAGAAAGAGGAGATTAAGAATAAGAGAATTCTTCTTATAGACGATATCTGCACTACTACTGCCACTGTCGCTGAATGTAGTAAAATTCTGTTTACTGCTGAAGCAAGGGAAATAACAGTCCTCACCTTAGCCCGAACAATTCCAAAATTTGACTTATCCTCAAAGGTATGATATACTTAATAAATTAAGAATACTATACTTCGCAGGAAAAATTTAGCTTTTTTTGAAGCTGCAAAGGAGGCGCTTATGGTGCGGGTAGGAATCAACGGATTTGGGAGGATCGGTCGTCTGGCTTTGAAGGCTGGATTGGAGAAAAAAGGTTTAGACTTCGTTGCAGTCAATGACTTAACAGATGCTAAGACTTTAGCCCACCTCTTCAAATATGATTCGACCTTCGGTATCTTTCCTGGAGAAGTCAAGGCAAAGGATGATACTTTAATCATCAACGGTAGGAAGATTAGCGTATTGAGCGAGAAGAACCCGGTCCTCCTCCCCTGGAAGGAACTGGGGGTAGGGGTAGTCATTGAATCCACAGGAAAGTTCCGGGATAGAGAGGGCGCAGAGAAACACTTAAAAGCCGGGGCAAAGAAGGTGATAATCTCCGCTCCAGCAAAGGGTGAGGATATCACTATTGTCCTGGGAGTGAATGAGGAGGAGTATGATCCAGAAAAACATCATATCATATCCAATGCCTCCTGCACCACAAACTGCCTGGCACCAGTGGCCAAGGTATTATTAGATAACTTTGGAATAAAGAAAGGATTGATGACCACCATTCACTCCTATACTAATGACCAGAGCATTTTAGACTTCCCCCATAAGGACTTGAGGAGAGCAAGGGCGGCCGCCCTCTCCATGATCCCCACCACTACCGGAGCAGCAAAGGCCACCGCCTTAACCCTACCCCAGTTAAAAGAGAAGATAGATGGCCTGGCAATAAGGATTCCCACACCGAATGTCTCCTTGATTGATTTTGTCTGTGAATTGGAAAAGGGGGTAACTAAGGAGGAAGTGAACGATGCCTTCAAGGAGGCCTCAGAAGGTAAACTATCCCATATCCTGGAGTATACTGAAGAACCATTGGTCTCCCGGGATTTTAATGGGAATCCTCACTCCGCCATTGTGGATGGTCTGTCTACCTATGTCATAGATAGGAATCTGGTGAAGGTCTTGGCCTGGTATGATAATGAGTGGGGATATTCCCACCGCTTAGTGGAATTAGTAGAATATATTAGTAAGAAGTAACCAGTAACCAGTTTACAGTAACCAGTTAACACCAGTTAATAGCAGTTAACACCAGTTAATAACAGTTGCTTTTTTAATGAGGAAACCGATTTTAACCGATATTAACAGTTTTTAACCGATATTAACCTCATATTTATTACTGCTAACAAGTGGAACGAGGATAAGAATGGATAAATTAAGCATCGATGATCTGGATTTAAAGGGCAAGAGAGTCCTCATCCGAGTGGACTTCAACGTTCCTCTGGATAAGGGGAGGGTTACGGATGATACCCGCATCAGAGCCTCCCTTCCAAGCATAAGGAGGGTCCTGGAACGGGGAGGGAAAGCCATTCTCATCTCCCATCTTGGGCGGCCGAAAGGAAAGATAAAAGAAGAGCTTCGTCTGACTCCGATAGCAGAGAGATTGGAAGAACTGCTTAAAAGGAGGATAAAGAAGCTTAACGACTGCATTGGAGAAGAGGTACAGGAAGCAGTCTCCGAATTGAGAGAGGGCGAGGTAATACTTTTAGAGAACCTCAGATTTCACAAAGAAGAAGAAGAAAACGACCCAGAATTTGCAAAGGAGTTAGCCAGCCTAGCAGATATCTTCATCAATGATGCTTTTGGCACTGTCCATCGAGCACATGCCTCAACCGTGGGCGTGACTAAATTCCTCCCTTCTGCCTGTGGCTATCTATTGAAAAAAGAGATTGAGTATTTAGGAAAAGTTCTCTCCAATCCTGAGAGGCCTTTCATCGTTATCCTGGGAGGGGCAAAAGTATCGACGAAGATCGGGGTGATTAAGAATCTTCTTGGCAAGGCAGACATCTTTATCTTTGGGGGAGGGATAGCCTATACCTTCTTCAAAGCCAGAGGGGTAGAGATCGGTAGGTCCTTAGTAGAGGAGGACAAGATAGAGCTTGCCAAGGAGATACTGATCGAGGCCATAAGAAAGGGGATCCCCATCCTTCTTCCCATCGACCATGTGGTAGCAGACAGGGTAGCAGCCGATGCTAAAGTAAAGGTCGTCCAGCGCCTGGGTATCCCTCCTGGCTGGCAGGCGGTAGATATCGGACCAGCCACCATCGCCAAGTTCTCTCATGCGATAAATAAAGGAAAGACTGTCTTGTGGAATGGCCCCCTGGGGATATTTGAGATCGAACCTTTCAGTAAGGGAACGTTTACCATCGCTAAACTCTTGGCAGAATCAAAGGCTACCACGGTTGTTGGAGGAGGGGATTCTGCAGCCGCCATCGCAAAGATAGGCCTTACCAATAGAATGAGTCACGTCTCCACTGGTGGAGGAGCCTCTTTAGAATTTTTAGAGGGGAAGGAACTCCCTGGTGTAGTAGCTTTAAGTAATAAGGGGGGAAGATGACCAATCTAATTCTGGGAATCCATATCGTAGCAAGTCTCTTATTAATTCTCATTGTCCTCATGCAGTCGGCCAAAGGAGGAGGTCTGGGAGGAGCCTTTGGGGGAGTAACTGAGACCGCCTTTGGCAGCCGAGCAGGAACCTTTCTAACTAGGTTTACCACTACCATGGCCATCCTCTTTATGATTACCTCTCTGACCTTAGCCGTTCTCTCCTCCAAGAAGAGAGTCTCTATTATGGAGAAGGAACCGGCAGCAGAGACTATTCCAGAAGAGGTTCCAGCGGGCAAATAATTTTGGGCTGACAACAAGGTGTGCGGACGTGGCGGAATTGGTAGACGCGCTAGCTTGAGGGGCTAGTGGGAGTTATCTCGTGGAGGTTCGAATCCTCTCGTCCGCACCAAGTGAATTAGTTCTTTGTTTATCGGGATGGGGTAACCCGTGCCCCGCACCTTTAAAAGGTGCGGGGTCCAGCCCACCATAGGCGGGCGTAGTTCAGTTGGTAGAACGCAACCTTGCCAAGGTTGAGGTCGTGGGTTCGAAACCCATCGCCCGCTCCAAAAGCGACGACGGTGCGGTACCCAAGTAGCTAAGGGGACGGTCTGCAAAACCGTTATTCGTGGGTGCAATTCCCACCCGCACCTCCAATGGGCGAGTGGTGGAATGGTATACACAATGGACTTAAAATCCATTGCTCCATTTGTGAGCATGAGGGTTCGACTCCCTCCTCGCCCACCACTAAATTTTCTTCAGGGATTCAACTCTTATGATCAACCATAATTTTTTCAAAACTTGGGCTCGTAGCTCAGATGGTTAGAGTGCCACGTTGACATCGTGGAGGTCCCCAGTTCGATCCTGGGCGAGCCCACCACTCAACTTGTATAGGAGCAATAATGGTGAAGAGAGACCTTGATGCCCTGAGACATTCTACTTCTCATATCTTGGCCGCAGCAGTGAAAGAATTATTTCCTAAGGTAAAGTTGGGGATTGGCCCGGCAATTGCTGACGGCTTCTATTATGACTTCCG
>JABUBL010000361.1_pt1 | contig 13220 bp, 20 predicted proteins | sample 7240371 | NCBI WGS metagenome assembly JABUBL01 (sample SAMN07256343, study PRJNA390944) | subsurface metagenome | isolation source: Methane hydrate marine sediment | place: Pacific Ocean: Eastern North Pacific, ODP site 1244 | collected 2002
GATCTCGGTGGCAATCCAATGTTTAGCCTTAGTTTCAGCATCAGCGAAGAAAAACCTCATCGATTTGCCATCAAGGAATAACTGGTGCCCACCCATACGCAGGCCACTAGCCAATTCCTTGTCATACCTTAATTCCAGTTCCATCATCCTCACCTCCCTATTTTTGTCGGGTACGGTTTCAAGGATAGCGGGATGGGGGAAGGGTGTCAAGTTCGGAAAGGGAATCTAAATCAGCAATGGTTCGAGGACCGACAGTCTGGCTCTGGCTATCTTCACATTCTCCAATCCCGTCTCCCAGCCAACAAAATGTCTGGCTAACATCTTTGCTGCAACCGCCGTGGTTCCGGAACCCATGAAGGGATCCAGGATAACATCGCCTTCGCGGGAGCCGAGAGTGATAAGATAGCAAAACAATTTCAGGGACTTAACCGTAGGATGGATGTTGCCCCTCGCCCGCAGGGATATCCGGTTGCCGGTTTTTTGGTATATCCGCTTCTCTTCTTCACCGAGTCGTATCCATCTTTGCTTATCAATCTGATGATAGCCGAAACTGGAATTATCTTTCTCCCAGAATAATTTTTCGCATCCCCTGTTCTTCTCCGCCTTGCTAGCCTTAGGCACAATGAGGAAAGGGAAGGTCCTCTGCACACCTGCAGGTAATTCTTTTAGCTTCTTGTCGAACCAAGCGTCTAAAGAGAAGTAACGGGAGAAGGAGTTATTGCTTTCTTTTAGATTGCCCTTATCTTCTAGTGATTTCCAGCCACCATCATAAGGAGATTTCTTTAATTGATAACTGTAATGTCCAATGGAGTGTCCACTCTTCCCGTCATTCAGCGCATCGTCCGAACAGAGGAGGTTGGCGGGGAATCTTGCCTGCTTTTGCCAATTCGGGTCTAAATCGCCATAACCACCATATAATTTATCCCTATTTTTAAGAGCATTACCTTGATTTTTCAACTTAGCTATGCGCTTATCCTTAGTATTTTCATACGGTATCCTCCCATTCCCGAGCCAAGTGATCCCCTTCCCATTCTTAAGCGCCTGGTCAACGTAGGTCTTCTCGGACAGTGGCTTCATCGCCACAATCACCACTTCCACGGCGGGCTTGGGCTGGAAGCCTGCGTAGGAGCCATCGAGAGCTTGGGCTTGGGGGGTGGCGGGAATAGGTGTCAAATCTGGAGAAAATCTACCTTCGGTTTTGTTTATATTATTTGCTGTCATGCCCACAAAATGTCCACTTTTGGCAGGTTGAGATACACCCTTACCCGTAACTTTCCTTTCAGCCCCTAATCTCTTATCCACCGCCTTTCCGATATTTTGACTTTTTGGAAATCCTTGTGCAAATGCATGAAAAAGGGGAGAAAAGCCCACATTGAACCCCGCATCCTCTAAACTAATTACCTGCCGTGCAAGGCAATCTTGGCGAGGTATGCACATCACGAAGGCAAAAGCCCCGGGCTTAAGGACCCGGAAGCATTCTTTCCAGATGGGAGTGAAGAATTCTCTGATGAAGGCCGAAGACTGGCGGGGCAGTTTCCTGAAGCCCTTCTTTTTCTCGTAAGCTCCCTGGGGATTTACTATCTGATTAAATTTATCCCATTCTTTTCCCATGAAGCCGATCCCGTAAGGCGGATCGGTAGGCATGAAGTCGATGCTCTCATCGGGAAGCTCAGGCATTTTCTGGCAGGATTTAGGATAGATAACATCGAGTTTTGTCATACTTCATGATTCCATTTAATGCTTCTGAACCCGAAATAGTGGATCTATATCGTCTAGGGCTGGTTGGATGAGCTTAGTGCAGTATTCCTTGCTCAATTCGTAACCGACATAATGCCGGCTCATTTTTTTTGCTTCGATGAGAGCCGTGCCCCGACCGGCAAAGGGATCAAGCAAGACACCGGGCTCGAATTTTTCGCCACAGCCGCAGTCGGTCCAGCCGATGGTTTTATTTTCATAAGCATAACCCGGCCACATTCTTCCAGACGAATAAGCTCCTCCCCTAATTTTACCATTATCGGGAGTATTACCAGCCTTTATATGAGCATCAGCTCTTGTTGGTATTCTTTCTCCTTTTTCTACTATCCTCACCTTCGCCTTCCCGCATTTCTTGCAAACTTCAGCGGGGCAGGTTGCGAGGATTGGCTTGATGCAGAGCTTGTCGGGGAAGGTGGCAAAATGAGCTTCGGGGCGAGATTGAGTGAGGATTCGCCAGCAGTCTCCGGGATTTTTGCCTGCGGAATATGGCCTAGATGTTTTCTGCCTGACACTAGCCTGCCATTTAGCTTTTTCTTCGGGACTTCTCCATTTTGTCTTTTTAGGAATCTCAATTTTATTTCCACCCCATCTATTAAGGGGCTCAGTATAAGGCTCTCTTATCGCATCAAGGTCATACCAGTAGCCGAGACTATGCCAGTAGGTTCGTTTCTTTCGCTTGCCTTTTTCATCTTCAACCCAGTGCCAGTCAATTTCTTCTTTTAGTACTTTCGGTTTCCTATCAGCCATCAAGCCAGTTTCCTCATTCCAGAAGTATTGAGGTTTGGTGTTTTTGACTAGGTGGAAGAGGAATTCGTAGGAGTTAGAGAGCCGGTCTTTTACGGAAGAAGGCATGGAATTTGGCTTCGACCAAATAATTGCATTTCTCAAGACCCAGCCCTGTTCATCAATTAGACGGAGGACCAGACGCCAGGGGATACCGAGAAGGCACTTTTGGTAGCCAATTCTGGCTTGTTTATATTTCGGCTGCCCTTCTCTTAATCCACCGGTATTATAATCTCCACCGGCACCACCAGAGCCTCCATAGGTATCTCCCATATTCAACCAGAAGCTCCCAGTCTTTTTGAGCACTCGCTTTGTTTCCTGGCAGATTATCATCATGTGGTCAAGGTAGAGTTGGAACGTAGGTTCGAGGCCAAGGGCACCATACCAAGCATTACATTCAGAACAAAAATCGCTCTTTTTATCTCTCTGTCCATCAACAACAGCTTTATTATTTTTCCATTTGGATTGAGGAACTTGTGGGCCACCTGCGGTTCTGCGTTTTATTACACTTTTCCAATTATGCTCACAATCAGAATCTCCGCCCCAAATTTCTTTAACGTCTTCTCCATAATCGCGGAGACCATAGTACGGTGGCGAAGTAAGAACACAGTCAATTTTTTCATCGGGAAGTTCGGGCATTTTCTGGCAGGATTTAGGGTAGATGACATTGAGGTTCACGATACGATAATTTTAGCTCTTGGCGGGGGATTTGTCAAATTTTGGGGGAAATTTTTTTAACAAAAATTGAGGATTTTGGATGGAAGGAATTGGTTCGGAGAAAGGGATTCGGGAATTACTACAGGATCCTGAAGCCCCGAGATTTCTCCGCCCACTCTGCGAATCTCTCAAAGTGATCAATCCAGTCATCCCGGATTTTCTCCACGGGGCAGTACTTATCCTCTATATCTTCTTTGGTCAGGTTTCTTTGTATGGCGATAAAGTTCCGGGCGCATCTCGCCATGATCCTAGCCTCTTCTGCGGTAATCCGGAATCCATCATTGGAGAGAATGGCTGGATAGTCGCAGGAATCAATATCAAATCTTTTATCAATTCCATGAATAAAGATATATTTGGTCTTCTGCTGGAAGGGAAAGAGAAATCCGACCAGCTTCAGGAGATAGGGGAAGGCGAAGGCTCCAAAATGAAAACTCTCTAAACTTTTGTTTCTCGGCTCGAGGTCATAGCCCATGGCTGTACTCCTTTCTTTTCATTCTCTTTAAAGACCAGTCTGCCAGTGCAATAGAACAGAGATAATGTCTTTGATCAGCATAAGAGGATTAGGGCAATGCTTTTCGGTCCCAACTGCACCTCCCGTCACAGCTAGTCGGTAACCATTACCTTCTTCATCTATCTTCAATTCCAGAGACTCCCGGGCATCTTCCATCTTCCCCGCCTCCTTTCAAAGAATGCCTATCGCATCTAGAATATAAACAACCCAGCAAATGACCAAGCCAATTGCAAGAGCCCAGACGATTATCTTATTCTCGCATTCGTCTACCCCAAACGCCATCTGTCTCTCCGTTCTAAGCCCCAACTTTTTTTTTCTAGAATTTTTTAGCGATACTTTCTTTTCGGTTTTTATTTCCTTTCCTCTGATAATTCCAATCTTCCCATCCGCCATACCTAATTCTATCATGTAGGACGCTGCCGACTATCTCTCCAACCCCTATGGCTATCGATCTGGCGGGGCAGCACATTCCGAAACAGCCGTCCTCTCCGCAATCCCAAGAATTTTCTCCCTTCCCTTGATGCGGAATGCCTTCTGGAATCTTAGCATCTATTCTCTTTACAGTTTTAGAAAACCAGCGAGGCCGTTTCCAAGTGTCTTCGCATAATTTTATATGAGCACTGTAGGTTCCCTCGGGCATAGGAATTTCAACGTCTCTTTCTTCGATTACTTTTCTTGAGTATTTACTTCTTCCTAGAAAGAAATCAGCAAAGTCAAAACTCCCGTTGCGCCAACGCGGAGTTTTGCTGTCCCACCCCATGTTGCTTGTCCAAAAATTCCACCAGAGTGCGTTATGATGAAATCCGATAGAGAAATCTCTATCTTTATTGCGAGCATTACCAAATGAAAACCACAGGGCAATGGGAGGCAATGCTGCACCAATTGTATAATCCTCACCAGCACAAAACTCTAAATGGCAGAATCTGCTCCAAAGATTGTATTCTATTCTAAACCTTTTAAAGACTACTCTCCCATTATAAACAAATCCGTCCTTACTCTTAACTTTTATGAAATACATTAGACTAGCTCACCCCTTTCTTTATCTATTAAGTCCATAGTTCTTCCCTTCAATTTACTAAAGCTTCCTGGAAAATTCCTGCTGCAAGCTGGGATCGTAGGGCGGGATTGACAATAATCCTTTGGTTGTTTCAAGTTTAATCCCGGTCTTTTCTTCCAATTGTTTGATAGCCGTATAAACCTCCTGCGAGAAAGCCTCCAGCGTCTTTACTCGATCTTCCAAATCTTTGATTTTGCTCATTACAGTCTCCGATTTTAAAATAAAAGATTAAGCAACCCTTGTCAAATTCTCGAGAGTTGAAAAGAAGAAGATTTGAAAGGATTGGAGTAGAACCGATTTGTTATGAGATGAGATTTGATGTGACTTGACACGGCTTGGCATGATCCGGCTCGATTCGTTATGGGAGCTGAGCCGATTTGATCTGAGCCGGGTCGAGAGGATGCGATAAGACTAGTTATGGGAGCTGAATCGAAGTGATTTGATGTGAACCGAGCCGATTTGTTATGAGAGAGGGATTGATTTGATTTGAATAGAGCCGACTCGTTATGGGATTTGACTTGATCCGATGAGAAATGATCCGATCTGTTATGGGACTTGAAGCGACCTGATTTGATCCGATCTGTTATGGGAGCTGACGCGATACGATCCGATCTGATGTGTTGTGGGAGAAGATTTGATCTGATATGATTTGAACTGACTCGTTATAGGAGAAGATTTGATCTGACGGGAGACGATTAGAAAGGAGACGACTCGTTATGAGAAGCGATTTGATCTGGTTTGATTTGAACCGAGTTGTTATGGAAATTGAGCTGATGCGACTTGAGTAGATTTGAATAGAGCTGAAATGAAAAGAGAGGATTTGTTATGGGAATTGAATCGATGGGATTTGATTTGAGAGGAAACGATTTGTTATGGGAAAGGAGCCGATGTGATCTGATCCGACCCGTTATGAGAGCTGAGACGACTTGATACGATCTGAATTGTTATGGGAATTGAGCCGAGCCGATTCGAACTGATATGATTTGATTAGTTATGGGAGCTGAGAGGATTTGAGGGGATTAGTTATGGGAATTGAGCGGATGGGAAGCGATGAGATCTGTTATGGGAAAGGAGCCGATGTGATCTGATCCGACCCGTTATGGGATCTGAGCTGATTGGATGCGAGACGACTTGTTATGGGAGCTGAGGCGATTGGATTTGATCAGAGCCGATTTGATCTGTTATGAGAGCTAGAGACGAGGCGACTCGATAAGAACCGACTAGTTATGGGAGCTGATTGGATTCGATGTGATTGGGCTTGACCCGTTATGGGAATTGATTTGAGTGGAATAGAGCTGATTCGTTATGGGATCTGAGTCGATTCGATCCGAGGTGTTATGGGAATTGAAGGGAGCTGACTGGAACCGATGCGGCCCGACATGTTATGGGATTTGATTTGAGAGGAAACGATGTGTTATGGGAGCTGGATTGAAAGGAGCTGATTCGAAGTGATGAGACATGAATTGTTATGGGAGCTGAGAGGATTTGAGAGGATTAGTTATGGGAGCTGAAGGGAATTGAGGCGGTCTGATTTGTTATGGGAGTTGAGAGGATTAGACGAGAACCGAACTGATGTGATAAGAGTTGTTATGGGAGCTGAGGGGAGCTGATTGGAACCGATCTGTTATGGGAGATGAAGGGAACCGATTTGAAAGGATAGGAGATGTTATATCCTGAAGAATTTAGATTTTTCCGAATGAGATCGGATCGAACTTGCCGAACTCTCCTCCCTGATGCCTGTTGGTTCCGAGACCCACTTCCTCTCCCGCCCTAAGGATGAGCTTCAATATTTCTTCTGTTAGAATCCCCGTGTTGAAGAAGCGGATTTCGAAACTCAGATCTGCCTTCTCCACATAATCATGCCTCTTGATGATGCTCCGGGGACCCCTCGGCCCCATCACCACGGCAGTCTCCTCGATGAATCCATCGGGCTTCTCCCTGCCAAGATAGATCCTGGCCGGATAGATGAAGAAGCCGGACTGGATCAGGCCTGCCAGCCCCCGGTGCTTGCCGGCCAGCTTAAGAACCTTGACCACTTCTTTGACCATGCCCTTGATCTGGTAGGAGTCAAGATAGAGCCCCTTTTCATCCTTCTTGAATCCGGTCCAGGCTTTCTTCTCCTCCTCCTCCTTTATAAGGTCAATCTCCTGGGCCTCCTTCTCCAGCGTCTGCTCCCGGCCCCGGGTCTTCAGCCAGCCCTCGATGAGTTTTTCAGTTTTCGGCTTGCCCCCGAGAAGCTTGTCCCGGATTTTTATCTCCGCCGCGTACTTTTGGTAAAGACTCTCTTCCATAGTCTTGTTCTTCCTCCTTTCTAGGAATGAGCTGTTTATATCCAATTATCTTTCGGATAAAAATTTTGTCAAATTCTGATGAGGGGAAGTGGAAAGGGGATTTAGCGGAAAATTTTGGAAATAAAAATAGGGGATTTTGAAATGAGAATTGGAAAATTAGAATTGGAAGAATAAACACGGCCGCTCTCTAAGCCAACCTTCCAGATTATTCTCATTGACAAAAAAATCAGGGTTGAAACGATGCTGAAAAACTACCTTCCCAAATCCCTTTTTTATATACAGGTAATTCCAGAGTTTGGGATAATACTTGTGAAGATGAGCCATTCCCAATCCTTTGTTATAACGAGCTCCGAGAGTGCAGCACCAACAGCCAGTATGCACTTGATAATTGTCCAATTTTTTATCATAGAGAGAATTATAAGGAAGTTTATTTTTACGAATATATTCCCAAACATCATCATAAGTCCAGTCCAGCAGAGGATGAAACTTGAATACGTTCCATGTTTTATTAAACCTAAACCTTATCTTCATCAAACGTCTATTCCAGCTCTCCATTCTTCTCAACCCATCTATTACCAAATCAATTTTCTTCTCTTTCATTACTTTCATCATGGGCTGTTTCTTCAAAATAGCACAGCATTTTTCTGTGGCGAGCGCAGCTTTTCGATTCTTCTTGTCACCCCTCCGAACAAGAGGAAATCCATATTCCTCTATTACACTCCAAAAACTACGACATGGTTTCGTTTCTATGAGATTCAATTTCCATTCTTTTGTCAATTGCTTGGCGAAACGTACGGTATCAGGATACTCAACCAAGGTATTGTTCCAGACCATCAAGATATTAGGATCGACTTGCAGGCAGAGATGCAGGACAACCAAGCTATCCATTCCAAAAGAACAACCTATGGCGGGATTGTGAAATTGAGATAATATCTTTTCAATTTCCTTTTGCAGTTCATTGAGTGTTTCCACGGGTTTAGAATACGAATCTTGGAGATTTTGTCAAATTCTGATAGAGAAAAGAACAAGGATTTTGCCGGAAAATTTTTATAATAAAAATAGGGAGTTGGGATTCGGGGGAATTGGCTCTGGTGGCGGGTTTTGGCGATTGGGGATTGAGGGAAAATGCTGTGGAATCGGGAGTCGATACCGGGCAAAATAAAATCCATCTGAGCAATTTTTAATTTTTATGACCGGATGCCTTATCCATCGCTCTCTTGCCCCTCTCACCTGAACCGATACTTTAACTTCTCCTCTCCCCATCTGCGCCCGGACACTAGAAGACCCGCACCCAGTCTGCCTCCCACCCCTCTCACTTTAACTTATACATTTAATCCATTACATTATATTATATCACCGTAAACCTAATGTAAAGCATCTCTCCCCATACCTCAAACCCTCTCCAGTCAAGCATCCTCGGCGTTTTGACCCCCATTTTTGGCTGTTTTCGGCTTGACAAGATATAGCAAGTTTGCTATGCTTTGCCTTGTAACAATTGATATTCAGATTGACAATCAGCGCAAGCCACCGGCTCAAGGCTCACAAGCCTTGACAGTATAGCACCGTCACACGTGCTATTAGATCAAGGCTCACTATAGCCTTGATCCGATCGGACAGTCTAGCTTTTACATAGACCATACGGCTAATAACCGTCACCGGCTATAATCAAGGCTAGACTGTCACGGCTTGCTCACCGCACCCTACGGGGTGCGCACCGCTCTTTGACAATCAGAGGATAGGATACCGTCAAGCCTTGCTGGTATAATAAGAGGTATAAACTATGTCAAGATATAAACGCAAGGCTAATAACAAGCCTAACAAGCCTAACAAGCCTAACAAGCCCGATCCTAATACTACCCTAATCACTACCCACAAGACCGGCGCACCGGATACCGAAAAGCTAGTTGACAACAAGACCGGCAAATTGATACCATCCGACGACGACAAAGCTAAGATCGAGGCTGTTAAAGAGGCTCAGAGGCTATATCGTCAAAAGAGGCTAGAGGCTCAAGAGGCTATGCGCAAGGCTAAAGAGGCTTTTGAGGCTCTTGACGGCTCAGAGGCTCTCAAGGCTATCAAACAGGAGCTAGAGGCTAAAATTGAGGCTAAACAGGCCGAGGTAGTCAAGGCTAGAGAGGCTTTTAAGGCCCTGGTAGACGAGTATAACAGCCTCACAGTTGAGTACCAGGAGTTGACTGGTATTAGCAAAAAGGCTCTCAAGGCTAATAGCACCGGGACACGCATAACGGCAAACGGCAATTGGATACCTACTGTCAAGGCTATAGACAAAAATTCGGTTAAAATCATTGTCAAACACAAGCCCACAAACGATATTTTCGAGTCAAGCCTTTCTGCAAACGGTGAGAGTGGAATGATAACACACGAAAATTGGATTGAGCTCCGACACAGCTTTACAAAGCACTATCAAACGGTATATGATACCCTGGACACTCTAGGCAAAGCTAATTTTCGAGCCTTCCTCTACCCCCGGCTTTACAATCTTATCAGTCAAGTCAAAGCTATAGCTGATAAGATAGACTAGACTAGACTATAGACTAGACTAGACTAGAAAATAAACCGGCAAGGCTTGACCGTATCCTATCCTAATCAAACCCGATAACATAGTTTATCGGGTTTTTGTTATATGATCCCGATACCCTGATCCCGATACCCTGATCCCGATACCCTGATCCCGATACCCTGATCCCGATACCCTGATCCCGATACCCTGATCCCGATACCCTGATCCCGATACCCTGATCCCGATACCCTGATCCCGATACCCTGATCCCGATACCTTGATCCCGATACCCTGATCCCGATACCCTGATCCCGATACCTTGATCCCGATACCCTGATCCCGATACCCTGATCCTAAAAAAAAGAAGTTGTCAGACAAAAAAAAGGAATTCTCCAGACAAAAAAAGCTATACTAGAGAAAAAATTATATATTAGATAAAAAAAAGCATTCCTCAGACAAAAAAAGCCATACTAGAGAAAAATTTATATCTTTGACAATAAAAAGCGAAGGTGGTGAAGAAAAAATGGCTAACAAAGAAGATCTCTCGCATAAAATCAGGGGCGAGCAAAAAACACTTCGGTGTTTGGCTTCCCGACTTCACTATGGAGTAGTTTGTTCCGGGTGTGTGGGCGAGAAGCTTTGTGCAAAACTTCAGAGAGTTATCCGGGCAGACCATTACACCGGATAGAATTCACAATTTATAATTCTTTGACATTAAAAAAGCGAAGGTGGTGAAGAAAAAATGGATCCCATAGAAAAACAGAGACTTCATCTTCAATCCATCATTGACCAGACGGCTGATGAATACGAAATCCCCCGCAAGATTCTCCAGATCACCGAAAGAAGACAGGCCGGAGTCTGTCGCAAAAACTATATCCGAATTGCTCAGTGGACTCTTCTCCAACCAGAAGCTATGCAAATTTATCTGGTGCTCCACGAAATCTCTCACGATATAGCCGAGTGGAAGAATAAACACAATGGATACTTCAGGGAGATTGAAGAAAAAGTTCTTCGCTCCTGGGGAATTACTGCAATTCGTCGTCCCAAGAAATATATAAAAGCAGTCAAGATGGACGGAAGTTGGCACACATGGAATCATCTGTTAGGACTTTAGTGCAATTCTTTTGATAAAAAGCGAAGGTGGTGAAGAAAAATTGAAGTGTAAAATCTGCTGTAAAAGAAAAGGGACTCTTCTCCAACTCGACAAAGACCTGGGAGAAATAACAATCTGCAAAGAATGCAAAATAGAATTCTACGAGCAGTCTCCGGAAGAAGACGAAAAAGAAGAACGCAGAGCAGAATTCAATGCGGAGTTGGGGGCGGGGGTTTATAATTTGCCATAATTCTTTTAATAAAAAGCGAAGGTGGTGAAGAAAAAATGCCCAACCGAAATCCGGAATGTATCGGCTGCCCATACAATACGCCGAAGACTCAGGGCGGCTATGGGAAAACCTGCAACGGCTATACCATGGAAGAGGAAGGAAGATGCCCGGAGTGGAGAATAAATGAGATACGCAGGGAAAAAGAAAAGAGGTGAAGAAAAAATGAAAGCAACCTTTGACTCTCTAACCAAAAGAATCAAACAGGCTGAAGATGCCAGGGAAAAAAGTAAAACTCGATACGGGAAGATGTACTGGAACGGCTATATCAGGGGCCTGAAAGATCTGCGGGATAACATCAACTCCAAGGATTAATTCTCTGGGGAGCAAGAATTCTGCTCCCACGCAATTCTTTGACAATATATCTTCAAGGGAGAAGATGATGAAGCGAAAGTAGAAACGGACAAGGGCGGAGCAATCCGCCCACCGGCTATATTCTCCCTGAGAGTAAAAAAAGGAGGGGAAGTGAGAAGCGGCAAGAAGTTATTCAACCAACAGCCGAAGCTTGGTTGATTCCCTGCTTCCCCTCCCCCAGCTAAAAAGAAAGCGAGGTGAAGAAAAATGGTAACCTACGAAAAACTGACCAAGAGAATCGAGCGAGCCAAGGTTCAGAAGGACAAAGCCGAAGCCAACTCCTATGAAGAGAAATACTGGCTCGGCTATATTCAATGCGCTCAAGACATCAGAAATGATGTCAACAGCAAGTAATCTTCTAAAGGGGGCCGGAATTCCGGCCCCCGACGCTATTTTCGCCAAAAATCTATAATATATTTCTGTTTTGCTAGTGCCGAGTCTAAAAGGAAGGTGGTGGGAGAAAAATGAAGCTCGGAGTAAAAATAGAGAAAGAACTCAAGAATTACTTCTCGCCTCTCAAAACTAAAACTCCTACGCAAGAAACTTGGACAGAAGGTTTTCGCACTGGATTCAAAAGGGGCTACACTACAGCCTATGAAGAAGCGACCAAAATGCTGAAGGAAATTGGGAAGAAGTCATAATATATTTCTATTTTGCGGGGGCTCGGAATCCTAAAATAAAAAGAAAGGTGAAGAAAAATGATTACCCAGGAAGATGCCGATCATCTAACCTGCGAGGAAGCGGCCAAGCTTCCCCGGAGTATAGAATTAGAAGATGAGGAGACTCTTCTTACTATCGTGGGAAAAGCCATGATGTACATGGCAGTTAAAGGAGAATTCGAACTTCTGGTTGATGAGAAGGGCCAGTTTTCCTTTAAGAAAAACTAGAGGAGCTTCGGCTCGGAGTCGCCATAATATATTTCTGTTTTGCGAGGATCGGGGATCGGAAGTCTGTCCCCTAATAAAAAAGGAAGGTGGTGAAGGAAATGGCCTCTAGGTATTATTATACATATCGAGCGTGTAGAAAATGTGGAAAACCGGTGGAAGTGGAATTCTTGTATTGCCTACTCCATCTAGAAGAAAAACCTATTTGCAAGAAGTGTAAGAACGATGTTCCTCAAAAGTCTGAAAAGACGCCATAATATATTTCTGTTTTGCGGGAATCGGGGGCCTGAAGCCTATCCCCTAGCGAAAAAGGAAAAGAGGTGGAGAAAAAATGCTTAAGCAAGAAGTCAAGGATAAAATTATCAAGGATTTAGTGAAGGCAGCCACTTCTCTGGTCTCGGAGATCGAGAAGGATTGCTCGGCTAAACTAGGAAAAGATAAAATCAAAAGAACCGAGCAGATTACGAAGATTGCTTGGACTATTTATGAAACCTTGCTAAAGGAAACAAAAATTTCCTTTAGGGATTATCACGAAGATATAATAAGACAAATAGAAAACCAATGGTAGAAGGGACCCGGGTTCTTCTATCCCCGGAATTGGAGATTTATTCTCCAAGAACTTGACTCTTCTATCTATAGGAATACCTATATATATAATTATATAGAACTATGTAAAAAAAGAAAAAAAATTCATTTAAAGTACCAGAATATAGGAGGAAAGGATGAAGTTACTTGTGTTTGGGGTCTGTCTTGCTTTGACTGTATTTCTTACTTTTGATAAGTACCTACCGAAAGAAAAGCGAATCAATGTAGTTATCTGCGCTATGGTGCTGGGAGCAGTATTCTATTTAATCAGGTTTTTTAGGTAGAAATTCGGGGGTTTAGCAGACTATTCAAGGGTTTTGGGGAGAAAAAGGCAAGTTTTTGGGGGAAAAAGCAAACAATTGAAAATCGGGTATTTTCTCTAA
>JABUBL010000362.1_pt1 | contig 13152 bp, 8 predicted proteins | sample 7240371 | NCBI WGS metagenome assembly JABUBL01 (sample SAMN07256343, study PRJNA390944) | subsurface metagenome | isolation source: Methane hydrate marine sediment | place: Pacific Ocean: Eastern North Pacific, ODP site 1244 | collected 2002
TTTTGTTCCAGTTTAACTTTTGCCTTCTTATCATTTCATTTATTTTTATTCTTTTCTTCATTTTACTTTCTCCTCTCTAGTTCTTATAATGGGTATTAATGGTATTATATAACACCTTTTTTAATGTGTAAATTAAAATAAGTATTAATTCACAAATTATTTTATTCTATCTATATCAATTGAACAGGTATTTTCATATTCCGATATTTTTTTCAAAATATTCCCTTTAATTAAATTCTTAATAGTTTACTAATCCCACTACTTACGCACTAAACCTCTTCTTTTTAATATTTGAAATCTGCTTTTTCCAGTACTATAAGTTTTTTAGTGGGAAAATTAGACAGGGTTAGCCGGTGCTTATCTTTCATTAGCTTATGCTCCCACTTGGATAGAAAATATGACTGCAGGTAAAGGTTGGGATAGCTATAGCTTTGGTTATATTTGCTACCTGGGACCCAGTTAGAGCAGTTTTAGGAGCATATCTATTTGGAGGTGTGGAAGCTTTTCAATATAGAATTCAGGCATTAGGTACAGCTATTCCATCTTTCTTCTTAAAGATGCTTCCTTATATTTTTACTATTATAGTTTTAGTTATTGCAACTCAGGAAACTATAAGGCGTAGAATAGGAGCACCTGCAAATTTGGGTCTCTCCTATTACAGGGGTGAGAAAAAATAATGAAGGAATAACACAAAATAAACATTAAACTTATGGTTTTTGTGATTGTATGGAAATTGGTAAGCCCTCAAATAGTCGGTGTGCGAAGTTAGAATATTGGAATGTGTTTTTAAGCATAGGGTGTATAAATGAGGAAATATCTAATTTCCTTTTAATCAGGAATAAATATAACCCCCCACTTTTCAAGTCACCAATAAAGATCAATCCCTTGAGCACACCATTATCAAGGACAAGCTTGCGGTAAAATTCCTTACCCTGTTCCCGCATTACTTCTGGTTTTTCTTCTCGTCCCATCCCAATGGTTAAGATAGGCAGACTGAAGACCTCAAGTACGTTCCATGCCACACTTCCGTCGTAGATGATAGGAATAGAGGTCATATTCATAGCAGCAATGTGCCCTTGTTCTCTAGCTACTGACCAGAGAGCATTAATTCTCCGATCCTCGTAGACAATGTCCAGTGTTTCTACAACATCTCCAGCTGCGTAGATGTCTTCTATGTTCGTTCGTTGATGCTTGTTAACAACAATACCACGCTGAATCTCTATACCACTATTAGTGAGGAAACCCACATTTGGACTGACACCCTTCCCAAATACAACTAGTGCACATTTTCGCCTTTTACCTGACTCAAGGTAGATTTCTCCTTTTGTGATCTGGATGATTTCATCATCCTTGATAATCTCAATTCCTTTCTTCACCAATACTTTCTCCACAATAGTAGATGCAGGGAAATCAAGGATTTGGGAGAGAACACGTTTAGATCTAATCACAAAAGTAACATTCATCCCCAGTTGGTACAGTGCTTCTCCAATCCTCATGCTAACCAAACCTCCACCAGCAATGATGGCTCTTTTTTCTGTTTTCACCAATTTTTTTATTTTCTGGATATCTGATAGTTTACGTATTGTGAAAACAAATGGTAAATCTGCTCCTTTGATCTGTGGTATAACCGGAGAAGCACCACTAGCAATAAGGAGTTTATCAAAAACAAAGACTTCACCTGTGGAAATAGTCACCTCTCTTCTCTGTGAGTCAACTCTTATTACTTCTTTACCTTTTAGAATTTTAACCTCTGCAGGCCCAGGTAGAAAGATATTTTCCTCTTTAACCACACCAGAGAGGAGGTAGGGTAGAAGAATCCTTGAGTAGCGTTGTGTTCTTTCTTTTTCAAGGATGGTAATTTGGCTACTAGGGTCAAAATTCTTAAGAGTTTCTGCAGCTGCTAAACCAGCAGCACTAGCACCAATTATCAAATATTTCAACTTCAAACTCCTTTTTATGATGGGATTACTAACCCCTCTCCAACTGGCCAGAGGAGAGTAACTTCATCTCTATCTTTTAATTTGTCATTACCATTACAGAACTTTTCACTCATTAACATCGTTATGGGTGTCTTCCTGATCTTCTCTGGAAATTCTAGAAGATCAACTAATTGCCTGACCACGGTACCTTTAGGCAAATCCCACAGACTTTTTTGCTTTCCAAAATATTAGCCAATTTTCATCAAACGTTTATTATGATAGCCCTAACGCTTTCCGTTTCTTCTCAATATGGTCAATCATTAGTTGAGCTCCCTTTTTTGGATCTGGTTCAACTGCAAATGTTGCCCCAACTACCCCCTCTAAGTCTTTGGTTAATAAAGTAGTAACTGCAAGACTTCCAAGAACAGGAGGTACAGTACCCAGAACCGTAAAAATTCCTGAACTAAGAACATATACACCAATACTGACTGCTTTCTCTGACATCCATTCTGGAGCAGAACCAGCTACAGGTAAATCACTAATATCTACCTTTAATGCATTGGCTAATGCAGCTAGTAAAACCAGAATACGACTATTGTCAACACATGAACCCATATGAAGCACGGGTGGAATACCAAGAGCTTTACAAATTTCTTTAAGTCCATCTCCCGCAAGTTCTGCTGCCTCTGGAAGCATCAAACCTGCCTTTGCTGTGGCAATGGCATTACAACCAGTTGTAACAACTAATATGTTATTCTTGATTAATTCCTTAACTTGTTCTACATGACCATAGTCGTGAGGAATTTTGGGATTATTACATCCAACCACACCTGCTGCTCCGCGAATTTTACCGGCAACAATGGCATCAATTAAGGGTTGTGGGGTGCCACCAAGGGCTTTTAGAATTGCCTCAACAGAGAAGCCAGCAACTAATTTGACTGGTTTGTCAGGAATCATCACTTTTTCAGGGACTCTATTAGGGAAATTTTCAACTGCTGTTTTAACTATTTCCTTGGCTATATCTACAGCTTTATGTTCATCAAATTCAATATGTTTGGCTCCCGGAAATTTCGCTTTTGGAGCGGTGGAAATAATCTTAGTATGATAACACTTAGCTACATCGGGCAGAGAAGGCATTATACATTGGTAATCTACAATCATCGCTTCTACGGCTCCGGTAATAATGGCTAATTCCTGGTTCAAAAAGTTCCCCGCTACGGGAATTCCTTTTCTCATTAAAAGCTCATTACCTGTACAACACATCCCAGTGATACTTATTCCTTTTGCTCCATTTTTTTGGGCTAATTTAATCAATTTTTTGTCTGAAGCAGCCTTAACAATCATCTCTGAAAGAAGAGGATTATGACCATGAACAATAATGTTTACCATGTCTTCCTCCAAGACTCCCAGATTGACTGTAGATTCAACTGGTTCAGGAGTGCCAAAGAGGACATCACTTAATTCAGTGGCAATCATTGAGCCGCCCCAACCATCGCTTAGTGCTGTTCTAACTCCATGAAGTAGAATATTTACATAATCAGTATCAACTCCAATATGGGTTCTATGCATAATCTCCACAATTTCTCGGTCAACTCCTCTTGGCAAGACGCCAATTTTTTTCCAGAGTTCTTTCCTTTTTTCAGGTGCTCTTTGGATAAATTGGATTTCACCTTTTACCATTCCATATTCCTTCATTATTTCTGAGGCAAGTTCTTTTGCTAATTCTTGCTTATCTTTTCCATCCAGACTAATTTTGTACTCTTCACATAAACGATGCAATTTCTCCTCATCCTTAATTTCATATCCTTGAGCCTCTCCCATGGCTGTATGCTCTAAGGTTTCTACAATATCTCTACCATGATCAGAATGAGCTGCGGCTCCTCCAGCAATCATTCTTGCCACATTACGGGCAACAATCGTATCAGCAGTTGCGCCACAAACTCCCTTTTGAGGAGCATCTCCAAAGGGGTCAATTTTACAAGGACCCATATTACAGTTGCGGCAGCAGATACCCAACAGCCCAAAACCGCATTGGGGTTGCTGATTTTCAAACCTATCCCAGACAATTTCGATTTTTTCTTCTTTTGCCTTTTCTATAAGCTTCTGAGCCGAAATATCAATTGTTTTAAGTTCTATATCTTTCATCTTCCCTCCTTTCTTTAATTTGAAATAAACTTTTTCCCATATCTCGCCACATCTTAATAGAAACAGGGATTTTTTCAACTGGTTCTTCTTTCATAGTTGTGTAGATTAAATCTGCAACCTTTTTTCTCTCAAGTTTGGTTATTTCTTCAATTTCCTTATACTGCAAAGCCTTAGTTGGACAAGCTTCAACACAGGCAGGTAACCTATCTTCTCTTTTTCGGTCTATACAACCATCACATTTTAGTGCCTTTTGATCTTGTCTTTCAACTTGAATAATTGAAAAGGGACAGACAATAAGACACATCCAGCATTTAATACATTTATATGAATCGATTAAGATAGTTCCATTTTCTCTACTTATTGCTCCAGTAGGACAGATATCAAGACAGGGAGCTGGATCACAGTGCCTACAATGAACAGGAAAAGTTGTGAAGTTTAGACCTAAACCAACTTCAATTCTTTTTTGAGGAAGAGGTGTCTCGAAAATGGAATAAAAAATGTTTTTTGTTTCAGAATGTTCCACAGCACAGGCAATCTCACAGGATTTACAACCAACACATTTTTCTGGATAAACAAACATAACTTTCATTTCTTCCTCCTAATCTTTAAGTCAATTTACATTTATAAATTTTATAACATTAATTGAAATAAGTAAATATTTAAACCCTATCTGTTGTTACAATAACAAAATGTTAAAGATTATTACTAAATTAAAATGTTAAATTTTTATATAGTATTTTTATAGTATTAGCTATCTTTCAAAAAATTTTTAAATCCAACTCAATCTTCTATATTCTAATTGCTCTTCCATTAATTTTATTTTTGTTTTTAGTTCTTCTATCTGATTTTTAAATGATTCAGGCATAGGTCTAAATTTATTGTCGTCTTCTTCTATTGTATTAACATTATTAATTTTGGATTTATCTTTTAAATATAGAGAGCCTTAAAAATCAATATGAGGAAAAAAAAAATACTATTAAAAACTTTTTAAAACGCTATTTTGACGATATTCTGTATGAAAATCGCCTATTCTAGTATTTAGATCTTTGATTTTTTTTCTTTTTCATTTAAATCTCTTACAATATAATCTAATATTTTAAAAATTCTTAATATCAAAAAACAAAATACTTAATATTTTTTTTTATTCTATTAACTTCTCTTTCGAAGGTTCAAAGAAGACTATTCTGGAGCTTTTAGGAATATTTTAATAAAACAGATCTTTCTTATTTTATAAAAGCAATAATTAAATTAAATTCTTTATCTTTATAAATTAGCTTTTAAAGTAATTAATTCTTTTTCTAAAAATTCAATTTTATCTAGGATATTACTTCTATCTTTAGAAAAATCTTTTTTTCGTTCATCATCAAAGTAATCGAGATATATTTGGGTAGTGTTTAAACTTCGATGTCCTAATTGTTTTTGTATTCCTCTAATATTTCTACCTTCTTTTAGCCAGATTGTAGTTATTGAGTGTCTTAAACAATGTGGGTGTATATCTTTATTAGAATCTATTTTTTTAGCATAGCGTTTAACCATTTTTTGTATGTAGTCATTGAGTAATTTTTTTCCATATCTTGAACAAAATAAATATTTAGCATTTTTAGGTCTTACTTTTTTCCACTCGTCAATGTAGAAAAACAGATATGAGGGAACATATACCATTCGTGAACTTTGTTTCTTAGCATTATCTACTTTAATACTATTATCATTTTTTTTGATATCTGATAACTTGAGATTTAAAAGTTCTCCAACTCGCAAGCCTGCATAACTAAGGACTGCAAGAATTGCTCGATTTCTAATTCCTGATTTATATCTTTTATTTGGTAAGTTCACAAGTTTATCCAACTCATCTCTTGTTCTAAAAATTTCAATAACTTTTTTCATTTTTCTCCTTTGGTGGAGCAGATTACCCCAATTTATTTGTCATATTGCCTTATTGTTAATATAACTATATAAAAAATTAATAGTGAAATAATAGTATTTTTCATTTTCTTTTTCCTCTCTTTTTAATTATTGTAATATGTGTATTTTCTATCGCTCTTCTTTTTCTTTCAGCTTTACTTCTTTCTTTTTGTTTTCTCCTTAATTTTTCTACTTTCCTTTTTTTATTCCAGTTTAACTTTTGCCTTCTTATCATTTCATTTATTTTTATTCTTTTCTTCATTTAACTTTCTCCTTTTTATTATTTATTGCCTTATTAGGTATAATTATATCATAGATATTACTAAATGTGAATAATAATATTTATAAACATACTTTTTAAGAATTCTAACAAAAATAATACTTATAATAAAAAAATAAAACAAATTAAAAGTTATTAAAAGTTATTTATTTTTAATTAAAAAAGTACTTTTCTTTATTTTTAACAATGTTACGTTAACCTTTTTAAAAATCCTTTATTCTTCCTCATTAACTTATATTTCAGGGATTTTAGTTTTTTCAAAATATATATACTTTTGTAAATCTGATTAATTGATCTTTTTCCCTTTTTTTATAGAGTCCCAAAAGTCCCAAAATTAAAAACATTGATTTTATAGTGATTTTTGTTAAAAATTTCGTGCCTATTTTTAAAATTTAAGGCTAAAAAATTGAAATGTTAATTTCGCGAAAATTAAAGCGATACTATCACGCGGTTTAGGGAGCAAAAGCCACAGGTATTTAATACCCCTATCCCTTTTATATTAATACATAAATAAATATTTTTATATTACCTGTTAGCAAATAAGTTTTTATCTTTTTTTGTTATTTAATTTAAATATGTAATTACTATTAATAAATTTAAAAGCTTTACTATTTTAAAAAATCTTGAAATATTTTCTCTTTGTTTTGTTTTTTAATTTTAAAATGTTTATTCTTAGCTATAATGATCAGTTTCGAATTCTCATATCGATAATTAATAATTGTTTAGGATATCTCTTTTAAGCCCAATCGCTAACGTTCTTCTTTGTTCCATAAACTATGCTTTCTATATCTTTTAATAATCTTGTATCCGCTATTTAAAGCCAGTCCACGAGTTAATCACTTATAAACTTTCTCTATTATTCTGCCAAACCTTATCCACCAGTCAAAGAAAAGAGATTTAAGAAACTAAAACCGACCCCCGACTATATATTCTGGGTCAAACCAATAAAATGTGGATGACTTTAAAAATAAACCCCAGACTTTCGGCGGGGTATTAAAAAGTGTTTCTGGGGTATGTTTTCTTGTTCGCTCGCTGCGAAAATAAAAAACCAAAAGAGGAGCTTAGTTCCTCTTTGATGTTATGAATTTATATATCTTTTGTTTTTAAAGGATTTTGTCTTTTATTCTCATACCTCTCTTTTACTTGTGCAACAAAGGTATCGATTCTCATCTCTCTTGTACTATCCTGAAAGCCATCATATTCTATAGACACAAAGGGAATGTTATTATTATCTTTTCTGAATTTAGGGATAAAACCAGCTACAGTCAGACCTGGCATGCAGTTAAATGGAATAACACTAATAATACCATCTAAACCCTTTTTTAGATAATCTACTGCCTTTCCCATGCTTACTATGGCCTCTCCGCCAATATAATGTCTAATATATTTCTCACCATTTGAAACTATCTCTTGTGCAGGTATATCATCAAAACCTTGCATATATGGCAAGGTTGCCTTAAACAACCTGTGCTCATAACCAATCATAACTCTATATAATATTGATTTTAAGAGCCATTCCCTTAAATCCTCTTTTTTTCTGTTTAAGCTGAATTTTTCTCTTGCAAGAACAGAATTAAGATAATAAGAATAAACCAGATATTCTATTGCTGGAGCCAACCAAGTTTCTGCTCCCTTTTCCTCAAGCTTTCTTATAATTTTTTGGTTAGCTGGCTCATGAAGTCTTACAAACCACTCACCAATCACTCCTATCTTTGGTTTTTCTTCACCAATTCTTTTAACTTGAGAAAAATTATCTTGAGCTTTTCTTAAGATTTTCTCAATAGGAGATAATTCTCCATTAAACAAATTAGAAAAAAATGCTTTCCCAATACTTAAATAAGTTTTAATCTTTCCAAGATTAGTTTTTGGATCTGCCAAATAATCAAGAAGCTCTTTCATATATTTCTCATAAATCTTATCTGAAGTTCCTTTATTAACCTCATATGGTCTTGTGTGCATTCTCATTTTTTCAAGTTGGTCAACTGCAGTTATACCAGACCAGGCCTTGATTAATAAGGGTATACCAAGATTGAACTCAGTTCCCAGTTCACCACTTGTTATTATATCAATATCTATTCCCTTTTTCTGGAATAAAAGAGATTCCAGGCTTGCATACTGGCCTAATCTGCATGGACCACAGTCAGTTGTTGCCTGAAAAAAGGCAAACTTCTCTGGATCAAACCCTGGTTTTTGCATAAAATTAAGCATAGCCTCTGTAGTATGCAGATAGGGTGTGCACACCAAGCCGTATGTACAGCTTCTGGCTCTTTCCATAGTTTCGTCAGGGCTTGTATTTAAAACCCTTGATTGAATTCCATAGGCATTTAAAACAGAGGATACTGCATAATTATGTTCTGACATTGGGGGGGAAACAAGAATCTTTTTGCCTTTAATCTTATCAAGACCCTTTAGTTTTACACTAAAAACCTTGCTGGTTTGCTTTGCTTCTATCTCTAAGTAAGATTTAACAGTATTGAAGAATGCCTGTAATCTAGTATCAATTCCAGCATCTCCAGTATGCTCATCCATTTCAATTGTTAAAAATGGCTTTTGTGCTCTGTATCTCATTTGCTGGTTTATCTGGGTATCAGGACCACAGGCAAAATAGGTTATGTCAATTCCAAATAGGTTTCTATTTTTATTTAATAATTCTATTGCAGCCAGCTTCTTTTGGCCCTGTATCCAATACATTTTTGGCATTTGTTTAGAAATATCTATTTGTCCTATTGGAGCAAGTTCAAGGGGTATTGCAAGATAACCAGCATCTAAAATCTTATTTACAATATCATTATTAACATTTGCATCATAAGCTGTGTATGGTCTTGCCATAACTAAAAAAGCAGGTTCATTTTTATATTTCTCTTGTTTACATTTCTTTTGAATAGAATCAAAGACCTTTTTTGTTTTTTCCTCAATTTTTTTATCAAACTTTTCTTTATTTATCAATGCCTCCTGAAGTGCAGCTCTAACATTCTTTGTGCTATGACCCATTTGGGTTATAGCCTTCTTCATCTGGTCCTCAATATGATTTAATCCCCAGTCAAAAAACAGTGAAGGAGAAACAAGGTTTTCTGAATTAAGGCCTTCTTTAATAAGCCAATCTGTAGATTTCATAAGATCTGGTGCAGACTGTGTCCATGAACATGTAACACTATACTTATAGCTGCCAGTTGGTTTTCCTGTATTTGCAATATGGGGGATAAAAATAAAATCAACACCTTTTTTTAATAGATTATCAACATGACCATAGGCAACCTTTATTGGAAAACAATATTCTGCTGGCACTATCTCTAGACCACGATTTATTATCTTCCTATTAGTTTCATCTGAAACAATGGTTTTTATGCCTAAATAATTAAAAAAAGGAATAAACAAGGGTGAGAAATCATTAAATAACAACCCTCTTGGAATTCCAACTTTTATTTGCATACATCCTCCATTATTTTTTGTCTCTCTTTAAATAAATCAGGTGGTTTTATTTTTTTCTCATTCTTTTTTGCACTATATCTCTGGCATCTGTCGCCTATATAAAATTCTTCATCTCCAATTTCAGCTTTTGTTATGTTACAGTCATTTCCACACAATTTGTTAATACATTCAAACGGCCCGACATTGTATTTCAGATTTGATATTTTTTCAAATCCTCTAAAATCACCTAAACCATAGGTATCATATGCATATTTTGCTGCCCCAATTGCTCCGGTTATATGCGGCCAGGGAGGTACAACTATCCCTCTTTCAAGAACAGTTTCAAGGGCAGCAACCTGTCCAAGATTAAATGCAGTTGCACCCTGGAAAACAACTATTGGTTTTATCTCTCTGCCACTAACCACTTTTGCTAAATAATTTCTTGCAGTTGCTAATGTAAGGGCAGCACATAAATCCTCTAAACATACATTATTTTGCTCATATTTTATTATTGATTGCTCTGACAAAACCGCACAAGTGCTGTCTATATCAGGAGGTTTCTTTGCTCTTAATGCAATATCTCCAAAATCCTCTATTTTAATGCCTCTGCGCATGGCATATTTTTCAAGCAATGCTCCGGTTCCAGCAGCACATGCATTATTCATTGCAAAATCAACAACCACACCCTGGCTGATATTAATAAATTTTGAATCCTGGCCACCAAACTCAATAATACTAAATTCTTTTTGAGGATAGACTGTTGTTATACCTGCAGCCTGTGCAGTGATTTCATTAACAATATGGTCTTTAGAAGCTCCAACTATAAAACCAGTAAGCTGCCTTCCGCTTCCAGTTGTTCCTGCAACAACTTTTTTAATTTTATAGTCCCTTTCTACAATCTGATTATATACTTTGTTTATAGCATCTATTGCAGCTCCAACAGGATCTATCTCTGTTCTTCTATAATGATATGCAAGCAATTTAAACTTACCATTAATCTTTGCTATTAATGCTGCTTTTGTACTAACAGAGCCTATATCAATTCCTAAGCCAGCTAGAGGGATATCTGCACCATAAGACCAATCTTCTTTTGGTTTCATAATTTTGGATTCTTTGAGGATTAGAGGACCCTGTGATTTATAGTTAAAGGGTTTGGTTAATTTCTGCTCTAATTTTTTTATTATATCATTTAAATAAACCTGTTGACCACAGATTGCTGCACCAATTGCACCTATATGTAATCTTTGTTTTGGTGTAGTAACTCTTTCAGAAGAGATTTCGCAAACATCTATTAGATGTTTAACAAAGGCTTTACTAAGTGAGAGACCACCAATAATAGCAATCTTTCCTTTGGGTATTATTCCATTTGATAGAATGGTTTTAAAACTATCTGCAGAGGCTCTATAAAGTGAGGCAGCCAATACTTCTTTTGATGCTCCCTTTTGTTGCTGGTGCACAACATCAGATTCCCGGAAAACACCACATTTCGCAGAGAGCTTTATGGTTTTTTCAGTTTGATTAGCAATATTAGACAATTCCTCTATTGCACCATAGTTAAATCTTTCAGCCATATGCTCGAGCAATAAACCTGAACCAACACCACACTTGTTTTCTAAATCATAACTTCCTAAAAATAATTTTCCATTATGTCTTTCAAATACAAAATATCTTTGGCTTGAGGCTCCAACATCAATTACTGCTTTTATATTCAAACCAAGAAATTCAATGCCCTTTTTAATTGCAATTGGTTCATTTACTACTTGTTTTAGAACATCTGATAAAGAAACTGAATTAACCCCTGTTACACCAATATAAGCCTCATTATCATGCTTTGCTATAATTTCATTTAATGTTTCTTTTAAAGCATAAATCGGCTTTCCATTTATCTTTTTTAGATAAAGGGTTTTTATATTTCCTCTATCTATTACAACTGCTTTCAAGTTGTCAGAACCAATATCTATCCCAATTCTTTTCATATCAAGAGAGAGTTTAAATTTAGATATAAAACCTTTTCTATGGTAAAGTTGGTTTGTAGTTTTTTATTCATTTTATTTTCCTGATTTAATTTTTATTTTCTCGACCTTTGTTAAAACAAAAAAGCCGCCTTACATATTTTATTCCAAAGTTCATAATGATCTTTATGTGCTTGATTCAGACATTGGTCTAATAAATATCTATTCCTCGACTACGACCCCTAATTTATATTCCTTAATGTTTATGCGATTTCCTTCTGAGTTAAATTTCCATGTTCCACCCCGGAAGTTCCAAGTTTCACCTGGGGCTAAATTCCATACATTATCAGCAGTTCCTCCTATTACCTCCTATCAATTTATTAATTATTGATATGGAACTATATTTTGTTTTCGATAAATACAGGCAATTTCATATAACAGAACGAGTTTCAATCCCCTTTTATTCAAATCAATTATTTCTATGTATAATACAGCTACATCTGTGGTGAGGTAGGGTGTACTGTTTCTCTCTTACTTCTTCCGAATACAGACACATATACAAATAGTATACTCCAAAGCCTCCCCTCCACCAAAGAGAGGATCGCTGAGAATCATTGTCATGTTCCTACCAGATCAGTGTACTACCACCTGGACAGAGAAGGTTTCTAGTGGGTCCACATTCTCTTCCCAGGGTCGGTGGTATATCAATTTGAGAGTTATCTTTCCTACATTAACAGCCTCTAAACGCAGGGTCTGTATACCTGGAGCGCCTATTAACTTAGAATCCGGTTGAAACTCAATTTCTCCTACTTGCTGCAGGATTTGTTCCTCACCTTCGATCATTTCCCACGTATAACCAGTAGTGGGATTAGCCTTCAATGTAATGACCAGGATTTGACCTTGCTCGATCTCGATCTGGCTGCCATTGTTACTAGCGTTCAGCTTGATCTCTCCTGAAGGTCTGCAGTTAGCTAGTAGAACCAAAACTGCCAGCAACACAGCGATTACGTTCATGCGCTCTTCCAGCTTTTTCAATATTTCTGAACCTCCTTATGAGTTAAGTATTGGGTTAATAATAATAATTACATTTTAGACGAAGCAAATTTGGAAATTGTTCCCATACTTCCGATGTGTGAGACCATCTAATTTTATAAAATTATTAGATTTTGGAATTTTTATTCATATAAAAATGCTAAATGAAAAATAATAACTATTATAACTATTTAAAATTTCTACAATTTTTACTTATTTTACATAATTTTAAATAATTTCAATGATATGTTAAAATTTAAAAGTTCGAGTCGCGAGGTAATTTATTTATATTTCGTAAAATATATAAGGATATGTTTTTAAACAAAAATTCCTTCGTTATAAAAAAACTAAGTGATATTCTTAACACTGAAAGACTGATAGGGAGACCATGAGTAGATTGGAATCAAGAATAATTGGCCTTTTCATAGGAATTATGTGTCCTGTATCTCTATTTGTTCTCTTTTGGTGGACTACTGCAGCACTTACTATTTATCACATCTTGCTGATCTCGGAA
>JABUBL010000363.1_pt1 | contig 13132 bp, 26 predicted proteins | sample 7240371 | NCBI WGS metagenome assembly JABUBL01 (sample SAMN07256343, study PRJNA390944) | subsurface metagenome | isolation source: Methane hydrate marine sediment | place: Pacific Ocean: Eastern North Pacific, ODP site 1244 | collected 2002
GCTGAATATTCAGTTAGTATTGGGGCCTTATTCTGTATGATCCTTTTCACCTTCATTGGGTGGATGCCTATGTGGACAGGGAGTGTGATCGGAATAGTCCTGGCATTATTCATAGCTAACATGTTCAGAAAGGTGGGTTAATCCATGGCTGAGACTGGGGGAAGGCTGGGCCTCTATGTGTTCATCCTAGTTCTAAACCTGGTTTTCCCCATCTTGGGCTATACTTTCACCACTTTTGGGGCTGACTTCGAGGACTATGACATCAGCCTGGATTCTGATACCCTGATGATGGCTGGGATAACCATGGTGGATGCAGATTCCAATAATATGACCTGGAATGGACCATGGGTCTATTTTGAGATTCAGAACAGGTCCACAAGGTTCAGATTCATGGAGGACATAAGGGACCCCTGGATAACCATCATAGGGGATGGCATAGCCACCCAGAGGCAGACGGCTGTATCCAAGGCCCTGGATAACTGGGCGGTCCCCACCAGGATACCTGTTAGAAGCGTTAAAACAGGGATTCCCAGTAAGGCTATGTTCAACTCCTCTATCATAGCTGAATGGGATTCAACCTATAACTGGTCTAGGTTTACACTATTCGATGGGACTAACGTGTTCATAACCCCATTCAGTGGGACTAACATAACAAAAGCTGTCTATGAGGATGGAACCCTGAATATCACGGTGGCCCAGACTTTTGAGGAATCAACTACTTTCAACTTCTGGCAGTTCATAGGATGGTATTCAAGTCTGATGCTAGGGTCAGAGGCCTGGGGGCTACCCCCAGTATTCGCCTGGGTCATCAGGCTGTTTTCAGCCCTATCCATCTTAGCTATGATTCTGTTGGCCAAGGAGATGATCAGACTATGACCGTGATAAACGAGGAAGTCTGGCTGGGCCTGGTATTCTGGGTTTTCATGATCCTCCTGGGACTCAGATATAGAAAAGAGGGAGTCTTACTTTCACTAGCGTCTGTCCTAGGTCTAATCATGGCCTACCTGATACTGACCGTGGGCTGGACCCTGATAGGGCTGGCGATGCTGGCCACCAACCTGTATCTCCTCTATGATGGCCTGATGGCCTGGGCCTGATGGCCATGAGATTGTCTAGTAAATTTAGTAAATCTAGGATAATCGTCATAGTTCTGTTAGCTATGAGCCTGACAGCCCAAGAGACAAACATAGCTAAGGGCGATGGCGATTTTGCCTGTGTTCCCCAATTCTTCAATGCCTCATCTATCGAGGTAATTGTTGGCACACTTAATGATGGGAATCTAGAATCTACCTATTTCTTGGATGGGGACTGGTATAATGTTTCAGAGGTGACTGGCCCACCTGGGCTGGACATCAGAGTTAATTTCACTGGGGTAAGTCCTGGGTGTGGCTGTTTCGAGTTCTACCAGAGATACATAGGGCATTCACAGCATGATATAGAAGTTCAGATTTGGAATTTTACATCTACATCATGGACTACGATAGGCCCAGTGTTCTGGAATGATACAGCTAACTGGGATTGTATAGGTCTAGGTCATCATGGCCCTCTACATTTCTTCAAGGATGAAAAACTATATGCTAGATTCTACCATGAAACTGTAGGCCATCCACCCCATGAACTACAAATTGACCGTATTGACCTAGGGCTGGTCCAGATCACGGAATGCCCCCCAGACTATTCCATCATCTTCTTAGCTATAGGATTGATATTGATGTTGGCTATAGCCTTTTTATACGTCAGGGATAAATAGAATTAAGGAACATGCGATGAGGATAGGGACCTATGTTCTATTGGCTATCGTATTGATAGAATCCTCTATTCTTATGGTTAAGGCTGATTTTATAGATGATTATGAAAACGAAAACTATATTGCAACAAAAGAGAGAATCATTAGAAATCCGATATTAAACGCTATGGAGTTAAACTATTCAATAACTAAAAAGAATGGCGAATATGAAAAAGACGGGTTTTTTATTACCATAAAGATTCTTAGCAATTTAAATGGGTCCTCATTGGTCCTTCTAACAAATTCGACATTGAATAGAGGGTCCATTAAGGTTCAGTTTTCTAGTGACAATTTCACATGGGTAGATCATAATAACCAGAAAGGGCATGATTCTCTGGAAGAGGGGTTTGGGTCTATAGATTTACGGGATTTAAATTTTACATCTATATATCTCAGATATGATTTTAAAAGGGGTAAAGGAAAAATGACACCCAGATTATATCAGACAATTATAATATGGACAGATAGAGAGGAGGAGGAGGTCCCCACCTCAGATGATTATTCCATCATCTTCTTAGCTATAGGATTAATACTGGTATTGGTTATCGCCTTTTTATACGATAAACCCAGATAATAATTGAGGACCAGGCGATGAGTGTCAGGGCCATCATGCTGAAAAAGAACAGAACAGCCAAGATAATGAAGGTGGACACCAAGCACACCCACATTAAATGGAAAGGAGGCCTCTATGTCCTGTCCCCCAGGGCCATAGTAAACTATGAGGAGGATGACAAGATAGAGGGGGCTGAGTGTATCTGGTGTGAATCCAATCCCAATCCGATAGCTTACACTTCAACTGATGATGACTCTAAGGACTTTCTAGGGGAGCTGGTGATCTACAATGCCCTTAAACAGACTAGCCAGGGTCCCAGGATAGACATTGGTTCCTTTTTCGGTCACTTTTCCTTTCTGGGTAAACCCATGAACTGGGTCTATATTATGATGGGTGGGGCCATCCTCTATGGCCTAATCATGGGGGCCATGGGTGGTGGGGTAATCTGAGTTTCATAGGAAAACTATTCAGGGATATTAAAAACGCCATCATGCGAAAGGAGGGCAGAGTCTATGAGTTTAAAATCTGTATCCTGAGGGTTGGCGTAAACTCCTGGTCTACATTGACCAAGGACACCCTGACCTGGACCCATGATGATACCTATGAAATAGAGCCTAACTGTCTGTATCTCAGGGAGGGCCACGGACTCAGGGTTAAACACTGGGCTAAGAAGATAAAGGCCAGTTTCGTAGTGATATTCAAGGAGGGCAACCCCCAGGGGGTTGTATATGAAGAGCCTGAAAGGTCAGCCTATACGCTTAAAGTGGTTGAAGAATCCAGGGCCTTAACTCTAGCATTGAAAGAGGAGTTCAAGAAGGCCATGTCCGTAAAGAGTCTGTTCCTCCTGGTGGTCTTAGCTATCGTTATAGGGGTTGTCTATCTAGTGCTTACAGGACAGGTGTCAATATGAGTGAACCTAAAAGACTTGGAAAACACACAGAGGCCAGGGCGGGGGAATTCCTATTCCAGAAAGGCGAGCTCGATGAGGGCCAATACCTAGACATGAGGACCAGGGTGAAATCTGAAAAGGCCATGACAGCCCTGATCCACTATGGAATCCTATTTGAATCCATGGGCTGTCAGGAGGCTGGCCAGGTGGGAGGCCTCATCAAACGCCTATTCATAGCTAATGAAGGCCTGGGGAGACAGGAGGCTGTCGATATACTCAGACAGAATTTCCCTAAGAAGGTGGAAATCCATAGAGGCTCAGAGACAGTCGAAACCTACACTGATAAGGCTTTAAAGACAGTTGAATAATCTATAGCTAAGATGGTAAGAAAGAGTTTTTACTGTCACAGATGCGAGAGAAGAATACCCATCAGCCCAGCCAGACGGGGAGACATCCAGGGGGCCATCCGTCAGCATTACTGGGACCACCATAGACCAACCATGATGAAAGGCGTGGCTAAAAGGAAAAAGAAACGATAGAAAACACAGATAAACATTAAAGGACAAGTCCACATCTCTCTAACCAAGGCTGTAATTGACTCTGGGTTGGCCCCACGGATTCACTCACACGGGTCCCTAAATGGCTGACCCAGGGTTAATAGGGCTACAGCCCTGGGGGTCCCTGGGAAATCCTTATCGCCGTAAGTCCTAACCAGGACCCCCTAAAAATAATTCTAAGAATACCCTGAGATTCCCACTAGTGGGAATATGGATTGGTTCTAAGAATACTTCCCAAGGCTATAGATTACCCCTCCATAATCCTTTATAGAATGTGGCCCATAGCTAATTCAGGCGATAAGGATGAAAGAAACTGGGCTAGTAGAAATGTGGACAAGAGTCTTGGTTTTTTTTATAGGACTCTTATCAACCATAGGAATTCTATATACTTTTGGTTGGGAAGCTTTTAGTTTGAAAGCTGTGGGGCTAAGGGGTATCATAGTTCTCTTTTTCTCTATATGCGTTATGTATTGGTCTGCATTTAGTTTCCGTCGCTATGAAAAGGAGGACTCTAAATGAGTTCTGAAAAGACATCTTCTGAGCCGAAAAGGGGATGTGGATTCAGACAGGTAGGAAAACTATACCTGATAGGAGAAGGTGTGGGCTTCAAGTGTCCCAGCCTACCCCTACCTTTTGATGAATGCGAATGCTGTGGATATACGCCATCGTTCTACCGTGACTTTCAGTGGATCAGAAAGGCCTACATCAAACACATCAGAAGGCCAACAGGCCAGGCCTGTCAGCCAGAATGCCCAATATGCTATGGCGTCAATGACCAGCTCGAATATGGGCTGATGTGGGTAGGTAGAAAATTCTATACCCCAGAAGAGTTCATAGCCGAGGACAAGACCATGGGAATATGTAAGGCCATCAAGCAAATCCCCAAGGGATTAGTCCTAGGAAAAACGTGGATTGTAGTGGCCCACCCCCAGGCTGTAGAAACACATGAGGAACCAGCCCCAGGCGTTTTCTATGCCTTTATACCCACCAGAATTGAGATGCTAGTCTATGAAAGCCAGGCCACTCCTGAATACCTACAGGAGTTAGAGGCCAAGGGAATAACCCCCATAATTGTCCTGGACAAGCACACAGCACATTCTAGGAGGACCAGGACCGTCAGAGGGAGGGCTAATATCGCATGAACATAGAGCAACTAGAACGGATATTGGACCACATTGAAAGGATAGAGGATGTTGCTAACGAATACAATCTAGGTATGGCTATAATAAGTGAGGACTTGGAAAGCCTACGTTCAACTGTAGAAAACGCCCTGATGCTTCTGGTTTATGAAAAATACAAGGAGGAAAAGACATGATAGATAGAAGGACTAGTCTGATGGTAGCCTATGATATTCTTCTGGTAGCGGTCGGAGGGAGCAATAAGACCAACCTAGTCTATAAATGCAACCTGAACTTCAAAATCATCAAGAAGTGGCTGGCCAGGTTGATGTCTAAGAGACTTCTGGAATTTAACTCCCTTCCCTCTAAGATTTGGACCACCACCCCCAAGGGCCTGAGATTCATGTTAGCTATGGATAGAGTCCTGGTGGAATGGGATGATGGCCTGATTAACTTGGATACAATGAAACAGGAGGTGGTAGTTGATGGAAATTAAAAAGAAACTACTAAAGCCAATGGAATACATAACAGCCCTTGCCTTCTGGGCCTTCATATTAGCTATCGGATATGGTATCTGTCTATGGACAGTGGACTGTCTCAGAAATCTGGATACCCCCATCCACATTAGGTTAGCTATAGGCTCTGGTGTCACGTTCCTATTTGGTCTTATCCTGATCTTCATCTTAGATGAGGAGTTTTTCAAATGAGGCTGACATGTCGAGGATGTGGCCATGATTGGGTCCCTAGACATAGACCCTCAAAAGGCCAGAAGATATATTGTCCTGAATGTGGAACCTTCATTTTTGAATATGCTAAACCCCTCTATCCTCCCAAGGCTACAGCTCTGAGAGAGACAGTAATAGGTGATTATGGGAAAAAGGATCACAGATGAAAGACATTAAATTAAGGGATGGAAAGAGAATTCTTATAATAGAATCTGATGACATAAACAAAAAGAAAAGTGATCTAACTCATCTGGCCAATATCCAAAAACTATTTTTATCATGTCGATCCTCTTTCGATGTTGTCATTATCCTAGTCAGTTCAAGGTCAGGATGTGGGGTCCTACCAAGATGGATGAGAGATAGTCCATTAAAACCCCATAGAGGCCAAATGTCCTCATGTTGGATGATGGAGTTGGATGACCAGTTAAGGTGGGTTTAATGAAGTTCAAGTATAGAGGCCAGTGGCGTGGATGGGATTCAAGATGGAGGCCTGAGCCTGTCACAGTTCGTATTTTTATGCCTAGTAAATTCACTGGTGGGGGATGGGCTGAACAATGAGTGAAAGAATAAGGATAATCATAGATAGAAAGAGGGATGATGGTTGGTATAGAATTGCTATATATGATTTTTCAACACCAGAAAGCATAAGTGATATTATAAAATATTTAAACAGTCACTCTGATAGACCCATCCTAGATAAATATGTCAGGTTTTTAGAAGGATTAAAGCAATGAGTGGAATCTTTAAAGAACTATCCCAGCCCTGTCCCCTATGTAAAAAGGGAACACTTAGACCAACAGAGGGCCATATCAGACCTGATGACCATATCGTAATTGAAAGGGTATGTGATAATTGTGGCCACACTAGGCCCAAGGTCATAATTGATGATAGGCCAAGGGTTGAACCATTAACAGGATTCAAAAGACCAAGGGTTAGACCCACAAAATGAAAGTAACCCCTATATCATATCATCTATTCATAATCAATATTATAGTTATTATCACCATATGGCGATACCAACCCTAATTCGGAGGACCTAGGCGATGAAGGAATACTCCCACGGGATGAGAATGATAAGGGCTATCATTCACACGGGATTATACTGGCCCCTCTGGTGGTTCAATGAGTGGGTGATCACCCATGTCCCCTATGGAGGTTGGACCATCCTGGGTAAACTGGCCTTCTACATTAACCTGTTCTATATGCTCATAAACTGGTATCTTATAGCTAAGAGAATCCCAGAAGTGGACAGGGACACAGTGAAATTCAGCCTTTTCATCATAATTGTCCTAGTTTTGATGGAGCTCCCCACCTGGATTTACGTTTTAACGAAAGGGCCAGTCTAGACTAGACCAAGATAGACTTTAACGGAATTATAGCTAAGAGGGGGTTATGGATAAAAACAGGCATTATTTGGCCTTATCCAAGAGGGCATTATTCTGATAGCTAATTCGTTTTCCAGTTCGATTTGCCTGATTCATAGGGGCAGTTTCCCGTTTCTGTCCATTCACAGGTGTCCTCATTTCGATATTCACACTCATATAGACACCAAGGATTCTGGAAATTCGTTATTTCCTTATCAGATACTTTCTTCAAGACGTTAGTCCCTCATAAAGTTCAATGTGTTTTTCAACCATCTGATTTTGGGTATAGACTTTCAATGCATGTTCTCTGGCGTTTTCACCAATGTATTTTCTGAATGAAGGATCACCAGCTAAAAACTTTAAGCCATCTCTGAGTTGAATGACGTTTTTTGGATCGACAAGATAGCCACACTTAGCTGGGAGTTGTTCGGGGATTCCCCCCACTGTTGTAGCTATGATTGGTTTTCCACATAGCATAGCTTCTGTTATCACAGTGGGTAGGGCCTCAGCTAGACTAGGCTGACAGTATATATCGCATGAATGGTATAGGTCAGTTAATTCCCTCTGGGTTAGAATGTTAGTTATGAAAAATGTATTTCTGGGGGCCATATCCCTGTATTTAGAAAACTCAGGATGATGATGTGATTTTATCAAGAGAATTATGTCTAGGTCTTCAACTGCTTTAAATAAATATTTGAGTCCCTTATAGCTAAGGAGTTGGCCCACAAATAGGACAACTATCTTATCGTCAGGGATACACCACGTCAGCCTAGAGTTCAAAACATCTGGTTTTTCATAGAGGCTGACTTTCAGGCCATTGGGAATTATATGGATTTTATCAGCCCTTCTGAAATCTCTATACTCATAGACCTGTCTCTCCCTTTCACTCAGGACAACTAAGGCGTCTATTCTCTTCAATGCTATTCTGTCTAACCATCTGAGTTGATAGCGTGAGTTGAAAACGAATGGGTTATGTGGCGTAAATACCACTGGCGTCTTTTTCAGGATGGAGGCATAATGAAGTATTCGGCTGTAATGGTGACAATGAAGAATATCCATGTCCACATAAGGAACACTGGATGTTGATAGGGGTATAACCTCATGGCCCTGGGCCATAAGGCCATCATATAGGAGATATTCAGGCACACTCTGAAAGGTTTTATCTGGTTTTTCTAGGGGGACTTTAAAATATCCACCTGACAATCCTATTTTCATAATATCATTTCCTACACTTGATGAAAATATTTAGGTGTAGCATGGGGTTTCTGAATCCTAGACTGTATAGGATATTGGCCAGACGATAGGCCCTGTAAAGTTTTACAGGTTTACCTTCTCTTAGCATTTCATCAACAAACCCCCATAAATATATTTCAATGTCTCTGAACCCCACATTATGAATTAGCCAAGCTAGCATTTCCCAATTCCAGGTATGTAGGTGGTCGGGGTGAATTCTTATTCTCTTGTTTCTAAGGTTTTTTATGAAAATACTGATATGGGAGGGATTTGGGGTTGTTAAAAACATTTTTCCATCTTTTTTAAGAACACGGTAGATTTCCCTCAATACTTGGGAGGGATTTTCAACATGTTCAATAACTTCAACTATACTGACAGCCTCAAAACTATTATCTGGAAAATGCAAATCATGGCCATCCATAATCTGGAAATTGTCAGGGATTATGGAGGAATGTTCAATGTCGATATTGGCAAATGTTCCTAACCCTCTTTTACCACATCCAATATCCAAGGTTCTACCTTTTTTCATTTCACTAATTATAAAATCTATGGCATTGAACCTTTCATTATTTAATTTTACGGTCTGGATAAATTCATTTGCCTCATCTGTTCTTTTCCAATATTTATCTGGAATTATGTCCCAAGTCCCTTTTAATGGTTTTATTATTGATCCCTCCCAGGGAAACTAGGAAATCCTATTATGTGTCGATTTGGTATATTCCCCCAAAAATCGGTTTTACTTTTAATTTCCCATTGATAACCAATCTTCTTATAGAAGTCTATTATTTTCAATGTTTCTTTTCTGACTGGTGGATGGGCCTCAGATATTAATATGGGTTTACATCTTTTTATGGTATCCATGGACCCCCTTAAGACAGGGAGTTCAAATCCTTCTGTATCTATTTTTATTATTTCCACGTTTTCAAGGTTGAAACTGTCCAGGGTCCTAACCTTTACATTTATTTCACCTACTAATCCTCCCTTTTCAACCAACTCAGGAACATCAGCGAGAAAACCCATCATTCCCCCAGGCATGAATGATTTAGCTACCTTCATCTTAGCTATATGATTTTTATCTCCTAGAGCTATTCTATGAACCGTAATTCTATCAATTTTATCTGTTCTATTCTTAAGAATTTGAAAGGGCCTGGGACTAGGTTCATAGGCATAAATATTGAATCCACGTTTATAGGCAAACATAGTCCAATATCCAACATTGGCCCCTACATCTATGAAGGCCCCCCCATGTCTAGGCTGGATATAGGGTTCAAGATAATCTTCCCCATATAAGCTGGTCATATCATATCGGAATACTGAATCTGGTAATACCCTTAACTTTCTATTCAGAAGTCCAAGTATTCTATAAAATGCAAATTTGGGATTTTTAACCAAGGCTATAAACTGTAATTGCGTTTTGGCATTCTTAGCTATGGATTTCAAGTCCAATATTTAATCACTCCCTGGGTGAACCTGGTAAAGTATATTGTGGACAGGAGGAATCCGAAAAATACATAGTCCAGCCTCCCTTTATCCCGTGTTTTCATCCACTGTCTAAGGAATATAATGAAGAAAGGGACTAGCCCTATGGGCCAGAATACCTTAAACAACAGAGCTAGGACAAGTCCGATCCAGCCCAGGGTTGTCAGGACGCCAGCCAGGACTGTTTTCTTATACCTCCCAGGGTCCAGGCTTTTCCTATGTAGCTTCATCAGTAAGGCCCTGGCCATCCCATGGTCCTTAACCCTGTGCAGTTCTTCTCTGATTGTAGCTGGTCTTATGTGTATGGCATGGGGTTCATCAGAGTCCACTATGGCATAGTAATTCCCTTTTTCAGTTAGCTGTAGGATGAAATCAACATCCTCCCCAGCCCTTTTCAGCCTTTCATCCAGGACAACCCCACGGGACTGTGGACTTTTCCACATTACACAGGCAGTGCCTGTATAGTCCGTCTTAGCTATACCACTTCTAGCGATGTCAGTTCGATTCCGATAGTATTTACCTACAAAATACTTGGCTGGGTCATGTTCGAGCTCAAATCTCAGGGCTGATATTACTACCTGGGGGTTATCCAGGTGTCTGATCATCCTCTTAAAGAAGTCCAAGGGGACAACAATATCAGAGTCTATGAAGGCCATATAGTCTGTTTTCAGTTTTCTGCCTTCAACCAGACAGATATTTCTGGCGGTCGCCAGATTACGGCTGATATCGTGGACAATTACCAAGTTAGGGAAATAATCCATAGCCTTAAACTCGGTTCCATCTGTGCTATATCCATCTACCAGCACAAGTTTTATGTCATATTCCGATTTCTGGGCCACTATGGGGGCCAGGACTTCATCCAGCCACTTGGCTGAATTCTTAGTGGGCATTAAAACAGCTATCGATTTCATTGGTATTCCTCCATCAGGAGTTCATAGATGTAGAATAAACCATCAGCCACATTCTCAGGCTTATGAATTTCTGGGAGGCCTTCCCTGACGGTCAGGTCCTTAGACACCACCTTCAACCCCATAGCTAAGGCCTCTAACCCAGCCTTACTCAGAGTGTCCCCAGGATACAGAAGTCTGCCCCTGAAATCCCGTTTAACCTCAATGTAGAATTGATAGTGGGACATTAATCGGGGGACCATCCTATGAGGGACAGAGGATTTAATTATATCCAAGTTCAGGCCATGATGTTCAGCTATATCCTGGGCCTCCTCATCAGCCCCATAGCTAAACGTCAATGCACTATTTTTGGGGGGGACCCATGATATTGGCGTGAATTTCACTGTATCAACAGGGTTAGGTATCCATGAGGTTGAAAGTGGGCTACCTGTCAGGAGGTCAGGGGTGGACACCAGGATTTTATCAGCCTTTTTAATACGGTCTATTCTGGCCATCCAGTTTTCCCTTACATCTGAGCCGTGAAAGTGCATTATGACAGGCTTTTTGTATATTCTTTTCAGAAACGGGATGAATATTGAATGATAGTGGACATGGATAATGTCATAGCCCCTGGCCATAGCCAGGCCCCTTAATCCAAACATTGGTTTAGATTTTATCCTGGTAGTCCGATAATCATTCAGTCCGATCTTATCCCACTTTTCAGTTATGATCACATCTGACTGGGTATCATGCCTTTCATCCATATACTTGGCTATCAGACAACTGACCCCAGCACAGGACCATATATGCAGTATTTTCATTTTAAAACTCCCTCTCTCCCCACTCTTTAGATAGTTGCTCCATTACCTGGCCATAGGTTCTGATGTATCGGATGGCTGTCTTTTCATCCTCCCAGTCGAACCAGGCCATAAGTCCTAGGATGTTGGCCCCATGTTCAGCCATCTGAACAGCCAGGCTATGCCTGAACAGGTGACACCAAACGTCATCAGCATATTTCTTTAGGATACCGTCAGCCCCCTGTCTAGTCAGATGTCCCTTTTCCCCCCAGGAGGGGAACATATAGCCCTCCGATACCTCCGATATGTGTTTCTCAAGGAATGGGGCTAACCAGTGTTTGCGTGTCAGCCTCTTGACTTTCACGGTTTTCAGGCCTGACCGTGGCTTAGTCTTAAGAATGGTAAACCTAGCGAAAATATAATTGCCTACAACTGTCACATCATCCCTGGTCAGTGTGATCGTCTCAGAGATTCTTTTACCAAACGCATAGAGCCACACCATCAGGTATTGATGTGTAGGTTTATGAGACGCCATTTTCAGGTAGATTTTCAGTTCATCAGGCCTGATGATGTCACTCCTGAGAGACTTGATTTTAGGCATTAGTTATCGTCTCCTCATCTTCTTACACTTTTCATAGTCCCCACACATCCTATTACAGACACCCTCTATAGGACCAGTGGGGTCCATGGTCCTGATTTTACATAGGACTGGGTTTTTGTCTCTCTGGACAAGTCTGATAGCTAAGACCATAACGCCATAGAGATAACGGTCCCTGAAAATCACATACAAGACTATGTTTAGCAATCCTGAAATTATTATCAGATACCAGACGAAATCCATGGGGCTGGTCACTTTCTCTCACCTCTGCCCTTCAATGGGACCCTGGGGGTTGAATGAATACTATGTTTAGATACGGCTCCCTGGACATTTTCAGCTACATTTACGCCCTTATGACATCTCTTACATCTGATCCATTCCAGACTTTTCGCATGGACTAGCATATCCTCCCCACATCTGGGGCATGTGACTATGACGTTCAATAGGGCTACCGCCACACCTTTTTTTTCATTATGACTTCAACATCATTCCAGAGCATTCTGACAGGCTCATCATTGAACCAGCACATCTGATACATCTTCTGACAGGCCTCCCCCAGTGAAACTTGGCCCTTTTTTGGATCATACCGTCTCATGGCTTAGTCTCCTTATAGTGGTCCCAGAGGACAACCATCATGGCCAGGATGGACAGGCCCAGAGAAGCATACAGGATTAGGTTATCGGCACTTTCCCCTATCTCTCCTTGGGGTCCTGGGGGTCCCATGGGTCCCTCTGCCCCTTCAAATCCCTGGGGTCCTATGGTCCCTGTCTCTCCCATGGGGCCTGGGTCCCCCTGGGGACCGAGGGGGCCATGGCCCCCCTGGGGTCCCTCTGGCCCTGTCTCTCCCTGGGGTCCTGGGGGACCTGTCATCTTAGCTATATCTTCTGGGGATAATTCATCAAGCCAATCAACATGGGGGACTATGCTGGTTATCGTATATTTCCAGACAGGCCATTTCACAATGTTATTTTCAGAGTCCTCTACCCAGATTTTTATGGTGTGGATGCCCTTTTCACAGAAGTCCGTGGGTGGATAGAAGTTAATGTCCCATCTATGCTGATGGACCTTATTTTCTATGACATCCCCCAGCCTCTGGACTATAGGCCTGGAATCCCAGAAAACATAGGCCCATAATGGCTCATTGGA